>ERZ1026860.300-NODE-300-length-37011-cov-8.408973_pt1 | contig 37011 bp, 27 predicted proteins | sample MGYA00380160_ERZ1026860 | MGnify/ENA primary metagenome ERZ1026860 (study PRJEB33269, sample SAMEA4719796) | human gut metagenome | biome: human-associated habitat; feature: organic feature; material: feces | place: Cameroon | collected 2013-10 ... | reverse complement strand
CCTTAATACCACTAAAAAATTCTTTCAGCCTTTTTTGGTATTCTATATAATTATTTATTTTTTTCCCCAATATACTCTCCTGCCTTTCCCTCAAAATCGGAATTTCATACTATAACTTATAATGCATAAAGTTGCCATTATGCTTAAACCCAAAATCAGTATATAATTTAACACCCATATCTGATGCTGTAATCTGAACAGTACCACAGCCATATTCCTTAGCTTCACTTACTACTCTTGAAAGTAACTCCTTCGCTATACCTTTTCTCCTGTAATTTGGATTAGTGAACATACTGGAAAGCAAACCTATTCTTCCAGAAGGGCATCCAAAATATGGTGGTTTCTCAACAAATGACATTCCACTTGTTCCTATAATCTTATCCCCATCCTTTGCAATCCATGAGACAAATGTTCCATCTGCCATATGCCTATTATAGTAATCCTCCAAATTAGGAACCAAGTCAATTTCTTCTGTAGCACCTTCTTCATGAAGCTGATTAATTCTCATTTGGATAAATGTATCTAATTCATTTTCTGTAAGTCGCTTATATATAATATCCACGCTTTCAAAACCTCCTTAGCTCTAAAAATAGGAATTTATAAATGAACGTTCTCTCGTTTTTTCTGAATTCGGATGCTAATTATCGTTGATATTGCTGTCATTACAGCCAGTAACACATAATATAACGAATCTTGATTGATATCTACCACTCCCATCAACGTGTTTGTCCATCCATGTAGGATCATGCAGAACATGACAGCTCTGGTGGCATCATAAACCATAGATAACCAATAGCTGAGCGCCAGCCCTAAGACCGCAAACCAGATAAATGACATGCTCTGATGTGAATTGCCTTCTATGAACCAGAGTGGAATATGCCAAATGACCCATACAATTCCAACGATTAATGTTGCTAAAGGTGCAGAAACTTTCTTCTCCAGAATCGGCAACATAGTACCTCGCCAGCCAAGTTCTTCATTTCCACCGTACAGGAGCGCAGCCTGTATAAATATGATAAATACCACAACCGCAGCTATCGGCGATCTGGGGATTGAGGGCAGCAGTCCCTCTGAGCAAATGAAGAATACTATCGTTTCAACTATAACTGCAGCAAGAATTGTCAGCCAGTTCTTTTTTGTGTTGTTAAATAGGAACCGCCTTAAATTCTTCTTGGTAAAACCACTTTCCATGCAGAAACAGGCAGCAATTGTCGGTCCAAATCCTCCCATTGTAAAAATAACCATCGGAAACACGTTTGCCTCCGTTAAAGATGTGACTTTAACCAGCAGAGCATCTCCCCACCAGCAAACCCAGGTGATGAGGAATGTGATTATTAAATATTTTGTTAGTCTTTTCTTATCCATTATACCTTCCTATGCAACTTCCGATTTCATGCTTTCTTTCACCCTATATGTTTGTATCTGAGGTATTCAGTCACAAACTTCGGGGATAGGCACCTGTGCCGCAAGGGGAAACTCCCCTTGTACGAAATATCTGATTTCGTTATATTTCCCGGATTGAGATTTTTCAAAACCGGAACCGCGCTGCCAAGAGATTTATGCCATATCCTGCGTGTTATCTTTTTCAATTTCTGAAGCATTCTGTCAGTTCTGATAATTTAACATGTCTGCTCATATTATTCATCATCTGTAAATTCCACCATCTCATCAACGGTGCAGTCCAGCTTCTTGCAGATCTTCTCAATCGTCTCCATTGATACATACTGGTTTTTTCCCATCCGGAAAAGTAATCCATTCTTATCTGTTTTTGGTGCTTCCGGCGAATCCACTCCGACACCGCTATCCTTGTTCCGGGCAAATAATTGCGGACAGTAACCGCAACACTTAAATTTCATCTGCATTTGGAATGATCGCTGCTGCAATAAAGTAAACAAGCAGCCCGGTTCCTGTGCAGCCGAATATGGCAAACAGCAGACGGATGATCGTCGGATCCACGCCGAAATACTCGCCAAGTCCGCCGCATACTCCACAGATCATTCTGTGTTCTCTTGATCTTGTCAGTTTCTTCATATTATTATCGTTCATATTGATACACTCCTTTTCTTCCGCCTATTCATTCATGATACATATTATGATGTCAGGGGCATAAGCCCCGAATTGGTTACCTGCTGCTATTCGAGGAAATCCACATTGACACTTCCCATGCCACAATCGATTTCCAGCTTCTTTCCTGCTCCCTTGTCCGTCGTATATTCCTGTGACAGGCCGCTGAAATCATGGGATCCGCACTCTACAGATCCGGCTCCGACAGATATATCTGTATCAAAGTCTGTCTCGCTGCCTGCCACGATCAGGTCTGCTTCTCCCATACCGACATCCACTGTCAGCTTTTTGGAAGCATCCACTGCTGTTTCAAGCGTTCCCATACCAACTTCCAGCTCCACCTTTTCAGCCTGCAGCGTCATTTCCGATACGGCAGTTCCGGCTCCGATGGAAAGTGAGATCTTTTTGTACGCCTTTTCCGGCAGATAGACCGTTGCAGTGCCTGCATTTGTGTCATGTACGCCAAACAACGTTATCGTCTGTGTTTTTGTCCGGATACTGAGCGTTCCGTTCTGTTTTTGGAACTGTAGTCTGCTTTTGCCGTCATAGCTTGCATAAAAGGAATCGTCCCCGCTTGGCTTAATCGTAAACTCTCCTGCACCAAGTGCCAGATCGATTTTTTGGATCTGATCGCTTTCGGATGCTATCATTGTTTTTCCCGATTCTTCTGCATCATCCCATGCATCATCAGTGGCTTCGTCCGAATCATCATCCGCGTCATCGTCATCTGAGTCATCGTCCATCTCTTCTTCATACCGGTCATCCGTAATAGCCGCAGCATTTTCAGAAACACCTAAATCCGGATCTGTATCGACATCACTCCAGTCATCATCTTCATCCGTATCTTCCCAATCTGCGTCATCACTTACCACGTTCATATTGAGCCCGTCTGTTCCTGCACTCAGGCGAAGCTTTAAGCTGTGCGGAAACAGTACGACCGATACCTCTCCGTTTTCCCTGACATATTCCCTGTACTGCTTATTGCCGCCAAGTGCGACACTGATCAGGATCAGGATCATTCCTACAGCGGTTAAAACCGCTGCAGTGATCAAAACAATTTTCGTTGATTTTTTCATGCTTTATGTGCCTCCTTTCCGCGAAATGGCATACCGATCAAATGAATACAGCCTTTGATCACTTCCGGTACAACAACTGCACAGAGCTTGATGAGTCCCCAGCCACAGAGCAGGAACAGTCCCGCGCATAGGAAGGAGATGCCGATCATCATCAGCCCGACAAGTGGAAGTCCCATATTGGATATTCCAACTACAAACAAAAGAATTGCTGCTACAAGGAAGGCTGCTACAATACTGACAACCAGTACGACAGCGCTTACGATCAGTGCAACCACGCATGCCAGAACCGCGATCACAACTCCAAACAGTGCAATAGCGAGCGGGATCACCACCGGTGACACAAGCACACATACGAGCACGATAAATGCGATCTGCCAGCCGTTTCTTTCCTTTTTCTGCTTCTTCTCTGCCCGATAAGGCACAATGCCTTTGTCAGCCAGTTCCTTATGGATCGTCTCTGCTACCGTCTCAGGCGTTCCAAGTTCGCGCATCACTTCTGCTTCCCGCTCCGGTCCTGCCTCTTCAAAATATTCCACATAATACTCCATTGCTTCCCGGCGTTCCTCTTCCGGCAGATCCGATAGCAAGTATTCTAATTTTCGTAAATATTGGTCTTTATTCATCCTTCTTGCCTCCCTCAAAAATCGAAGTTATTTTTTCGGCATATCCCAGCCATTCTTTCCTGTACTCGGAAAGCTGCGCCTTACCAAGCGCTGTCGTCTTATAATAACGCCTGTTCCTGCCCGCACATTCTCTGTCATAGACTTCCAGAAAGCCACTTTTCTGCAGCCGCCTCAGAACCGGATACAGCGTGGATTCCGAAATCTCGAGCACCTGCCGGACATCCTGTGTGATCCGGTAACCATAAGTACCGATCTCTTCTTTATCTACAACAGCAAGCACGATCGCATCTAAAAGCGCTGCTCCTGTATTGAATACCATATACATTACTCCTTTCCGTGTAGTATTATATCTTTTGTAATACTATACGTCATATAATATTATTTGTCAATACTATATTATATGATATAAGTATTAAAAGCCAGAATTTGATGCTCATATCGGGCGGGTTCCAAGGTCTTTCACACACCTATGAGAAAGCTCACATGGGGTTAGACCTTTTGACCCTGGCTTCATTATATATTTTCCAAAAATAAATAAGGAGCACCTGTCTATCGACAGGTACTCCCAAACACTTCTTACTTTATATTTTTTGTTTTACATTTTAAAGCTGCATGGAATCTACAAGACGCTTCTTCTCTTCATCAAACTCTGCCTGAGAAATGATGCCGTTATCCAGTAAGATCTTCAGCTTCATGGCTGCCTTCTGGAATTCATCCAGTGACATTGTCTTTCCTGCGCCACCAGATGCAGCAGGTGCACTCTTGGCTGCGGCCTGTGATGCTGCTGCAGCAGCTGCGGCTGCGGCTGCAGATACGGTCTGCTGTGGTTTCTCGGCAGGAGCCGGTGCAGGAGCCGGTTTTGGCTGTCCCTGTGGCTGGCTCTGCTGCTTCATAGCGGCTACAGCTGCGGCTGCGGCCTCATCAACTGTCTTAACCGGTTCCTGAGACTGCCCCTGTACTGCTGCCTTTGCAGCTGCAGCCTGCTGTCTCTTTGCTTCTTCTTCATATTTGCGGAACTGAAGAGCTTCTGCTGCTTTTCTTGCCTTCTCAGCAGCTTCTGCCTTTTCTCTTGCTTCCTGTTCCTTACGGCGTTTTTCTTCTTCTATTCTGCGCTTTTCAGCTTCTTCCGCTTCTCTCTTTGCACGTTCTTCCGCTTCTTTACGAGCTTTTTCTTCTGCTGCAAGTCTTGCCTTTTCTTCCTCTGCACGACGGATCTTCTCTTCTTCCATCTTCACGATGGCATCCTTGGCAAACTTCATAGCTGCAGCTGTAGCTTCTTTCTGTACATACTCTTCTACCGCACGTACATTCTTGGCATCCTCAGCCTTGGCTGCTTCCACTTCTTTTGCTCTTGCATCCGTACCAACCTTTGTCACTGCTGCCTCCACTGCGGCTGCAGCCTGTTCTTCTGCCTTCTTACGCGTCTCAGCAACCTGCTTCTGCGCTTCTTCCTCAGCCTTGGCTTTTGCGGTTTCTACCATCTTTTTGGCTTCTTCCTGTGCTTTACGAAGCGCCTCATCTACCATCTTCTTAGCTTCAGCTTCTGCCTGCTGTATCTTCTCTGTTACTGTCTGCTTTGCCTTCAGATCAGCAGCTTTGACTGTTGCTTCCACAGCCTGCTTACCTTCTGCCTCTGTCTTTTTGGCTGCTTCTTCTTTCAGCTTCTTTACACGTTCGTCAGACTGCTTTGCAAACTCCTGCGCTTTCTTGATATTTTCTTCTGAAAGTTTTCTGGCTGTTTCTTCTGCAATCTTTCTTGTATGCTCACTGGCTGCCTTACGGATCGTCTCCTCCTCCAGCGCTCTTCTTGCCGGATCTTTCTCGGAAGAAGTACTTTCTGTTACTTCATGTGCTGCCTTTCTTGCAGCTTCGTCCGCAATCCTGAAAGCTGATTCGATCGCTGCTTTCTTTGCATTCAATCCGGCAGTCTGTCTGATCGCATCCTCTGCGGATTTGATGCTGCTGCCATCACCTGCTGCAGCCTGCTCTTTTTTCGGTTCAGCCTTCTCCGGTGTATTTTTAATTGCTGCTGCTGCCGCCTTTCTTGCGGCTTCTTCTGCTGCTTTTCTTGCAGCTTCCATTCCTACATTTTCCTGCATGTCATTCGCCCCTATTTCCAGTATTTGTACTAACTGTCTCACAAAGAAATCTGCCTGTGGAAGTTTTACACTATTCAAAATACAGTATAGCATAAGATTTTAGAGATTTCTACTAATGAGATGAAACTTCTTTCGTACTTTTTTATGAAAATTTCATACTTTTTTTGTGCACCTCGTCCCCGGTATGCGTTTTTCCATTCATAATTTACAAATCAGCTTGTCCTCAGCACTTATTTCGGTCGTTTCATACTTTTTTGCTGCTATTTGCTTTTTCGGTCGAATACCTTCCACAGCTTTACGCATAGATTCATACTTTTATCTTCTTTTTTCTTTCTTTGGACGAAGTAATTTCCTTGGTACTTGATTGCATTCATACTTTTTCACTATTATTTCTCTTTCGGGCGAAATATTTTGAAATATTTTCCCGCTTTTCAGGATTTTTCCCCGCTTTTTAGCTTGTTCGTGGCAATTTCCCTGAAAGAAAAAGAAACGATACCCCTAAAGGTATCGTTTCATTCTGCCATGCATCGCGGGCACCACTGATCATCGCCGGCAATACGCACAGGCTTCTACAGTTTCCAGATATCGCGGTTATATTCAGCAATTGTTCTGTCAGATGAGAAGAAACCTGCTTTTGCCGTATTGATGAGCATCTTCTTTGCCCATGCCATGCGGTCTTCATAGTCTGCAAGCATCTGCTCTTTCTTTGCAATATAATCTTTAACATCCAGAAGCGTCATGAACCAGTCTTTATTGCAAAGCTCTTTGTATAAACGTCCCAGATTTTCAGGATCACCGATCTGAACCAGTTCCTTGCTGACAATAAAATCAACAAGCTCTGCGATCTGCGGATCTGCATAGTAGTCCTGTGGATGATAGCCTGCTGTATCGTACAGGCGGATCACTTCTTCGCTGGACTTACCGAAAATGTAAATATTGTCTTCTCCAACCAGGTCATGGATCTCCACATTTGCACCGTCCATCGTACCAAGTGTCACAGCACCGTTTAACATAAACTTCATATTGCCTGTTCCGCTTGCTTCCTTACTTGCCAGAGAAATCTGCTCAGAAATATCGCAGGCAGGGATCAGGTGCTCTGCTTTTGTCACATTGTAATTTTCTACCATGACAACCTTCAGGTATGGACTTACCTCCGGATCATTATCGATCAGCTCCTGCAGGCAGAGGATCAGATGAATAATATCCTTTGCAAGAATATAAGCCGGTGCTGCCTTTGCTCCAAAGATCATGGTAACAGGTGTCTTCGGCTTCTTGCCTGCCTTGATTTCCTTATATTTATGAATAATATAAAGCGCATTCATCTGCTGTCTCTTGTACTCATGCAGTCTCTTGATCTGGATGTCAAATACAGAATCTGCTGCAATATCAATATTCTGTGTTTCTTTCAGATATTTTTTCAGATCTGCCTTCTTTCCGTCCTTGATCTCAATAAAACGGGAGAGCACCTTCTCATCATCCCGGAATTCCAGCAGCTTTTCAAGCTCTGCAGCATCCTTCTTCCATCCGTCTCCGATCAGTTCCGTAATATATGCTGCAAGTTCAGGATTACAGTGCAGCAGCCAGCGGCGGAATGTAATACCATTTGTCTTATTATTGAATTTTTCCGGATAAATGTCATAAAACGGCTTCAGCTCGGAATTCTTTAAAATCTCTGTATGCAGTGCAGCAACACCGTTTACGGAGAAGCCGTAATGCATATCCATATGTGCCATATGGACTCTGTTTTCTTTGTCAATGATCGCTACCCGCTCATCCGGATATTTGGCTTTTGCCATTTCATCCAGCTTGCGGATGATCGGCATCAGCTGCGGTACAACCTCTTCCAGATAAGAAACCGGCCATTTTTCCAGTGCCTCTGCAAGGATCGTATGATTTGTATATGCACATGTTTTTGCCACAATCTGTGCAGCCTCTTCAAAAGCAACTCCTCTTTCCTGCATCAGACGGATCAGTTCCGGAATGACCATGGAAGGATGTGTATCATTAATCTGGATCACAACGTGTTCACTTAAGGATCTGATATCATAGCCCTTGTCCGCAAGCTCTTTCAGGATCAGCTGTGCGCCGCTGCTTACCATAAAATACTGCTGATAAATACGCAAAAGCTGTCCAGCCTTGTCACTGTCGTCAGGATATAAGAAAAGTGTCAGATTCTTTTTCACATCATTCTTATCAAAAGAAATACCATCTTTGACAAGTGATTCGTCTACTGTATCAATATCAAACAGATGCAGCTTGTTGACACCACTGTCATATCCTGGAACATCTATGTCATATAATGTGGATTCCACGGTAAAGTCCTTAAACTGTACAGGAAAATGTAATTCTGTCTTTGTAAGCCAGCTTTCCTTTTCGATCCACGGATTTTTTTCTTCCCGCTGTTTGTGATCCACAAATTTCTGCTGGAACAATCCATAATGATAATTCAGTCCGATGCCTTCTCCGTTCAGACCGAGTGTAGCAATAGAATCGATAAAGCAGGCTGCCAGTCTTCCAAGTCCGCCATTTCCGAGCGACGGCTCCGGCTCGATCTCCTCAATCTGTGCAAGTGACTTGCCGTTTTTGGCAAGCAGCTCTTTTACCTCTTCATAAACGCCAAGATTGATCAGATTATTGGATAACAGTTTTCCGATCAGAAATTCTGCGGAAATATAATATACCTTTCTGTCTCCTTCATTTGGCTTCTTCTCGCTGCAAAGCTCTTTTGTCAGTCCGAGCAGTGCATAATACAGTGCCTTATCATCCGCCCCGGCAATCGTTGTACCCAGACGTTTTTCTATATTTGTCTTTAAATCCATGCGTGCCTCCTCTTTTTCATTTTTGCAGATTACCTCTGCAGTGTTATTCTTTCCCTGTTATTTCTGCTGTGTTATCTTTCTTTTGTATCTGTTGTTACTTCTGTTTCTTTCTCTTCTTCTGCTTCCTTCTGTACCTTGGGCAGACGTGCACAAATCTCCGTCATTCGTCTGATTTTCCGGATCTTTGCCGCATCAAATGTCTTTTTCGGCAGTCTGTATACCCAGTTACCGCCAAGTGTTGATGGTGTATTGATCCGTGCTTCCTTGCCGAGCCCCAGATAATCCTGCACCGGAATGATACACGTATCTGCCACACTGCGCATGGCAAGTGCGATATAATCCCAGTAGATCTCTTTTTTCGGTGTGTAGGCATTATGCAGATAGTCAACTGCCAGCTTTTTATCCTCAGGTGCCAGTTCATCATACCAGCCCATTACAGTATTGTTATCATGTGTGCCCGTATATACCACACAGTTTCTTTCGTAATTGTGCGGCAGATAGTCACTTTCTTCCCTGGAGTCAAAAGCAAATTGCAACACCTTCATGCCCGGATAGCCGCTTTCCTTCAGCATCCTTCTCACGCTGTCTGTCAGAAAGCCGAGATCTTCTGCAATGATCGGCAGATCGCCAAACTGCTCTCTGACCGCACCAAACAGATCCATTCCCGGACCCTGCTGCCATTTTCCGTTTCTTGCTGTTTTCTCTCCGTAAGGAATTGCATAATATTCATCAAAGCCCCGGAAATGATCGATTCTGACAATATCATACAGCGCAAAGCAATGTGCGATCCGCCGCATCCACCATGCATATCCGGTCTTTTTATGATACTCCCAGTCATAGAGTGGATTTCCCCAAAGCTGTCCGTCTGCCGAAAAACCATCCGGCGGGCAGCCTGCCACTGCAACCGGCAGATTGTCCTCATCCAGCTGGAACTGCTTTGTATCACTCCATGTATCTGCACTGTCAAATGCCACATAGATCGGAATATCTCCAATGATCTGTATGCCCTGCTCATTCGCATACTTCTTCAGGGCATCCCACTGTCTGAAAAACTCATACTGCACAAATTCATAAAAACCAATGTCGGTTTTATATTTCTGTCCGGCTTCTTCCAGCGCTTCCGGTCTACGGTTCCGGATGCCTTCTTCCCACTCGCTCCAGCTTTTGCCGTGGTTGGCATCCTTCAAAGCCATAAAAAGTGCATAATCCGGCAGCCAGCTTTCATTCTTTTCCACAAAGCTGTGATAGTCATCCGTTTCCGTAATACCATTTGTCACAGCCCTCTGGTACGCCATATGCAGGATACGGTATCTGGTATGAAACATTTTTTCATAATCTATGGTATTTCCAGTCCCGAAATCTGCTCCTTCACATTCCAATCTTCCCAAAAGACCATCCTTGACCAGTGTTTCCAGATCAATAAAATATGGATTTCCGGCAAAAGTGGAGAACGACTGGTATGGCGAATCTCCGTAACCGGTCGGTCCGAGTGGCAGAATCTGCCACAGGGACTGCCCGCATTTTTTTAAGGTATCCACAAATTCATATGCTTCTTTTGAAAAACAACCGATTCCATAATTGGAAGGCAGTGCTGATATCGGTAAAAGCATTCCACTAAGTCTCATATCGTTATCCTTTCCCAAAAGAGCGCTTAGCCTTTGACTGCACCGTCAGCTACGCCCTTGATAATATATTTCTGTCCGAACAGGTATACAATGATGATCGGAATGACAGTCAGCATGATACTTGCCATCATCGGTCCCATTTCTACCTTTCCATAGCTGCCTCTGAAATACTGGATCAGCATCGGAATTGTTTTGTATTTCTTGATATCCAGTACAAGTGTCGGCAGGAGGTAATCGTTCCATACCCACATAGCTTCCAGAACACCTACTGAAATCATGGTTGGTTTTAAAATCGGAACAACCACAAGGAAAAATGTCTGGAGCGGATTGCAGCCATCGATCATGGCAGCTTCCTCAATCTCGACCGGAATGGATTTTACAAAGCCGCAGAACATAAATACCGCAAGCCCCGCACCAAATCCGAGATAGATCACCCAGATGTTGAACGGTGTATTCAGTTTCAGCTTATCTGCTGTCTGGGACAGAGTAAACATAACCATCTGGAACGGTACGACCATGGAAAGGACGCACATATAATAGATGATTTTTGAAAAAACGCCGTTCAGTCTTGTGATACACCACGCACACATGGAGCAGCAGATCAGAATAGCTGCCACAGAAGTGACTGTGATCAGTGCACTGTAGCCAAGACTCTTTAAAAATCCCTGGGATGTCAGGGAACTTACATAGTTTGAAATACCTGCAAAGGTATCTGCTGTCGGCAGTGTAAATGCAGTACTTGTGCTGATCGCTGTTTCTTTCTTTAAAGAGTTAAACAGAATCATTACGATCGGGTATATCCAGAGAAGGGATGCCACTGTTAATACTGTGATCCAGATAATATTTGATACTTTTCTTTTCTGTTTCATTACTGCTGCACCTCCTTAGATTTGGTAAGCTTCAGCTGAAGCATGGAAATCGCAATGACTAAAATACAGAATATAACAGCCTTTGCCTGACCGTAGCCCTTGAAGAGCGCGCCTGCACGTGCGTAGAAGGTCTGGTAAATGTTCAAGGCAAGCATTTCTGTGGAATGGTTCGGATCACCACCTGTGAGGGCTAAGTTCTGGTCAAACAGCTTAAAGGAGTTTGTCAGCGTCAGGAATACACAGATCGTTACGGATGACATAACCATCGGTAACTTGATCTTCCACAATACATCCCATGCATTTGCTCCATCGATCTCAGCTGCTTCCACAAGATCTGACGGTACATTCTGCAGACCTGCAATGTAGATGATCATCATATATCCGATCTGCTGCCAGCACATCAGAATGATAAGTCCCCAGTAACCGGCTGATGAATTCAGTGCCAGAAGCGGTTTGCTTGCAAGTGACAAAATACAGTTGATGAGGATCTGCCAGATATAACCAAGTACAATACCACCGATCAGGTTCGGCATAAAAAATACGGTACGGAAAATATTGGTTCCTCTCAGTTCCTTTGTCAGCAGAAGTGCCAGACTAAAGGCGATCACATTAATGAGTATAATGGATACGACCGCAAATAAAATTGTAAATTTAAAAGAGTTTAAAAATGAAGCATCCTTCAGGATGACATTATAATTTGCAAATCCAACCCACTTCGCATTATCAACCGTTGTAAATTTACAAAAGGAAAGATATAACCCCTGTGCAAACGGAACAATGAATCCGATGATAAATGCAAGCAGTGTCGGCAGCACAAAAATGGGCGAATAACGTTTCAACGCTTTATGCATAGTACCTACCTCCAAAAAAGGGGGCAGGCAGCTTATCCTGCCTGCCCTTTATTCACAATCTCTTATTCCTGAGAAGTTAATTCGTATTCAGTCTTCCATCCGTCTACGAATGCAGATCTGACTGCTTCCCAGTTGTCATCTGTCTGATCAGCTGCATAAGCTGTAAGAGCCTGACCTACACCGTTTTTCCACTCTTCTGATGGCATTGTAGGGAAGTTCCATGAAACAGGAGTCTTTCCTTCTGCTGTCATTTCCTTATCCTGCTGTACGAACAGGTTCTGAGATTCAACAGCGTTCTTGAAAGGAATTACAAATCCCATATCTTCACCCATAGCCTTTGTTCCTTCGTCAGAAGTTACACACCAGTTCATGAAATCAAGTGTTGCCTGAATATCTGCTTCATCAGCTTCCTTGTTTACACACCAGTAGTTTTCTGTACCTGTGCAGAGACCCTGATTTGCTTCATCGCCTACACCGATGTAGATCGGGATCATGGCAAGATCATCATCTGTAAATGTGCCGTCTGCTGTCAGGTTTCCGTATTCCCAGGAACCATTCTGGAAGAATACTGCCTGGCCTGCAAGGAATTCATTTCTGGAATCATCGCCGGTCTTTGCTGCAAGTTCTGCAGGAGCGCATGTACTGTTGTTGATGTACAGATTCCAGATGTCACGATAGTTGTCAAGGTATGTACCTTTGATTTCTTTTGTTGTTCCGATTCCGTCTGCCTGATACTCGAAGTAGATTGGAAGGTTTGCAAGGTGTGTTTTAAATCTCCAGTCAGAAGATCCGTCCATACCTGCTGATGTAAATGCAGCAAATCCAAGTTCGTCCTTACGTGCTGTGATATCTTCTGCAACCTTCTTTAAATCTGCGAAAGATTTAATATCATCAATTGTATATCCTGCTTTTTCCAGTAATGTTTTGTTTGTGATCAGTCCGTAAGACTCGATAACGTATGCGATACCTGCTACAGCATCTCCATCCTTCAGTGCGAAATCTTCGCTTGTCAGCTCACCGTAGATTGCTGAATCTTTTAAATCATAGCAATAATCTTTCCAGTTTGCAAGACCTACAGGACCATTTACCTGGAACATAGTAGGAGCACCGCTCTTACCCATTTCACTCATCAGAGTTGTTTCGTATTCGCCGGATGCTGCTGTAACAACTGTTACATCTACGCCTGTCTCTTCTGTATATTTTGCAGCCAGTTCCTGCCACTGTGGATCCTGCTCCGGTTTGAAGTTCAGGTAATAAACAGAACCGCCTTCTGCGCTTGCTGTTTTGTCATCTGCGGAAGCCTCTGTGTCTGTTGCTTCTGCATCTGTTGCTTCTGCATCTGTTTTTGCATTTGTGTCTGCATCTGCAGCTCCATCATTGCTGCTGCCGCAGCCTGTCAGCATGGATGCTGTCATGGTCACTGCAAGTCCGAGTGCCAGTAATTTTTTTACATTTTTCATAAACTCATCTCTCCTTTTCTTATCCTTCAGAACTCTGTGTTCTTGTTGATGAACTTATCTTAACAGAGAAGCTCCGGGGAGTATTAGCAATTTAAAAACGTAAACTATCAAAAATCATACTTGCTTATCTATTCTTTTTTATACTTCTTTTTTCTTATTTTATACTGTTTTCTATTCTTCCTTCATCGATTCCGTTATACTCTCTGAGAGCATTCTGACAAAATCTGCCTGGGTGATCTTTTTCTGTGCCAGCGCCGGAAGTGCCTCTCCCAACGTACTTTCCTGCAATACAGAATTCCATTTTACCTGATAATTCGGTACGATCTGCGGCTGACCGCGGTACGCACGGATATAATCCTGCAAAAGACGTGATGTGTTCTGATCCTGCGAGAACAGTTCTTCTTTCAGCTTCTTGTTTTTCTTCGTACGGAATTTCAAAAATTCAACCGCACCCTGCTTCACCTCATCGCTGTAGCTGTCTACCACCGCCCAGCCGAAGGTTTCCGGAGAAGAAACAAGCTTATTGCCCGGGAACGGTGAAAATCTGACTTTTTCCCTGAATTCCTCCGGGAGCTGACCGATCATCCAGTAGCCGTTTGCCAGCATGGCGACTTTTCCGGCAATAAAATTATTGTACGCCACATCAAAATCCGCATTCATGGCATCCTTTGTCGTATATTTATAAAGCTTTTGCAGCGTATCTGCCATATGATAGATGCAATCCTTCTGATAGCTGCCCGGATACAGCTCATTCATAAACGCCGCACCTTCCTCACTGTCTGCCATTTCAGCAGTTGCCAGCAGCATGGCGGACCAGCCGGTTCCTTCCGTATGCAGCCCAAGCGGTGTGACCGCCCTTGCCTGCAGCTTCTCGCAGCAATCCCAGAATTCCTCCCACGTCTGCGGAAATTCCTCAATTCCTGCCTGTTCAAACAGCTCTTCGTTCCAGAAAATACCCGAACAGGAAAATGCCGCCGTACTGACCGGTCCCAAATAAACGCTCCCATCTTCCTCACTGCAGCTATCAAGCACAACCGGCTCTATCATCTGTTTCCATTCCTGATCCGCTTCCAAATAGGGTGCCAGATCCACGATCCTGTGATCTTCGACCAGCAGGCGGTAATAAGAAGGCAGCATACGCAGATCCGTGATGACTGCCGGCAGCTTATCCGTCACATTCAGCCGTTTCAGATTCTGTCTGTAATCATCCTCCGTTTCCATGATCCATTCCACTGCAATATGGTATTTTCCTTTATAGGTAATATTAAAAGCATCCACCAGCTCCTGCTCACTTTTCTTTCCGCTGGTAGGACTGACTGTCAATATCATGGGAATCTCAACAGCTTCCTCTTCGTTATCCGTCTTCTGTATCTGTTTTTTTCCACATCCGCCAAGCAAAACAGCAGCCAGACACAGGCTCAATAAAATGCACACGCTGCGCCGTGCTTTTGAATTTCTTTTCCTGTTCATATGTCTGTCACCTCACACTCTGTCCAATACCAGCCTCGGAATCCTGATCACAAACGTTGTCCCATCCTCTTTCGCGATCACATAAAAAGAAACGTGCCCCTCATATGCCAGCCTGAGTCTTGTCAGCACATTCACAAGCCCATAACCGTTCTTTTTGGTTTTGAAACTTTCCTTCATCTCAGCGATCGACATCTGCATCAGACCATTGATCTTCTCACATGCATCCGGCGCAATCGGTGTTCCACTGTTATATGACGTCAGCACCAGTTCCTCCTCTTCCCTCCGGACTGTAATCTCTATCCTGTAATGTGCAGACTGTCCATCAAACCCGTATTTAATAGCATTTTCCACCAGCGGCTGTAAAACAAGCTTCAGCATCCGTTCCTTGTCCGCATCCACTTCGCAGTGTATCTCATACCGGAACAGATCCGCATTCCTGATCTGCTGGATTTCCATATAGTTTCTCACGTTTTCCAACTCATCCGCTACAGATACGATTTCTTCTCCTTTGCTTAAGGAAAGCCTCAGATATTTGGAGAGTGCCTGAATCATACGCATGGTCGTCTCTTCCTTATTTATACGCGCCAGCATGTAGATCGTATCCAGTGTATTATACAAAAAATGCGGATTCATCTGGTTCAGAAGCATATTGACCTCGACTGTCCGCAATTCTTTTTCCTGCGATTTTACCTCTTCCACAAGCTGCTCGATATTACCCAGCATTTCATTATAAGAATGCCCAATCTGATCCAGCTCTGTTTTGGTATGCAGCTCTTCCATCCGCGTATAATCATTTCCGTGAAATCCTGCCATCTTTTTGCTGATCTTCTGGATCGGCCGGGAAAGGATCCGTGAAAAGTATACGCTGAGAATCAGTGCCAGTACCATCGTAAACAAAAAGATCAAAAGCATCACGGTCATTATTCTTCCCATCCCCGCATGCAGCACATGATCCGGTACATAAACAGAAACTGTCATCCCACTTTCCTTCTGCCTGTATGCACACAGCATACCATGTCCTATTTTCCCCCTGCTGATGATCATTCCGTTTCCTTCGGTTGCAAGAATCCGCTCTTTTGCAAGTATCAAAGGTTTCCTTGCCTCATCACTATCGTTATTTTGAAAGCAGACTTCACCGTCCGCATCCATGATCTGCATCAGAATACCTTCTTCTGCCAGATCGCTGTCTCCGGTAATATTCTGAAAAAAAACAGGATCCATTTTCAGAAACAGCATTCCGGGTTCATGCTCATAGTTCATGTTTCGGATATAACGCCCTATAAACAACGCGTCCTTTCCTGTCCCGAAAAGTGTATCCTTTGTCCAGAACCATGTCGTTGTCGCATAAGTCCCCTGCAAAAACTTCTCCATGTCACTTTCCCTGAATTTGTGATATGTGAGTTTTGAATAGGATCTTGTATATACATTTTTTTTATTATCCACATAACAATATTCTGCTACATCATCCAGATTGATAAATGCAAAATACCGGCTCAGCGCACTTCTCTGGGTTCTGCTCATAGCTGACTTACGCAGACTTTTCTGCACACCGTCATAAACAATACAGTCCGCTGTCGCCTCATCCGTTTTATCAAACAAAAGATCCATTGCAGCGCCCAGGTTTTCACACATGGTATTATAATTATCCATCATTACGGTTTCCTGATTTTTCTGCACGACCCAGCCGACACCCGTACCACACAATACCATGGCAGATAACAGAAGACATACTGTATACTTCAGATATCTTATTTGAATGCCTGATCTCTTCTCCTTTTTTTTCATGCTTCATATTCCTTTTTATAGTCGCTTGGCAATATACCGGCGTACTGCTTAAACAAATGTGTAAAGTACGAGGGATTACTGATACCAACCGTTTCGCATATCGTACTGATGCTTGCATCCCCCTCTTGCAGCATTTTCTTTGCTTTCTCCATCCGTCGCTGTAATAAATATTGCTTGAATGTCATCTGCATGGCGTTTTTAAACACACGTCCGAAATATACCGGATTCAGGAACACATATGATGCGACCGAAACAATTGACAGGTTTTCATCCTGCAGATTTTCTTCTATAAAGCCAAGTGCATCTGCCATATATTTTTCGGCTGATTTTCCGTCATCTTCTGCTGCAATCTCTTTTCTGTCCTGAGTTGCTTCCAGAAGAATTTTATAGCAGACATCGATTGCCCTGGAAGGGCTCAAATTCTGCAGATTCTGGTAGTACCTGCCAAATTTGTCCCGTAGTCTGTCTGTCATCCCATATGTCTCCATCAGCATATCATCTGCATGGATCATCAGATAATGAATATAGCCGCACTGTTTTTCCTCTTCCGGCGGCAGCTGATATATAAAAGAAACAAATGCATTTTTCAGATCCTCATCCGCATTTTTCCGTATCGCGCTGATTACAGATGAAATCGCTTCCATCATCTCTCTCTGCTTAAAATCCTCCTCCGTCTTCCGGATTGCAAAAATGCCTTCATTGTTTTCGCCTGCCTGCATAAGGATCCGGTCTGCTTCCACACAACTTGCCTGCAGTCCTTCTATTCCCTTATAAGGTCTTGAAACAGCCATGGCAAGCGGTCTGTTGATCGCATTTCTTGCCTCCTCCAGCATCTGTCTTGCCTTTTGTACAGCTCCATTGTCCTCAGTATGCAGAATATAAATCAGCACGCCCGATCTTCCTATAAAATGATAGCAGGGATATAACGGCAGCAGCTCCCTTTCCAGAAACTCCGCTAACGCCAGACGGCTGTTTTCAAAATCTGCCGGGGAAGTAATCTGATATACAAGATCAATATCCGCAAACACAGCAATATATTTTTCATTCGGCTGCGGTATTTCCTCCAGGATTTCAAAAATTTCCATCATCTGCTTTTGCAATATCTCCCCGCGGATATATTTCTGCACCATAACCTGCAGAAAATTATTTTCATCCCTGCGCAGAATATTTTCCATTTTATGCAGCTTCTGCGTTTCCCGGATCTTTTTCATGCACTGCTCGTAGGCACCTCTCATGGTTTCCGTCAGCTTATCATCCTCGATCGGCTTTAAAAGATAAGCGTACGCACCCATATCGCAGGCTTTCTGTGCATATTCAAAATCCCTGTAAGCACTGAGCACAATAAACAGGCAGTCAATACCTCTTTTTGCCATTTCCTCCATGACCATCAGACCACTGATCTGCCGCATCCTGATATCCGTCAGCACAACATCGGGCCGCTCTTTTTCAATGACCTCGATTGCCTGCTCGCCGCTCATGGCACTTCCGACAACACGAAAGCCCATCTGCTCCCAGTCATAAGTCTGCAAAAGTCCCTGCAGCAGAATTGCCTCATCATCCACGATCACCAGTTTTAATAATTCCATGCCATGCCTTCCTTTCTGTTCATCGCCCACAAAAGGGCAGACTGTGGCAGTTTATCCATTATATATATTTATAATAGTACCTGTTTTAAATACCCGATACTTTTTATTCTGTCCGGATCGCAGCCAATGGGCTTAATTTCATCGCCCGCAAGGACGGGAAAAATCCTGCTATCATACCAACCAGAACCGCAAATACGATTGAGATAACCGCCAGCCACCATGGAATATAGGATAGTCCCACACTGGCACTGACCGCTTGGTCCACACCCAGATCAGCCGTTTTGACCACAGAATTGATCACGCCGGACAGTCCGTAACTCAAACCAAGTCCGACTACACCGCCGATCAGACCGATATAGCCTGCCTCCATCAGAAACATACTCTGGATATTACGCATATCACAGCCAAGTACCTTCATAATACCGATCTCTTTTGTGCGCTCATAGATTGACATCATCATTGTGTTAGCGATCCCGATTGCCGCAACAAACAGAGAAACCGCACCAATCCCGCCGAGTGCCAGCTGGATATATTTGTACTGTCCCTGCATGGATGCCACCCACTCCGCATTTGAGGTGGCCTGATAGCCCATATCATTGATCTCATTCTGCACCTGCTGGACATAATCCATGTTATCCACATTCACAATAACACCGGTATAGTAAATATCTTTATATGCCTTCCCATTTGCCGTCGTTGGCTGTCCGGGGATCACGGAACCTCTGAATTCCTTACGCAGAAGTGTTTTGAGCTGTTCCAGATCACAGAATACGTAACTACTGTTACTGTTATAATCCTCCATACCGCCTGCCATGACACCTGCGGTATCCACCACATATTTCTTTGGAACAGTCACTGCCTGTCCTTTATCATCCGTACCGCCCCAGATTGCATTATAATAACGATCCACATCAAAGACATACAGGATCGTATCCTGCATCAGATCAATATCCGGTAGTGTTCCGTTGTACCAATAGCCCTCTCCGGTCTTATCATTATAGAAATCACCCAGCACCATATTGCCGTATACAACGGAAAGCTGACCTTCTCCCGGCTGGGGGAGACTGCCCCTTCCCAGATCAAGCTGCAGATTCTGCATTTTATCTGCTGCCACACCTCTGAGCTGGATATTTGCCTGAAAACCGCCGGAAATAGCAAGTGCATCCGTATCCAGCACCGGATAGGCATCCTTCACATGATCCAGCTGTAGGATATTTTCCACCAGAGCATCATCCAGATGCTCCGCTGTCTGTGACTTGGAAGCGGCTCCGGTAATAGAGGAATCCACCGTATAAGAATCCTGTTCCGTTACAGTAACGGTTGTTATTCCACCATATTTTTCGATTTCAGCCATCGATGCTCTGGAAAGCCCCAGTCCGAGGGAGATCATGACCACAATAGACGCGGATCCGACCACAACACCAAGCACGGTCAGAAACGTCCGCACTTTTCGTTTCCACAGACTGCTTAAGCTCATGCGAAGCATATCACGAAATTTCATCCGCGTCGTCCTTTCCGTTGTTATCCTTTTCTCCGTCATCTACAGAATCTGTTTCTTCATCATCCTCTTCCAATAGATCTAATTCCTCTGCCAGAAGTTTCTTTGCCTTCCGCTTTTTCAGAAGAATTACAATAACAACCGCTATTGTAAGCAATACAACACCGATCAGTGTAATGATCACAGCCTTTTTACTGCTTCCCGTGGAATCATCATATTCCACTTCCTCCATATCCCAGTCATCCATACCGGCCAATCCTGTATCTTCTGTCACCATCAGCGTCATTTCCTGTTCGTAGCTGGATTCATTCCCTGCTTCATCTTCATAGGTGATAACGGCCTTGATCGTTCCGTCGTCTTTTGTGGCAGCCTGTCCTGTCACAAGTGCATCTACCGTTCCGGTACCACCTGCTTCAATCTTACCGATAAAGCTCTCACCGCCTGTGACGGAATCTCCTTCAAATTTTACCTGTACATTGTACAGTGTTGTTTTTCCTGTATTGTAAATACTGAACATGATGTCAGCTTCGTTTCCGACCGAGATCGTAGCAGGCAGGATCTCAGGTGTGCTGAGCTCAAATTTTGCAGCCTGATGGATCGGGATTGATACATCTGCCGTAGACGTATACGCCGTATAAGCATCATCCTCATAATCCATTGTCACGTCAAGCTGATATGGTTTTTGTGACAAATCAGACTTTGCCGTCATTTCTATCGAGAGATCTGTTGTCGCATTTTTGCCGATAGAGCTGATATAAGCCGTATTGGAGCCGGAAGTCGGCAGAAAAGCCGCATAAGTATTTTCCGTATCACTGCCTTCCGACGGTGCGTTAAAATTAACCAGCATATTGGATACTGCCGTTCTCTTGGATGTATTTTTCAGATGCAATGTCAGCGTAAAGGTATCTCCTGCATTGACTTCCGCAGGATCTGTCGTAAAACCTGTCACAATGACACGCGGCGTCGAACTGCCGCTTCCTTCCGTTTCCACATTTCCGCTGCCCGGTGCTCCGACAACCTTCACATAAGTAGTCAACGTTGCACTTTCGGCTTCCGTTCCTACATAATATAAAGCAGTAAACTGCAGCTTGTAGTACCCTGACGGTGCATCCTCTCTTGTCTTCAGCGTCCATGTCAGTTCACGTCTTCTGTCCATATCACTCTGTCCGTTGCCTTTGCCGGGCAGATCTGTGATCGTCTGGGTATAACCGCTCGTTTCAATCTCAAACGGCCATTCCGTTACCGAATTTGATATAACCGGTGTAACAGATATGTTAGCCAGATTAACACTTCCCATATTGACAACCGGCAATACAATATTGACATTTTGTCCGTAGGTTGCGACCGGCGTGACCCAGTCACCACCCACCATCACAAAATCGCTCGTGGAAGACGGATTCACGGTTGCGTCATCCTGTCCATTGTTATCGTCTCTCGCCACCAGTGCATCAATCGCTGCCTTTGCACTTGAAACGCAGTCCTTAATACTGGCAGAAGTGGAAAGACCCGATTTATTCTTATCCTTATCCGCAGTTCCGATCAGCTCCTGATACTTTGCAACAAGCTCATCTATCTTTTTTGCGGTCTCCGCATCGGTCTTCAGCTTTGTAATACTGCCGTAGTCCCCGATCTCTTTTACCGCATCTTCCTTTTTCTCCTGCAGCGTATCTGTCTTTGACTGTGTCTGCGCCGTCTGTTGTGTCCCCACTGTCTGCGTTGCCATAACAGGTGTTACATTTCCCAGGACAAGCATTGCAGACAGAAGTGCAATTCCTGTTTTTTTCAATTTCATAGTCATGAAGCGAGCTCCTCCTTTATTTCATACGCTGTATGCCCATTATTGTTCTCTTCCTGCTTCAATACTGACGATCTTACCGTCAGAAATCCGGAAAATCCGGTCTGCAAACCCAGCCAGATGGTCGTCATGCGTTACCATAACAAGCGTTTGGTTTTGTTCATGTATGATCTTTCTGATCAGCTCCATTACTTCCGCCGAAGTATGAGAATCCAGATTGCCCGTCGGTTCATCCGCAAAAATAATCTGCGGATTGACAACAAGTGCCCTTGCAATTCCGACTCTCTGCTGCTGTCCGCCTGACATCTGCGTCGGTTTATGGTTCTTATGTCCGGAAAGCCCTACCAGATCAAGCACCTGCGCTGCTTTTTCCAGCCTTTTTGCCTTATCCATTCCCTGAAAGGTAAGCGGCAAAGCTACATTTTCCACAGCACTTAAAGCCGGCAGAAGATTAAACGACTGAAAGATAAAGCCGATATGTTCTCTTCTGAACTTTACGAGCTGGTTTTCACTTTTCTTTTCGATATGTTCTCCCGCGATCACGATCTGTCCCTTTGTCGGTTTTTCAAGTCCTGCCAACATATTCAAAAGCGTAGACTTACCGGAACCGGATGTACCTACGATAGAACAGAACTCTCCCTTTTGTATGGTGAAATCCACACCATTCAGCGCCTTCACCTTACTGTCGCCAACACGGTATACCTTATAGAGATCTTTTACACGGATAACTGTTTTACCTGCCATCTATCGCTCCATTTTCCAAAATGCCGCACTGTATGGTGCCAGCTCGCTGCCACCGCCAAAATCATGTATATCGCCTGTTATTAAATCAACAGCCTGTCCACAACCCGCATCAAAATGTGCTGTGTAGCTGTTCTCATCTGCATTGATCGCAACGAATACTCTTTCACTTTCTGTCTCTCTTGCAAAGATGCACTGTCTGTTTGTCAGTACCACGCTGCGGAAGCTTCCATAATTCAACGCTTCGCTGTTCTTCTTTGCTTCTGCCAACTTTGTAATAAAAGCAGACAGGTCATTATATACAGGTGCATCAAAGCTTGCGCGAAGCGCCGGATCCCCCTCGCTCTTATTAGCCTTTGCGCCCCATTCACTTCCGTAATACACACATGGGATGCCCGGCATACCAAACATCATCGCATAAATAAGCGGCAGATGCTTTTCGTTTGTCAGATTGCTTGCAATTCTCGAAACATCGTGGTTATCCACAAATGATAACAGATGTTTTCCTTTATATAACGTCCAATTCTCCGGTCCGAACTGACGCAGCAAAGAATGAACGATCTCAAACATGTTCATGCTGTTGAAGCTGGAGAACAGTCCCTTGTAGCACTCGTAATTCGTTACGGAGTGGAACATCTGGTCATTCATCATTCTGTTATAATCTCCATGCAGCATTTCCCCTACCAGAAAGAAATCCTGCTTCTGACTGTCACAGAAGCTCCGCAGCCGTCTTGCGAAGTCTTCGTCCAGGCAATATGCCACATCAAGACGCAGTCCGTCGATATCAAATTCCTCGATCCAGCCCTTGATCGCATTAAAAATGTGCTGTACCACCTCTTCGTTTCTGAGATTTAATTTGACCAGATCATAGTTGCCTTCCCAGCCTTCATACCAGAGGCCGTCATTATAATTGGAATTGCCGCCGAAATCGATCCGGGCAAACCAGTCTTTATAACGTGAGTTTTCCCGGTTCTGTAAAACATCCTGAAATGCCCAGAATCCTCTGCCCACATGATTGAACACGCCGTCCAGCACAACACGGATACCTTCCTTATGTAATGCATCGCATACTTTGGCAAAATCAGCATTCGTGCCAAGACGCTTATCGATCTTTGTATAATCTCTTGTGTTATAGCCATGCGTATCAGATTCAAACACCGGCGAAAAATAAATCGCATTTGCCCCCAGCTTTTTGATGTGCGGGATCCAGTCGATCACTTTCTGAATTCTGTTGACTTCCACACCATCGTTTTCAAACGGTGCACCGCAAAAGCCCAGCGGATAAATCTGATAAAACACACTTTCATATGCCCACATAATTTCATTCCTCTTTTCTGAAGTTTGTTTTTCTTATCTTGTTTTTCTTATCTTGTTTTTCTTTAGCGCTCATTATGATTTGCTCACGAATTTCGTGCTGTCGCACTCCATATCCTGCTACGGTATCCCTTGCAGGATATTCGTTCGCTAATGGCGCTAGAAAAACAAATGCCACCTGTCATGGAACCACGGCTCACGCATAATCGTCTACGACGATGAGCCGCGGCTACATCATGCATCTTTGATGCATGACAGTTGTCGCTTGTTTTTCTTTAGCGCTCATTATTATATCACACTCCGGTTGCAAAACCAAGATATGGCTCCCGGATTCCGGCGTGGTTTTTGTGAAATATATGTGACTGCTGCCATTTTGCATTTTCATTTTACATCTGCTGTTATTTTATAGATGTATCTTTTCTCAGTTAACATAAGCATGATTTACGATTCGTTTTATTTTGCAAGATGTCTTGCAAGATGTTTTTTATATCCGCAAGAGTGACATTTGGAATAAGTTATCCACTTTTCCAGAGAAATCCACACTTTCCACATAGTTATCCACACATTATGACAAACCTGTCTTATCCGAAATTTGCTGTCCAAAATTGCAAAAAATGCATGTCATAATTGATTTTTCGAGTTTTCTCGACATTTTATCAATTTCATAACATGCATTCTTATTTTTCTTTTATGTCAACTTTTCTATGTGGATATCTTTGAATTTCATATGTTATTTATCTTGACTTATACATTTCCAAAAGTTATCCACCGCCTCTGCACAGGTTGCCCCCGTTACACACCGGTAGGACTGCCACTCCCGTGGGAACAGCTTCTGATAACCGGTCTGCAAAAAACGGTCATCCAGAAGTGCTACAATCCCGCGATCCGTTTCGCTTCTGATCACTCTGCCTGCTGCCTGCTGTACCTTGTTCATGCCCGGATAGCGATAGGCAAAATCAAAGCCGTTTTTTCCCTCCGCATTAAAATAATCCTTCAACAATTCCCTCTCAAAGCAGACCTGCGGCAGACCGGTTCCCACAATAATGGCACCGATCAGACTTTCCCCCTTCAAGTCGATCCCTTCCGAGAAAATACCGCCCAGCACACAAAAGCCGAGCAGACTCTTATCCTCCTGTTCGATCTCCATATGCACAAGGCTTTCCCATGAGGCAGCTCTGCTTCTATCATCGGTATCCGGATGAGGTTCTGCTATTGCAAAACGCTTCAGGAACTGCTCTCTTGCCGCTTCATTCATATACTCCTGCTGCGTGATACACTCCTGTGTTTCTTCTATATAAAAGCGATCCATATAACAGTTATATACCTGCTCCAAAAACTGGTGGGACGGAAAGAAGATCATATAATTACCATTCCTCTGCGCTACAATATCAGAAATATAGGAAGCAATATGATAATATTCCAGTTCGCAGCGTCTCGTGTAACGGCTTGTGACATCACTTGCCAGAAGCAGCTGCATCTGTTCCTTATGAAATGCAGAGCTTGCATACACTTCAAAATCTTCCTTCGTTCCGCCTAAAAGCTGCTTATAATACTGGATGGGCAGAAATGTCGCCGAAAACAGGATGGATGCGACTCCCTCGTCCATACATTCCTGCAGGCGCGAAGATGGATCGATACAATACTCCCGGATCAGAAAGCTGCCATCCTCCCTGAGACGCGTATAGATCCTGTAGTGGTCATCCAGCCGCTCACTGACGTCCAGAAACCGTCCGGCTTCAAAATAAAACTGCAGAATTTCTTCCCGCACTGGACTATCCTCATGATCCTCCAGATAAGTACCTATCGCGCTGTGTAGCCTGGATAGCTGCATTGTAAAGCAGCCTGCTGATTCCACGACCATATCACATTGCTCCTTTTTGAGCGCAAGCAATTCCTTATTACAGCGGTCAATATATTTATCCAGTCCCGTCTTATATTCTTTAACAGTCTTCTTCAAAGTAAGAAAATCTTCTTTCACAAGCTGTGCACTGTACATTTCCCGCCCACGTTCCACAAGATTGTGTGCTTCATCGACAAGAAACAGATAAGGGCCTTTGGTCCCCTCCGCAAAAAAACGTTTCAAGTGCACATAGGGGTCAAACAGGTAGTTATAATCACAAATCACCGCATCCGAAAACAGGCTCATATCCAGCGACATCTCAAACGGACAAACCATAAACCGCTCCGCATACTCCAGCACAGTATCCCGGTCAAAGCAGTCCCGTTCCTGCAAAAGTGCATAAATGGCATCATTGATCCTGCTGAAATGTCCTTTTGCATAAGGGCAGTCCACAGGATTGCAGCTGCATGCCTCCATTGGGCATATCTTTTCTTTTGCGGTCAGCAGCACGGTTTTATAGCAAAGTCCGTTTTCCGCCAGGATTGAGAACGTTTCTTTCGCTACTGTCCTTGTGATCGTTTTTGCCGTCAGATAAAAAATCCTGTCTGCCTTTTCCTCCCCGACTGCCTTCACCGCCGGGAAGATCGTGGAGATTGTCTTGCCTACGCCGGTCGGTGCCTGAATGAACAGCTTCTTTTTGTGGCAGATCGTCTGGTACACATGTCCGACCAGTTCCTTCTGCCCTGTGCGGTAATCAAACGGAAAAGCAAGCGCATGAATGCTCTCCTGCCGCTTCTGATGCCATTCATAGGTAAAGTCCGCCCACTTTTTATATTGATCCATAAGATTCCAGAACCAATTACGGACTTCTACCCTTGTATAGGTTTCATGGAAATACTTAATCTCTTCCGTATCCATGTTGCAATAGGTCATACGGACACCGATCTCCCGCAGGTCTTCTTTTTCTGCCACAATAAATGCATAACAGAGCGCCTGCATCAGGTGGACTTTCTTCGGCTCTTTGATATGCTTCAGTTCCTGGTAGGTTCCCTTGATCTCATCTACGATCACCTGTCCGTTTTCCCGATGGATCACGCCATCCGCACGTCCCTCGATCTGGATCCGATAGTTCTCGTAAGGTACTGTATATCGAAGAGGTACCTCCGCTTCATACTCCAGTCCCATGCGCTTCTGGATCATTCTGTGGATTCTGCTTCCGTCCTGCATGGCATCCGGCGAAGCAGCATGTCTGTTATCAATATCACCTTCCCGAAAAATAAATTCCACAAGATTCCGCACCGAAATCTGAATATCCACGTTGGCACCTCCTTTCTGTTTTCTCTGCCTATGTTTTCTGTCAGTATCTTTCTCTATATTTGCTGTCTGCTGTTATCTGTATTTTTTTCCATGTTTCCTTCCTATTTTCCATACTGCATGGATTCTCCGACCGGAGCCTCCTCCCGAATTCTCTGCATGGATCCTCACATAGCATCTTTCTTATTGTCTCCCACCGCATGGAAGGTGTCAAGTATCGTATGCAGGTTATGGATGACGGTCTACCTTTTATCTCCTGCTGCCATTCATACATATTTGTTGAAAATCATTATTTGAGATGAATAACAAAACAGAATCCGGCAAACAGAGACGAGATACGCTCTGCGAATCTCGCTCTGATTAGCGGTCGTCAAATGCACCGCATAAATGCGTGCATTTTCCTCGTCGCCATAACAAAAAACACCCCCGACAACGTCGGGGGTGTTCGTCTGTTTCTGCAATATACTTAGCAAGCCATTGCATACTTGCCAAGATATTTTTCAAAGCCTTCATCATAGCCGTGACAGCATACTGTCAATGCCTGTCTGAAGTCCAGAGCTAATACGCCTAAAATGGATTTTGCGTCTACTGTATAGTGATTATAAGAAATGTCAATGTCAAAATCGCACGCGGATGCTCTCTTTACAAATTCCTTTACCTCATCATGTCTTAAAAAAATCTTGTGTTGTGTCATAGAAATTACCACCTTTCTTACTATGCCAGAATACTGATTTTTGTTTCATTGTTTGCATTATACCCAATTCACGCCAAAAGTAAAGTATTTATTTTAATACAATTTTGCTTTTGAATCTTTTCCGTGTAATCCTGCACAGTGCATTTGTTTTCCATCTGCCGGCTTTGTGAAAATTTCACTAATGAAATGTGGTATCCTTTCACTTTTTTGCACATTTTTCTTGCATTATACGTCTTTTATTCATTTTACAAGTCAAAATGATGTATTTTTTACTGAACATACAGGTTAGAATAACCCATCAGACTTTCATCTACTTCACGTGCGCATTCACGTCCCTGTCTGATCGCTTTGACAACAAGAGATTGTCCTGTGTGCATATCGCCCGCTGCAAAGACATTTTTTACGTTTGTTTTAAAACTATTTTGCTCTGTCTTGACGTTGGTTCTTGGTGTCAGTTCCACCTTAAAAGCATCCGTGACGTATTTCTGTGCCCCCAGGAAGCCCGCAGCAATGAGTACAAGCTCGCAGTCCATGATCTTTTCACTGCCTGCTACTTCTTTACTATTCATTCTGCCTGTCTGAGGATCCTTTTCCCATGCAAGTTTTACAATCTTAACTGCTTTCAGCTTGCCGTTTTTATCTTTGATGAACTCCTTTACCGTAGATTCATAAATACGCGGGTCATGCCCGAAGACAGCGATTGCCTCCTCCTGACCGTAATCTGTCTTACAGATCTTCGGCCATTCCGGCCACGGGTTGTTTGCCGCACGTTTGTCCGGTGCCTTAGGCATCATTTCGATCTGCGTCACGGATTTGCAGCCATGTCGCATACAAGTACCGACACAGTCATTTCCGGTATCGCCGCCACCGATAATGATCACGTTTTTGCCCTTTGCGCTGACATAATTTCCGTCCTTGAAATCAGAATCGAGAAGCGATTTTGTATTCCGGCTCAGGAAATCAACCGCAAAGTAAATGCCTTCCGCATCTCTGCCCGGTGCTGTAATGTCACGCGGGTTGGAAGAGCCGCAGCAGAGTACAACACGGTCAAAGTCCGCAAGCAGCTTTGCCGGCTTGATATCCTTACCGATATCTGTATTTGTCACAAATGTGATACCTTCTGCTTTCATCACGTCGATCTTCCGGTCAATGATCCGCTTTTCCAGCTTCATATTCGGAATACCGTACATGAGCAGTCCGCCGATCCGGTCATGACGTTCAAATACCGTTACCAGATGCCCACGCTTATTGAGCTGGTCTGCAACAGCAAGTCCGCTCGGACCGCTGCCGATTACCGCAACCTTTTTACCAGTTCTCACTTTGGGCGGATGCGGCAAAGCATAACCCTTTTCATATGCATTTTCTATGATGGCATACTCATTTTCCTTAGTTGCCACCGGATCTCCGTAAAGTCCGCACGTACATGCATTTTCGCAAAGTGCCGGGCAGACACGGGAGGTAAATTCCGGAAAGTTATTTGTCTTTTTCAGTCTGTTATATGCCTGCTGCCAGTTTCCAGTATATACCAGATCGTTCCATTCCGGAACGAGATTGTGCAGCGGGCATCCGCTCGTCATACCGCACAGATCCATCCCTGCCTGACAGAACGGTACACCGCATTCCATACATCTTGCACCCTGCAGCTGCTGCTTTTCTTTCGGAAGGTGCGTATGGAATTCATTAAAATGTTTGATTCTCTCTTTCGGTTCCTCGGCTACTGAAACCTGTCTTTCATACTCCATAAAGCCTGTTGGTTTTCCCATGCTGCCACCTCCTACTTATTTTTGTTGGCATAAAATGCCTCGATCTGTGCCTGTTCTGCAGAAAGTCCTTTTTCCTCCATCTGCACGATTGCTTTCAGCATACGTTCATAATCATGCGGGATGATCTTCTTGAACTTCGGCAGATATTCTCCAAAGTTATCGAGGATCTGTTTGCCCTTTTCGGAATTTGTATAAGCAACATGCTCCTTGATCATATCCTTCAGCTCCAGTACATCGTATTTGGATGTAATTTCGGAAGAAGAAACCATGTCTTTGTTGACCTTTGTATACAGATCATTGTTTTCATCAAGTACATAAGCGATACCGCCGCTCATACCGGCTGCAAAGTTCTTGCCGACACATCCAAGGATGACTGCACGGCCACCTGTCATATATTCACAGCCGTGATCGCCGACACCTTCCACTACAGCGATCGCACCGGAGTTACGAACGCAGAATCGTTCTCCCGCTACACCGTTGATAAAGGCTTTGCCGCTTGTTGCGCCGTACAGTGCCACGTTACCGACGATAATGTTCTCATCCTGCTTGAATTTGCTGCCCTTCGGTGGATATACGATCAGCTTACCGCCTGAAAGCCCTTTGCCGAAGTAGTCATTGGAATCGCCGACAAGTTCCAGTGTCAGACCTTTTGGAATGAAAGCACCAAAGCTCTGACCGCCGGCTCCGTTACAAAGTACACGGTAGGTATCCTCAGGTAACGTATTGTAGAAGCGCTTCGTGATCTCTGCACCGAGAATTGTACCGAATGCCCGGTCTGTATTGGTGACATCCACTTCAATACTTCTCTTTGCACCTGTCTCCAGTGCTTTGCCAAGCTGCTTTAAGAGTACCTTTTCATCCTTTGTCTTTTCCAGATGGAAATCATATGCCTGTTTCGGATCAAAGGTTACCTTCTCCTTACTTCCTGCATATGGGTTATTTAAAATATTGCTCAGGTCGATACGTTCGTATCTGGCATCCAGTCCCTCGCGCACCTTCAGAAGATCAGTACGTCCAACCAGTTCATCGATTGTGTGGATACCGAGCTGTGCCATATATTCACGCATTTCTTCTGCAATAAAGCGCATGAAGTTTTCAACATACTCCGGTTTGCCGCGGAAACGCTTACGAAGCTCCGGATTTTGGGTTGCGATACCAACCGGACAAGTATCCAGGTTGCAGACACGCATCATCACACAGCCCATCGTTACAAGCGGTGCTGTTGCAAAGCCATATTCCTCAGCACCCAGAAGTGCTGCGATCACAACGTCACGACCGCTCATCAGCTTACCGTCCGTCTCGATGATGACCTTATTTCTCAGTCCGTTCATGATCAGTGTCTGGTGTGTCTCGGCAAGACCAAGCTCCCACGGAAGACCTGCATTGTGGATGGAGTTACGAGGTGCAGCTCCTGTACCGCCGTCATAACCGGAAACAAGCACTACCTGTGCACCGGCTTTTGCCACACCTGCTGCAACTGTTCCGACACCGGATTCCGATACGAGCTTGACAGAAATACGGGCATCCTTATTGGCATTTTTCAGGTCGTAGATCAGCTGCGCCAGATCTTCGATCGAATAAATATCATGATGCGGTGGCGGGGAGATCAGGCCGACACCCGGTGTGGAATGACGTGTCTTTGCAATCCATGGATATACTTTACCTGCCGGCAGATGTCCGCCTTCACCCGGTTTTGCGCCCTGTGCCATTTTGATCTGGATTTCCTTTGCACTGGTCAGATATTTACTTGTTACACCAAAACGTCCACTTGCTACCTGCTTGATCGCAGAGCATTTGTTCAGGCCGTCCGGTCCGATGGAAAGTCTTTCCAGATCCTCTCCGCCTTCACCGGTATTGGATTTACCGCCCAGGTTGTTCATAGCTACCGCCAGGCATTCATGTGCTTCCTGTGAAATGGAACCATAGGACATCGCACCTGTCTTGAAACGTTTTACAATCGAATCAACACTTTCCACCTCATCAATGGAAATACCTTTTTTCGGATAGTTGAAATCCATCAGTCCACGCAGTGTCTTAATGCTTGTTTCATCATTCACGCAGGCTGTATACTGTTTGAACATCTCATAGTCGCCACGTCTTGTTGCTTCCTGCAGCAGATGAATCGTCTTTGGATTATACAGATGTTCATCACCGCCGGAACGCATCTTATGATGGCCCGGGCTGTCAAGTGTCAGGTCAGTTGCAAGCTCCAGCGGATCAAATGCCAGAGAATGCAGCTCGTCTACCTGCCGCTCGATATCCTTTATTGTAATACCGCCGACGCGGCAGACTGTATCTGTAAAGTATTTGTTGATCACATCATAATCGATACCGATCGCTTCAAAGATCTTGGAACCCTGATATGACTGGATCGTGGAAATACCCATCTTGGATGCGATCTTGACGATACCGCTCAATACCGCATGGTTATAATCGTCTACTGCTGCATAGTAATCTTTATCCAACATGTGGTTGTCGATCAGTTCCTTGATGGACTCCTGTGCCAGATACGGGTTGATCGCGCAGGCACCAAAGCCTAACAGCGTTGCAAAGTGATGTACCTCTCTCGGCTCTGCACTTTCCAAAATGATCGCTACGCTTGTACGCTTCTTTGTGGTAACCAGATGTTGCTGCAGAGCGGAAACTGCAAGCAGGGATGGGATTGCCACATGGTTTTCATCCACACCTCTGTCGGACAGGATGATAATGTTGACACCGTCACGGAACGCTCTGTCCACTTCTACGAACAGTCTGTCGATCGCCTTTTCCAGACTTGTATTTTTATAATATGTGATCGGAACAGTTTCTACCTTGAAGCCTTCCGCCTTCATGCTCTTGATCTTCATCAGGTCTGTATTGGTCAGGATCGGGTTGTTGACCTGCAACACGTTACAGTTCTTCGGTGACTCTTCGAGCAGGTTACCGTCAGTTCCGATATAAGTCGTTGTAGAAGTAACGACTTCCTCACGGATCGCATCGATCGGCGGGTTGGTTACCTGTGCAAACAGCTGTTTGAAATAGTGGAACAGCGGATGTTTTGCTTTGCTGAGTACCGGAAGCGGGGTGTCCACACCCATGGCTGCGATCGCTTCACCGCCATTTTTTGCCATCGGCAGAATGCTCTGCTTCAGCTCATCATACGTATAACCGAATGCTTTCTGCATACGCTGTCTTTCTTCATAGGTAAATTCCGGAACACGCTCATTCGGGATCTTTAAAGAATGCAGCTCTACGAGGTTGGAATCCAGCCATTCTCCATATGGCTCTTTTCCTGCATAAGCATCCTTGATCTCATCATCATCAATGACACGGCCTTTTACCGTATCCACAAGGAGCATCTTGCCCGGACGAAGTCTTTCCTTCTTCACGATCTTTGTCGGATCGATCGGCAGAACACCGACCTCGGAAGAAAGGATCAGCTGATCGTCATCCGTAATAAAATATCTGGAAGGACGCAGACCGTTACGGTCAAGAACCGCACCCATCACATCACCGTCCGAAAACAGGATAGAAGCCGGTCCGTCCCATGGCTCCATCATCGTTGCATAATAATGATAGAAGTCCTTCTTTTTCTGGGACATGGTTTTATTGTTTGCCCACGGCTCAGGAATCGTGATCATGACTGCCAGTGGCAGATCCATACCACTCATGACAAGGAATTCCAGTGTATTGTCAAGCATTGCGGAATCGGAACCGGATGCATTGATCACAGGCAGGATCTTGTGAAGCTCTCCGTGCAGATGCTCGGATTCCATATTCTCTTCACGGGCAAGCATCTTATCTGCATTACCGCGGATCGTATTGATCTCGCCGTTGTGCACGATAAACCGGTTTGGATGTGCTCTTTCCCAGCTTGGGTTTGTATTTGTGGAGAAACGGGAGTGTACGATCGCGATCGCTGATTCGTAATCCTCATCCTGCAGATCCTTAAAGAAGGTACGAAGCTGTCCGACAAGGAACATACCTTTATAGACGATCGTACGGCTGCTCAAGGATACCACATAGGTCACATCTGTAGACTGTTCAAAGACACGTCTGACAATATAAAGCTTCCGGTCAAAATCAAGTCCCTTTGCCACATTATCAGGCTTCTTGATAAATGCCTGCATAATATAAGGCATGCATTCGATCGCTTTATGGCCGAGCACGGACGGATAGGTAGGAACCTCTCGCCAACCTAAAAACTCCATGCCTTCCTTTTCTACAATGATCTCAAACATCTTTTTTGCCTGATTACGCTGCAGCTCATCCTGTGGGAAGAAGAACATACCTACTCCGTATTCTCTCTCCTTACCAATAGAAAAGCCGAGGGTATTTGTGACCTTTGAGAAGAACTTGTGTGATACCTGTGTCAGGATACCCACTCCGTCTCCGGTCTTACCCTCGGCGTCTTTGCCGGCTCTGTGTTCAAGATTTTCTACAATTCTAAGTGCGTTTTCTACGGTCGCCCTGCTCTTTTGTCCTTTGATATTTACGCAGGCACCGATACCGCAGTTGTCATGCTCAAACGATGACCGGTATAACGGCGGTCGTTTGGCAGATGGTTGTGCGTCAAACATATCTGACTCCTTTCCCTGTCTGCTGCCAGTCGGTTTTCTTTTGTTAGAGAAACTATACCTCTATTTTTTTCATTTGTAAATAGTAACTTTTTGGTAAATTGTCAGATTATTTGAATTTTTGTTTATTTTTGCATTATTGTTTGAATATTGTATTTGTTTTTTATGATATGCGTCATTTAGCATACAATTATCACGCATATTCTTCCTGTTTTCTTTCTTGTTTTACAGTTTCAATCCGTATTCTTTGAGAATAATTGTTCCGGTTCTTCCTTTTGCAAAAAACATTATCTTGCCTGCCTGTAAAATTTCCGGTACAAAAGCAGGCTGACTGTCGTTGTAATGATCTCCGTGCAGGGGAAGGTCAGCCAGAACCAGTCAAGCCCCAGACGGGAAAAAGCATAGCCAAGCGGTACAAATAAGCACACCGTACGAAGCACCGTCAGAAAGGAACTCTGAAAAAACGAACCGACTGCCTGAAAGAAAACAGGGAATGTCAGTGAGCTGACAAGCGGCAGAAAGGCCAGCCCGATAATGTGAAATGCATGAATACCGATCCTGATCACTTCCTCATCTCTCGAAAAGACCCGCAGCATCGGCCCCGGGATTGTTTCAAAACAGAGCACACCTGTCACCAGCATAAAGCCCATGCCAAATAAAAGAGCTTCCATAACAGTTTTATGACACCTGTTCCAGTCTCCTGCGCCATAGTTATAGCTGATAACAGGCACAATACAGGTCTGCATCGCACCAAGTGGGATAAAGAAGATCGTCTGCCACTTGTAATACAGTCCCAACGTTGTCACTGCCTGATCGGAGAAGCCCTTTAAGATCATGTTCAGACCGAAAATGTAAAACGTATAAGCAGATTGCATCAGTATATTCGGAAAGCCCAGATAATAAATACGTTTGATATAATTTTTCCACGTAGAAACCGCAGGCACTTTCCGATAGCCCTTCGGCATGACAATGAGAGCTGCTGCGATCTGTCCTGCCACGGTCGCAACCGCCGCTCCCGCAATACCCATTTTGGGCACAAAGCCAAGCCCGAAGATCAGCACCGGATCCAGCATGATATTGACAACCGCTCCTGCAATCTGTGCCACCATCGGCAGACGCATATCTCCCTCTGCCTGCAAAACCTTTGTCCAGCCGCTTTCCAGAAAAAGCCCTATGCTGCACACACAGACGATTCGCCCATACACAATGACTTCCCGGATGACATCGGCTGATTTTGTAGAAATCCGTGCATAAGCGGGCATGAAAAAAAAGCAGAGCAGGGCAAACACGATCCATGACAAAACGGCAAGCGGCATTGCAAGCCCCGCACTCTCCTGACTTTCTTCTTCTCTTCCCAAGCCGCTGAAATGTGCCATCAGCGTATTGATCCCGACACCTGTCCCTACTGCCAGTGCGATCATCAACAGCTGCAACGGATATACGATAGACAGCGCAGTCAGTCCGCTCTCCGAATTACGTCCTACAAAGAAACTATCCACAATGTTATACAGTGCCTGGATCAGCTGTGCCAGCATAACGGGCGGTGCAAGCCGGAATAATATCTTTGCGATCGGATCCTTGCCAAAATCAACCGTTTTTTCCTTCATCTTTCCCTAAGCCTCTCTTAGCGTTTCTCTTTTTTCAAGCATCTTTATCGACTTCTTCATACAAAGAATACAAGTTGGTACAATATAGATACATGCTGACACCCATGCAGTCTGATCGGCAAAACAGATGGCTGTATAACCATAAGTACCTGCAAATCCCATGCTGACAATGATACGGGCAATCATTTCCGTTACACCGGACAAGACCGTTCTGCCTGAATAACCCAGTCCCTGTGTGACCATTCTCGCCACATTTAAAATTCCAAGACTCCAATAGAAGTATCCCATACAACGCAGATATTTGGCAGAAGCATCCAATACTTCCACTGCATCTTTCTTGATAAAGATCATAGAAAGCGGTCTTCCTAAAAAGACCAGAATCACACCTGCAAACAAACCATACAAAACTGCGACACTGATTCCTTCCCAGAATCCTTTTTTAATCCGGTCAGCCTTTCCGGCTCCCAGATTCTGGCTGCAAAATACAGAAGCTGCTGTACCGAATGCATCAAACGGGCACATGGTAAATTGTTTGATCCGCATACCTGCTGTAAAACCCGATACGCAAATACTGCCCAGTCCATTGTTGGCAGACTGCATCACCATACTGCCGATCGCCGTGATGGAAAACTGGAATCCTGTCGGCAGTCCCATTTTTAAAAGCTCCGCACTTGTATTCCTCTGCATGATCCGATTTTCCTTTTCCAGCCATAAAAGCGGCATTTTTTTCTTAATAAAAAGCAGACATAGTACCGCACTGACAGCCTGCGCCGTTACAGTTGCAATAGCTGCCCCCATACATCCCCAGTGTAAAACTATAATGCAGAACAAATCCAGAAAAATATTCAATCCTGCTGAAAAAGCCAGAAACAGAAAAGGTGTTCTGCTGTCTCCGACCGAACGCAGGATACTGGATAGATAATTATACATCAGCGTAAACGGGATGCCCAGAAATATAACGATCAGGTATCTGTATGCATCCGCATAAATATCAGACGGTACTGACAAAATATGTAAAATACTATTACATAAAAGAGAGCAGGTAATTGTCAGAATGACTGCGATCAACGCTGTCAGAGCTGCACCGTTAAATACGCAGTCCCGCATCTTTTTCTGATCCCCTGCGCCAAAATATTTCGCAATGGGAACGCCAAATCCCGCACAGCTTCCCATACAAAAACCAAGTACAAGGAATTGTACACTGCTGCTGGCTCCTACGCCGGCAAGTGCCTGCGCACCAAGTGTCTGCCCAACAATTGCTGCATCTATAATATTGTATGTCTGCTGCAAGAGATTCCCTGCCAGAAGCGGCATTGCAAAGCGCAGCATTAATTTCAGAGGGCTTCCCTCTACCATGGATGTTGACATAAGCTACCTTCTTTCCTCCTAGTATTATAACGATCCCGTTTTATTAGTCAAGATACCGCCAGATGATGCATGACATTATGGTGGAACCTCGCTCTTGCAAAATCTGCTTCGCAGATGAGCGAGGCTACATCATGCATCTATGATGCATGACATTATGGTGGAACCTCGCTCTTGCAAAATCTGCTTCGCAGATG
>ERZ1026860.299-NODE-299-length-37102-cov-12.285151_pt1 | contig 37102 bp, 30 predicted proteins | sample MGYA00380160_ERZ1026860 | MGnify/ENA primary metagenome ERZ1026860 (study PRJEB33269, sample SAMEA4719796) | human gut metagenome | biome: human-associated habitat; feature: organic feature; material: feces | place: Cameroon | collected 2013-10 ... | reverse complement strand
CATAGAAACTGTATGCTTTGTCTGCATTATAGGAAATAACCGTCAAAGCGTCAATGGTTAAATTGTATTTTCGGCACATTGCACAGAAAATCATAGAAAAAGGAGAAAATGAGGGGGATCGAAATGCGCAATTTATTTGAGGACATTTGCAAACTGAGATGGTTAAGTACTCCAACAACAATATCCTGTCTCAGGCAGGTCAGGCTATGTTGGCGCAGGCTAACCAGTCCAACCAGGGTGTACTTTCCTTATTACAGTAATTGCTATAAACAACACTGTATGAGTAAAATTGCATAATTGAGTTGTAAGCAAAGGCGGTCAGGCAAAAATACCTGACCGTCTTTTCCCATTCTGTCTATTCTTTATTTGCCATCTCATTACATTTTCGCAGCAAATTCATCCATACTCGAAACCTTCGCAGCAAGCTTCAGCCATTTCTTTAAGGTATCAGGATCCTGCTCACTTAGGATCTTTTTGTGAAGTTCTTCCGGGATAACTCCATAATCCTCTAACAATTCCATAATATCTTCAATGCTGCGTTCCCGTTGTCCATCATGGTAAACCTTCTGTAACTTTTCCCATTGTTTCATATACTTCACCGTCACTTCCGCATCTTTTTTGATTTGGTTAACCATCTGCGCGATTTCTAAGGCTTCTGTCTCCTCCGGTTCGAGATCTTCCTCTGATCGTCCTCCATCAATATATTGTAGCAGCTTCCGGAGTCTTTCCGGTGGATTTCCTTCTGTTCCCTTTGTATAAAGGAAGATCGTCTGTGCACCATCCTTATAGTTCATATCCGGTTCTTCCACACAGCCGGTTCTTACCGTATAGATCATCCGGTTTAATCCGAAGGGATCATAATCGGTAATCATGATGATCAGCACATTTTTGAGATTTCCATAGCTCTTGCCGGATTTCAGACTGTGGGAATCAATTACGGCATGATAAAACCGTACCCGCTTCGGCAGGTTGTCTTTTGATTCCAGATCCTTTTTCTTCTCGGGCTCAAGGTCATAAACACTGGGGACACCTTCATCCTCAAAATCCAGTAAGAAGTCCGGTTCCTCTTCCTCCAGATAAACATCCAGCCGTGCGCCATGCAGATCGGTATTCTCTCCATAGTATTCCTTCTGCGGAATCACGTGCAGTTTACCGACATCCCTGCCAAGGATCAATCTCAGCAGCAGTCTGCTGAATTTCGGTCCATACTTTGGATGATTCATCATTTGAAAGAATAGAAAATCGTCAATCAGATGTAGTTCATCCAGTTTCTGTTTAACATACGTGTTGTTCATTCGGTTCCTCCTTTGCGAGCAGAAACCTTCTGAAAACCCGAAAGCCATCCGTCAATCGAATATCTGAACATCCATTAACATTCTGAAAAGTCCCTGCCTGCTATTGTGAAATAAAGTGAAATGGTAAAGCATAGACTTTCTGAAAATTAAGAGGGATGCCTTCTGTCCGACGGGCAGATGCATGTAAGAAAGGATGAAAATGCAATCCTTAATACCTGATTCATAGAAACTGTATGCTTTGTCTGCATTATAGGAAATAACCGTCAAAGCGTCAATAGATAAATTGTATTTTCGGTGCATTGAATTGTATTTTCGGCACATTGCACAGAGAATGATAGAAAAAAAAGAAAATAAGGGGGATCAAAATGCAAAATTTATTTGAAAAATTTGAAAACAGAGAAGCAGCATAATTTAAAAATCGGGAAGCAGTGTAAACTTGTCTCCCGGTTTTGTTTGTGATAAGATGTAACTGTTCTGAAGAACCATATTTCGCAGATCCCGTGCGGAAGCAGAAAGACGAGGAAGACCATGTATCAGTATCAGACCAGAATTCGTTATAGTGAATTGGATGAGTCCGGACATTTAAAGCCGGAGGCATTATTGGACTATTTTCAGGATTGTTCCACGTTTCAGTCCGAGGATCTTGGAATCGGAATCGGGTATTTAAAGGAGCGGAATATGGTGTGGGTGCTTAGCAGCTGGCAGATTGTGGCAGAGCGGTATCCATTGCTTGGAGAGACCGTGACGGTTGGAACACAGCCATATGAGTTCCGCAGCTTTATGGGCTTCCGTAATTTTGTGATGGAGGATGAAGCCGGGAAACGGATTGCTTATGCGAATTCGCTGTTCAGTCTGATTGATATTGAGACAGCGCATCCTATGAGACCGACTGAAGAGATGCTTGAAAAATATGTGCTTGGTGAGAAGATCCTGATGGATTATGCTCCAAGAAAAATTTCGATTCCGGATGGAGCGGTAAAGGGAGAAGAGATCCTCATTCTGCCGCATCATCTGGATGTGAACCATCATGTAAACAACGGTCAGTATGTACGGATTGCCATGGATTGTGTTCCCAAGGGACTTAAGATCCGTCAGCTGCGTGTGGAATATAAGAAGCAGGTGAGACTCCATGAGGTGCTGGCTCCTTATGTGTCGCGTACAGAAACAGGCGCCTATGTTGTGGCACTGAAAAACAGGGAAGACGAGATCTGCTGTGTGGTGGAGCTGGAATGCCGTGAAGTGTAGCGGAGGCCGGCAGTAAAATGACAGAGGATGATCTGAAGAAACAAATGGCAGAGGATGACTTGGAAGGAATAAATGGTAGTGGATGACCTGAAGAAACAAATGGCAGAGGATGATTTGGAAGAAACGAAAGCAGGTGAAATGACCTATGGTTACACTGAATGATTATCTGTATTCCGGAGATACCGTACTGCGTATTTTGCAGAAATATATGCAGGATTTACGGAAGGAAGCAAAGGAGACGCACAACGAAATTGATCTGGCGCATTGTAATTTCCTGATTCAGATCATGGAACTGTTAGAGCATAATGACTTCCTGACAGCGCAGTCCCAGAAGATCCGGGAATTCTATAAATATATGGCGAGAGAGTATCCGTATCTTTCCTTTACCTTTAAAGGAAGAATCAAATCGCTCATCCGTGCCGAAGAGAAGTTTAACGGCTATGTGGTGGAATATATTTATGATTACTATACGAAGTATCATGAATATCCTTCGGTGCCGGAATTAAAAGAAAAGCTGAACTGCTTCCGGGATCTGATCGCATACCGGATCGTGGTATCGATGCCCCGGTGTCATTTAAAGAATTCTTCGGAGCGTGAACCGGAAGAAATCCGGCATCTGTATGAAATTGCGAATGTACTTCCGAATTTTCTGGAGGAAAGGGGATTTACCGTGGAACCGACCGGAGGAGTCAAGGAGAGCCGTTCCCCATTGTTATCCGATGAAGTACGTCCCTATTACAGGGATTATATTGAGGGAGAAAATCCGGGTAATTACCGTTCCCTTCATATTACCTTTTACGATAACAGCGCAAGGTGTTACATGGAAATGCAGCTCCGGACGAAGGAAATGGATGATATTGCAGAGATTGGTTCTGCCAATCATCAGGCGTATGAAAAGCGTCAGGAGGAGTCACGTGCCAGAAGAGATGCAATCCCGGAGGGAGAATGCATTTACTTTGATGAAGCATATGAGCGGGGAATGCTTTTGCAGAGGCTGAATTTTGCTGACGTGGATGTCAACATGTTTGCAGCCGTAAGCAATACCCTTATGAATGACGGGTGTGGCTTATTCCGCGGCCGGTTGATTTTACCGTACGAACACTTATCACGCTTCCAGAATGATCTGATTGATTAATAAGAAAGGTGACATAGATGTCAGAAGTAACCAAGAGAGCATTGGAGCAGTCCTTAAAGAATCTGCTGCTGAAAAAGCCGTTAAATAAAATTACAATTAATGATATTGCGGAGGACTGCGGAATCAACCGCATGACGTTTTACTATCATTTCAAGGATATTTATGATCTGGTGGAATGGTCGTGCCTTGAGGATGCCCAGAAGGCCTTGAAGGAAAAGAAGACCTACGACACCTGGCAGGAGGGACTGCTGCAGATCTTTTATGCAGTGAGGGAAAATAAGCCTTTTATCATGAATGTGTATCACTGCGTAGACCGGGCGCAGGTGGAGAAGTATCTGACGCCGCTTACGGATGAGCTGCTGATGGGTGTCATTGAAGAAAAGTCCAGGGGAGTGCAGGTGCGCAGTGAGGATAAGGAATTTATTGCACGGATCTTTTCCTACTGCTTTATTGGAATGATGCTCGACTGGATAAGGGATGACATGAAAGAGCAGCCTGAGATTATCGTGGACAAGCTGGCGTTGGTATTGAAGGATGCGGTAACCAATGCCATTGACCGTATGAGAATATGAGACCCTTTGTGGAATACATCAAAACAGTTGATTTGATAAAATTTTATACAATATGAAGGCTTCTGATAAAAGTTTTATCAGGAGTCTTTTTCTGTTTATAGTAAAGAATTCGGGGCAGACTTATAATAGGCTCATAACAAAGAGATACAGTAAAGAAAACAATTTCACTGTAAATCAGAAACCCATAGGAACAGGCTTACAAGATAAGCAGACAACCATTTATTCAAGGAGGTAATTGATTATGTATTATTCAGCAGGTACTTATGAAGCTTTTGCACATCCGGAGAAGCCGCAGGGAGTTGACAACAAATCCGCATATATTATAGGAACAGGCCTTGCAGGACTGACCGCAGCATTTTATCTGGTACGTGATGGTCAGATGAAGGGAGAACACATTCATTTATTGGAAAAGCTGGAGCTGGCAGGCGGAAGCTGTGACGGCCGCAAGGATATCACCAAGGGCTTTTACATGAGAGGCGGACGTGAGATGGATAACCATTTCGAGGTTATGTGGGATGTTTTCCGTGATGTTCCTTCCATTGAAACCGAGGGCGTATCCGTATTGGATGAATATTACTGGTTAAACAAGCATGATCCGAACTATTCCCTTTGCAGAGCATCCGTAAACCGTGGTGAGGATGCCCACACCGATAAGCAGTTTAAGCTGGATAAGGAATCCGCAATGGCACTTTCCCAGCTGTTTATTACACCGGAGAAGGATCTGGAAGGAAAGAAGATTTCCGATGTGCTGCCGGATTCCTTCTGGGAGACAAACTTCTGGCTTTACTGGCAGACGATGTTCGCATTCCAGCGTTGGTCCAGTGCTTTGGAAATGAAGCGTTATCTTTGCCGTTATGTTCATCATATTGACGGACTTCCGGATTTCAGTGCACTCCGTTTTACCAAATACAACCAGTATGAAAGCATGATTCTTCCTCTGGTGAAATATCTGGAAGCACACAATGTCAAGATTGAATATGGCATGGATGTGAAGAACGTCATTATTGATAAGGTTGGCGATAAGAGAATTGCAAAGCAGATCGTTTATGTAAAGGATGGACAGGAACAGACCATTGACCTCATTGAGGATGATCTGGTATTTATTACCAATGGCTGCTGTACCGATACCTCCTGCTATGGCGATCAGACGCATACACCGGATTTGAGTCAGGTAAAGAATGGTGCCGGAGAGTCCTGGGATATGTGGAAAAACATTGCAGCTCAGGCAGAGTATGGTGAATATGGTAATCCGGATGCATTCTGCAGCGATGTGGATGCAACCAACTGGATGAGTGCTACGGTAGCAACCTCCAATGAAGAGATTATTCAGCACATTATGAATGTCTGCAAGCGTGATCCCAGAACCGGTAAGGTTACAACCGGTGGTATCGTAACCGTAAAGGACAGTACAGAAAACTGGTATCTGTCATGGACCATTAACCGTCAGCCGCAGTTCAAGTCCCAGGACAAGAACATGGTGCTTATATGGTTATATTCCCTCAATACCAATAAGCCCGGTAACTATGTACAGAAAGCAATGCGTGACTGTACCGGTGAAGAGGTCTGCCAGGAATGGCTGTATCATATCGGCGTTCCGACCGACCGGATTGAAGAGCTTGCCAGGAATGCATGTAACACAACGACCTGCTTCATGCCGTATATCAATGCATTCTTCCAGCCCAGAAAGTGGTCCGACCGTCCGCTGGTTGTACCGGAAGGCGCAGTAAACTTCGCATTCCTTGGACAGTTCGCAGAGACGCCGCGTGATACCATTTTCACAACTGAGTACTCGATGCGTACCGGTATGGAAGCGGTTTACACTCTGCTGAATGTGGATCGTGGTGTGCCGGAAGTCTGGGGCAGTAAGTATGATGTCCGTGAGCTGCTTCGTGCCTGCTACTATGCAATCGACAAGAAGCCGATCACCGAAATGAAGCTTTCCCTTAAGGAAAAGGAGCTCCTCCGTATCGTGCTTAAGAAGGTAAAAGGAACGGATCTTGAGATTCTGCTGAAGGAAAGCGGATTGATTGGGTAAAAAGATAACAGGAAATTCAGGAGAAGTTTTCAGCATAAAAAGTAATGATGAGACCAGATATCTGTTGCGTGCAGATATCCGGTCTTATTAAATGATAAAGTTTATGAGACAAAATGACAGGCTGGCAAGTATAAACTACGAAACAAATTCCCAATTGCCGAGCCAACGGTGATTCGTTAAATCATATAGTCGACGATATAGTTTCCCGTTCTCTGTTTTATAACGCCATTCCGTATCGCATGAATATTGAGAAACAGAAGTGTATGCTGATTCCCAAGATAATCTGGAATTATATGCATAAGTAGTTAAAGGGAAAAAAATAAGAAAACAAAATAAAAGCAAAGGTAAGAAAATAATCTTTCTTTTCATTAGTTCATATCCTCCGATCTTATAATGGGTAAGGTATCATCAAACACTTGTGATACTGTGGTTAAATACTCTCCATCAACGTATAGGTCATAGGTTTGATCGTTATTTAAGAGCAAGTAACTGTTTCCGCTGTTAATGGAAAAAGTGGTTTGTTGAATATCACTAGGGGCAGGAGATGACGGTTCAAAAATAATGCGGTTTGGTAATAGCATGGCAAGTAATAACAGGATAAAGGTACAAAAACAGGTAAGCCGTTTCGGTTGATATTTAGTCTCTTCTGAGGATATGTGATGACAATTCAACAAGTATTTAACCCGGCAGGTTATATTCTGGTTTGAATTGAAAGCAGTGGATAATGGAGATAAATTATCCATTGAATATTGCGACAAAGAAACCAGACATTTCATGTACTCATATTGTTGCAGTTCAGATGTGTGTTTGGTTATATAGGTATCTACACGAAGTTCCTGGTAGGATATCATATTTTTCCGCAGCATATAAATAAATGGATTCCACCAATAAAGAGAACATAGGATTTCTCCGGTAAAACGAATCCATAAATCTTTAAAGTGATAATGACAGGCCTCATGAAAATAAATATAGTATAATTCCTGCTTCGTAAAAGCAATCTGTGGCAGTACTATAGTTGGATGAAATAAGCCAATAAGAAAAGGAATTCGTACAGATGGATTCACAACAATCGGAATAAAAACGGTTTTTTTAAAGTTTGTATTTATTTCTTTCATAAATTTCAGGTTATCAGAGGAAAGAGATAAAGGCGTAGAGTTTTTGAGATAGTTCAAGGTTCTGATGTAGGATATGGTGTTGCGGATCAATAGTAATAATGTACCAAGCATAGAGATACCAGCTAATACTGTCAGAATGGAAAAAGAGTATTGGGCGATGGTAAATCGATTCTCAATTAATATCAAATAAATCGGAGGCCAGATATGATAGATGAAAATGTTTTGCTGGGTAGATAGTTCAAGGGGAATAAACAGCCGGATCATTACCACACAGAATAAGACAAATAAAATAGGAAATGCAAATTTGTAGTAAAGAAAAGGACTGTTGATTATATAATGAAATAGCAGAATGGCTAAGTTGCTAAAGATCAAAACCGTTAATAATGAAGATAATGTAAAATTCATATTTTAAGAACGCTCCTTATTTTTTTCGTTTGAAAGTTCACTTATTCTGTCAGAAATGATCTTTTCTAAGTCCGCCAGTTCATTTAATGCTTCCGGACTGGAGTCGTTGGGTAATAAAGCAGCAATAAGATGAGAAGCAGGAATATCTTTTCCGAAAGAGTCTTTGAGCATATCCTGAATAAGTTCAATTTCTACATTTTCAGCGTTGGCAGTAGGCTTGAATTTTCGGGCAAGTGCCTTTTGATTGAAGACAATACTGTCGACCTCAATCATGCCCTTTTTTAAAAGATTGGAAATAAGCCGTTGTACGCTGTAGATTGTACTGTCATTATCTAACTGGACAATTTCTGAAACCATGAGAGGTTTCTTGGCATTCCATAATATTTTCATAACATCGAGTTCACGTTTGGTCAGTTTCATGTAAAGAGTCCTTTAATTAATGATGTCTTGTTTTAGATATTATAAAAGACAATCGTTGTCTGTGTCAATCATTATGAAAATTATGGAAAAACATCATAATTGATTTTTTTGTCAACTTATGATAAACTACGATTGTTACGGAAAGACAATCGAAAACAAGAGGAGGAATCATCATGGTAAAACGTGTAAAGGGACTTATGATCGCGGCATCTCTTCTTATGCTGTTGAGTGCCTGTGGTAAGGCAGAAGCAGATCTGCCAGGTACAGAGGCAGAGGTAGAGGTACAGGTGCAGGAGGAACAGACACAGGAGAATCTGGAGGATCTGTCTGTCACGGGCAAAGAAGAAACGACCGGACAGGAAGAAGACACTGCGGAGACGGGTGAAGATTCAGAAACATCAGCAAATTCAGAGACTACGGAGATTCCGGACGATGCCGTGATGATTCAGGATGTGGCGGTACGGCTCCTTAGCGTAGAAGCGGATGAAAATATCGGACTGATGCGGAGAACCTTTGAAGCATATGGTGACCAGGCTGTGATTGAGAAGATTTTCCGGGGAAGCAATACGGTTATGGAAAAGGATGCACAGAAAGTAACTGTGACAGAAACAGCCTTTTTTAATAGTGTGGATGAAGTATGGAAGCTGTCCTGCCTTCTCGATGGAGAGGGTGTGGAATACACCTTTGAGGAAGGACAGATAACGGCGATGGAACAGAAAGAATTCACAGCAGCTACAGATAGCGGCAATCAGGCCAAAGTGATTCTGACTCCTTATGGGGTATGGATTTGGAGTGTGGACAACTGGATGGTGATGTCGGAGGCTTATCAGTTCACGGCAGAGCTTGCAGATGGAAGTGAGGATGAAATTGTAATTCTGCCGCTTACCAGAAGCCGGCAGGCAAGAAGTCAGGAGATGAAGGAGCTTCCGTACCTGGGCGATGGCTATGTGCTTGGAGAAGAGCTTCAGGATGAAAATGGTGATACCCGGGGCGGCAGATTCATTTTCTTCGAAGAAGTTTCACTGGATGACGTGGTGGATGTACATATCTACCAATAAAGGGATCCATGATAAAAGATAAGATCTGATTAAAAGAAAAGAGCCAGATATTTGTCAGGAATACAGATATCTGGTTTTTATTTTGGTTCTATTTTGAGAAAATGTAAATTATTCGTGAAAAAAAGTTGCATAAAAAATACAACATGATATAATAATGATAAAGGTGTGGGAAAACGCAATTTGGAGGAATGCGCCATGATGATCGAAGTGAGAGCAAGTAACTGCTATGCATTTGAGAAAGAAATTATCTTTTCGATGAAGGCTGATATGCGTAACAAAAAGTTTGCTGCTAATGTTCATAGAGAGAATAATTTCAATGTACTTAAAACAGCAGGCATATATGGACCGAATAATGCAGGAAAAACCTGCCTGATTAAGTGTATCAGAGCGATAAAGCGGGTGCTTTTAAATGAAAAAAGCGGACTGATGAAAAACATCTTTACAGATAGTGATATCTGCGAACTGGGCGTAACTTTTATGCAATCGGGAAGAAAATTTTCCTTTGATTTTAAGTATGATGTCCGGAAGGAAGAGTATATATATGAATCATTTTCAGAAATTTTTAAGGATCAGTATAACAATGAAAGAGAAGTGTGCTGGCTGAAAAAGGACTGTGTAAATGAGATATATCAGTGCATGGATGAAGATGTACAGGTGATGATACCGATTGTTTCCAAGAACAATCTTCTGTGCTATCTGATCGATACGAGTAAATTTCAGTATGTTCATGAGATGAAACAGATTCTCATTGGTTTTGCGGATAAAATAGATATTATTAATATGAATGATATACCAATGAAGCACACCATTGAGCTTATGAAAAACAAAAACCAGTTACAGCATAAGGTCGTCGAATTTATAAAAAATGCGGATCTTTATATGGATAATTTTGAGTATGTCGATATGGATAAGATTCAGCGGGATGTGGGGGAGGACAATGACAAGCCGGAAGAGAAGGTGCTCGATATTCCAGAGAATATTATGGATCAGATCAGGCTTGTTTCTACCTATAAAGGTATCCATGTGCCCAGTATGCTGTTTGATTCAACAGGAACCAAAAAAATTGCGGCGATTGCAAGCTATGTGATTGAAGCACTTGAGCAGGGAAGAATTCTTGTTGTGGATGAATTGGACAGCAGCATTCATTTTAAGCTTACAAGAGCGATTGTAGCAATGTTTAATAACGAATTAAATACTGGCGCACAAATGATTTTCACCGTTCATGACATTAATCTTATGGACTGCAGACGGATGTTTCGTAAGGAACAGATCTGGTTTGTGCATAAGGATGAAGAAGGAGTATATGTATATTCACTGGCAGATTTTACAGCACAGCAGGGTGTAAGAGACACAACAGATATTATGGAAAAATATCGGAAGGGAGCCTTGGGAGCTTTGCCGGATCCTGAACTGATTAACTCTCTGCTTAGTATTAAAGGAGAGGTGAAGGGAGATGCTGCCCATGCCCAATAGACTTCCACAGATTTTTGATAAGCACAAGATATGTATTATCTGTGAGGGCAATGAAGAATATGAATATCTGAATCGGTTGAAATCTCTGGGTGTGTGGAATGAGAAGTATGAAATTGCATTAGTCAATGCCGGAGGAAATGGAAACATTCCTGCAAGATATCAGGATCGATACCAGAATGCGTCAGATGAACTGGTACTTGTGTTTTGTGACACCGAAAAGAAACCATATGAACAATATGGTGACATTAAGAGAAAAATCAATGAGTTTCATGATGTTCCGAATGCTGCGGACGAAGTGATTGTTTTTGGAAACCCTTGTACCATGCAGATTATATCAAAGCATTGGACTGATGAGAATCTGAAATCTCCGGCAAAACCGGTAAATGCTCCATTGATAGAGAAATACGCCGGAGTAAGGAATTATAAAGGAAGAGCGGATCAGATCCGGGAAATTATGGAACAGGTCACTGCTGAAAATTATGCTGATATGCGTCAGAGAGTGGAGCATCTGACAACAGATGATTCTATCATTGGCAGTAGCAATTTTGGAAAGTTTATTTTATTATTGGAAAGTGATGATAGTGGATGGATCGATAGAATCAACAGTAGTATAGAGTAATTTTGGTAAATACAATAAGAACAGGAGAACATTATGGGATTATTTCATTGGGGAAAGAAATTTGGAAAGGAATAAACTTATGAGGGTTATGGAATACATCAGAGAGCACCGGGAGGATGAAAATCCGTTTGAGTGCGTGATTCTGCCGGATGGAAGTGTGGATGCGCCTGTACCGTCCCACATTGAGAAGCTGGCACAGATTGCGGGAGAGGACAAGATCTCTTTAAATAAGAAGATGGAGAAAAATATGGAGCCGTTGTTTTTCATGGTGGAGTATACGGGATGTATGCTCGTCTGGGAAACAAGGGTGGTAGAACCGTCCCATCCAACGAAAGAGCAGAAAGAAACGCTGGAGCTTCTTTATGATGCAGCGATGCTTTCTCCAGGACTTAAGAAGGAGCAGGCAGGACCGGAGTATGAGGCCTGTGTCAGACGGGTGAAAGCAGATGAGTTGCCATGCATATGACAAAATGATCCAGTGGATCATTTTTGAGTGAAGGAATTCATATCGTAACAGTTCAGCCATGCCCATTCATAAGCTACCGGATGGTACAGATTGGCTGACAAATATACGTGTTTTCCGGCAGCTTATTTCATGTCGGGCGTCCGCCCTATAGAAATGATGGTATAAGCTGCCCTTAGTGAGCAAGCTCCCCCGGTCATCTTACACAATCATTTCTGCATGACTGAACTGTAACACCCATATTGACAAGAAACCGATATACTGTTTATAATAACTTAGAACAAAGGCGTTCTTATATGCACGATAGAAATCGATGGATATGAGGATGCCTTTACGCTTTTTACAGGGAAATTTTACAAGGAAAACAGAAAGGACACAGCTTATGAAGAAGGGTTATACGAAGGAAGACATTTTAAGAATGGTAGAAGAAGAGGATGTGGAGTTTATCCGTCTGCAGTTTACCGATATGTTCGGATGCCTGAAGAACATGGCGATTACCGTAAGCCAGTTGGAGAAGGCACTGAACAACCAGTGTATGTTTGACGGCTCCTCCATTGAAGGGTTTGCAAGAATCGAGGAATCGGATATGTATCTTTATCCGGATCTTGATACCTTTACGATTCTGCCCTGGAGACCGCAGCCGGGAACCGTTGCAAGACTGATCTGTGATGTATACAGGAGCGATGGAACACCGTTTCAGGGAGATCCGAGACAGGTGCTGAAAAAGGCAGTTGCCCATGCGGCAGAGCTTGGCTATGAGTTCGAGGTCGGACCTGAGTGTGAATTCTTTTTATTTAATGTAGATGAAAACGGAAGACCAAGTACCGAATCCTATGAACAGGCAGGGTACTTTGATCTGGATCCGCAGGAAATCGGTGAAAATGCCAGAAGGGATATGGTATTGACCCTGGAGGATATGGGACTGGTGATTGAAGCATCCCACCATGAGGTAGCACCGGCGCAGCATGAAATTGACTTAAAATATGATGAAGCGGTTTCAACAGCGGATAACATTATGACTTTTAAAATGGCGGTAAAGACCATTGCCAAGCGTCATGGACTGCATGCCACCTTTATGCCGAAACCGAAATTCGGAATTAATGGATCCGGTATGCATATCAATATGTCCCTGAATCGTGACGGACAGAACATCTTTAATGACCCGTCCGGTGAACTGGGATTAAGTAAAGAAGCTTATTATTTTATGGGTGGAATCATCCGTCATATGAAGGGGATGACCCTGATTACCAATCCGCTTGTAAATTCCTATAAAAGACTGGTGCCCGGATATGAAGCACCGGTTTATATTGCGTGGAGTGCAAGCAACCGGAGTCTGGCTGTGCGTGTGCCGTTTGCACAGGGGGCAGGAAGCCGTATTGAGCTCCGGTGTCCGGATCCGGCAGCCAACCCTTATCTGGCACTTGCCGTATGTCTGGAAGCAGGACTCCAGGGAATTATTGAAAAGATTGAACCTCCGAAGAGCGTAGACTGTAATATTTTTGCCATGAGTGAGGAAGAAAAGGCAGCGAAGAATATTGAAGCTGTGCCGGATTCACTGGATGAGGCGATGGAGGAATTCGAAAAGGATACCTTCGTGCAGGAGATTTTAGGAGAGCACATGGCGAAGAAATATCTGGCAGTGAAGAAGCAGGAATGGGCAGAATACCGTGAACAGATTACCGACTGGGAGACGAAGAAATATCTGAACCAATTCTAGAGGGGAGATCCGGAGATGGGTAATATTATCATTACATTTCTCAGGATAAATGATGCCCAGAACATTAAGAATATTCTTGTCCGAAACGGATGGGGCAATGTGAATATCTGTACCTCGGGAGCCGGAACACTTGCCATGGCTGATCAGCTGGAGAGCGGAGTGGTGATCTGTGGATACCGTCTTCCGGATATGGCATACATGCAGCTTAAAGAGGATCTTCCTTCCGGTTTTCAGATGCTCCTTATCGCATCTAACAGTGTGATAACGGGAGGTACTTCGGTGGATGTGACACATATGGAAACACCGTTAAAGGTACAGGAACTGATCCAGACGATTCACTTTATGGAAGAGGACGCGGCAAGACGCAGGCGGAAACGGAGAGAACAGCCGCGGCAGCGGAGTCCTGAAGAACAGGCAGTGATCCAGAATGCCAAAGATATTCTGATGAAGAGCAATCATATATCTGAAGATGAAGCACACAAATATTTATTAAGAACCAGTATGCAAAGCGGCAGAAATCTGTTTGAAACAGCGCAGATGATTTTGCTGCTCAAAAATAAATAAAAGAGGTAAATGCGATGACACGTGTGAATGAAAATTATTTAAAGCTTCCGGGAAGCTATCTGTTTTCCACGATTGGAAAGAAGCGTAAGTCTTATGCAGAGGCACATCCGGACAGCAATATCATCAGTCTTGGGATCGGAGATGTTACCCAGCCGCTGGCGCCTGCGATCATTGAGGCACTTCATAAGTCTGTGGATGAAATGGCTCATGCCGAAACCTTCCATGGCTATGCACCGGATCTCGGATACGAATTTTTAAGGGATGCAATTGCGAAGAACGATTATCAGGACAGGGACTGCGAGGTTTATGCAGACGAAATTTTTGTTTCGGATGGCGCCAAGTGTGACTGTGGTAATATTCAGGAGATTTTCAGTGCGGATGCAAAGATAGCGGTGTGCGATCCGGTATATCCGGTTTATGTTGACACCAACGTAATGGCAGGAAGAACCGGCGAGTACGATCCGAAGTCCGAAACCTGGAGCAATGTTATTTATATGCCCTGTGTGGCAGCAAACAATTTTGCACCGGAGCTTCCGAAAGAAGTACCGGATCTTATTTACCTGTGCTTCCCGAACAATCCGACGGGTGCAACGATTACCAAAGCACAGCTGCAGGAATGGGTTGATTACGCAAACCGTACCGGCTCTGTGATTATTTATGATGCTGCTTACGAAGCATATATTTCAGAAAAAGATATTCCACATTCGATTTATGAATGTGAAGGGGCGAGAACCTGTGCGATCGAAATGCATTCCTTCTCCAAGAATGCAGGCTTTACCGGCGTGCGTCTGGGATATACGGTTATTCCGAAGGAATTGACCTGTGGCGGTGTTGCCCTGCATGGCTTATGGGCAAGAAGACATGGAACCAAGTACAACGGAGCTCCTTATATCGTACAGCGTGCCGGTGAAGCAGTATATTCACCGGAAGGAAAGCAGCAGTTAAAGGAACAGGTTGCATACTATATGCAGAATGCCGCTTATATCCGCGAAGAGCTGGCTGACGCAGGCTATACAGTATCCGGCGGTGTGAATGCTCCGTATATCTGGTTAAAAACCACGAACGGAATGACCAGCTGGGAATTCTTCGATTATCTGCTGGAAAGAGCCAACGTGGTCGGTACTCCGGGATCGGGCTTTGGTCCGAGCGGAGAGGGGTACTTCCGCCTGACTGCATTCGGCAGCCATGAGAGTACGAAGGAGGCCGTACGCCGGATTAAGGCGCTGTAAAAATAGTGTCTTTAGCCACTCCGTTATGGAGTGGCTGTATAGCTTTAAAGATTGATGCCACTATCTGTGGAATAAGAAAGCAGGGGATCGAGACCGGATCCCTTCAGCATATGGATCAATGCCTGAACCGGAGGTGTCAGTGGGTGCAGAGGATTCCGGATCAGGCAGATCTGTCTTTTGGGAATGAAAAAATCTGTGTTCAGCTGTATAATTCCGTAATTAATTAAATAATAGCGGGCAAACTTAAAAGGAACGAGCCCGATTCCCAGATTGTGGACTGCGGCCGGTGCGATCAGATCGTTGGAGTTCAGCTCAATATTGGGGGTAAGTTCATACCCCTGCTCTTCAAAAAGAGTATCCCAGAATCTGCGGGATGCAGTTCCGGTTTCCATGGAAATGATAGGATAGGTTAGAATCTCTTCCATGGAAAGAATCCGGTTCTCCAGATAGGAATAACGGCTGCCGGCAATCAGAATATCCTGAAAATCGGAAACCTGGGTAACCTCAAAATCATAACAGTTATCAAGTGGTGTGATACTCAGGGCAAAATCAGAGGTTTCTTCACGCAGCGAAGTAATTGCAGTTGGAAAGGAATGCGCGTGGATCTGCAGCTTAACATTGGGAAAGCAATGCTGGAACCGCTCCATAAAGGGAAGCAGAAAATAGCGCATTGTCAGCTCGGTAGCACTGATGGTGATTCTGCCATCCTGGTTCGTTACGTATTCCCTGATAACCTCCTGAGCCTGTCCCATTTGCTGGCAGGGATGGCTGATCTGGTGATAAAGGCGCTGACCCTCCGGTGTCAGGGAAACCCCCTTTTGTGAACGGAGAAACAGCTGGCAGTTAAGAACTGCTTCGAGATTCTTTATGTATTTTGTAACGGTTGGCTGTGTCAGACACAGATGACTGGCAGCCAGAGTAATACTGTGACTTCTTGCTACTTCATAAAACACCTTATAATAGTCAAAGCTGATTTCCATCAGATTCTGCATAAAAACTCCCCCTCTGAAGTATGGTTTATCTATTGCGTTAAGTATAATATAGTCCATTCAAAAAATCTATGGACAATACAAAAAAAGTGAATTATGGAATTATAAATTTTTGTATTATAATATTTGCGTTGAGATACGGGACAGAAACCGTTATTACACATTAATAAAAGGAAAGGAAGTGCGAAGATGGGTAACTTGGGACAAGCACTCAGGGAAGAGCTGAACTGTGAAAGCGTTTTTACGATCGGCGGTATCGGGATCTATGAATCGGTTGTTGTCACCTGGATCATTATGGCCGTTGTCCTGCTCTTATCACTGATTCTGACCAGAAATCTGAAGGTTGAACATCCGGGAAAAAGGCAGCTGCTTTTGGAACAGGCGGTAACCTCGCTGGAAGGAATCACGGAAGGTATTCTGGGAGCAGATGGTAAGCGGTATGCAGCATATCTGACATCAGTGCTTATGTATCTTGGTATTGCAAACCTGATCGGAATTCTGGGCTTTAAACCGCCGACCAAGGATCTGAATGTAACAGCTGCCCTGGCTATTATGAGTATCGTTCTCATAGAGTACGCAGGAATTCATCAGAAAGGTGTAAAGCGCTGGCTTAAGGGCTTTGCAGAACCAATTGCATTGGTTGCACCGATCAATGTACTTGAACTCTTTATCAAACCGTTGTCACTTTGCATGCGATTGTTTGGTAATGTACTTGGTGCTTTTGTCATTATGGAACTGATTGAGTACATTATGCCGGTCGGTTTACCGGTCGTATTCAGTATGTATTTTGATATTTTTGATGGATTGATACAGGCCTATGTTTTTGTGTTCCTGACAGGTCTGTTCATAAAAGAAGCAATGGAATAAGGCAGCGGGGAACGATAAACAGGAAACAGCTGTAATCAGGTAAAAGAAAAAGGACAAAAAAAGGATAAGAAAAGAGGAGAAAAATTATGAGCACAACACTTATCGCAATTGGTGCAGGTATTGCAGTATTAACAGGTATTGGTGCAGGTATTGGTATTGGACTGGCTACATCCAAGGCAACAGAGGCAGTTGCAAGACAGCCTGAAGCAGAAGGCAAGATAACCAAGCTGCTGCTATTGGGTTCGGCACTTGCAGAGGCAACTGCAATTTATGGCTTTGTTATCGGACTTCTGATTATTATTCTGCTTAGCTGATCAGAATAGGAAAGGAATGAAAACATATGTTAAAACTAGATATTAATCTGCTGTTTACCGTTATCAACCTGGTGGTATGGTATCTGTTGATCAAAAAATTCCTTTTTAAGCCGGTGAATAACATTATTTCCAAAAGAGAAGAGGCTATTGCAGACCGTTACCGGGAGGCAGAGCAGGAAAAGGTGCAGGCAGGTGAACAGAAGCAGAAGTATGAGGCCTTACAGAGCAGCATCCAGGATGAAAAAACAAAGGTGATGCAGAAAGCACAGGAGGATGCCAGAGAAGCTTACCGGCAGATCGTTGATGAAGCAAACCGGAAAGCCGGAGAGATCATGGAGGATTCCAGAAAGACAGCAGAGCTGGAGCATACAAAGATGGTAGAACGTGCCGAGAAGGAAATCCGCTCCCTGCTTTTTGAAGCCGCATCGGAAGGAATGCAGAAGAAAGACAATAACAGTGAATTATATGACAAATTTTTGATAAAAGCAGGTGAGAGTGAGCATGCAGAATCTTAATATTTATCTGGAAAAAATGATAGGTGAGCAGATTACGGAGAAGTCGCTTGATGAAGCTCTGGATCTGCTGCAGATGGTACCGGAGATACAAAAACAACTGGATGATCCCACTGCTTCACAGGAGAACAGGGAAAAACTGATCCGGAAGCTTTTTCCACTGGAGATCAGGGGACTTCTCGGACTTCTTTCCAGGGATCATCAGGTATCTGAGCTGGCAGCATTGAAAAAGGAATATGGTGCATTAAGGTCAGAAGAGAAGGAACCTCTTAACTGTGTACTTGAATATGTGACCGAACCGACAGATAAGCAGTCAGATGGAATAATCCGTTTCCTGAAAGAAAAATATCCGGGAAGAGTCTTAAACCTGACTAAGAAGCAGAATACAGATCTGGGAAATGGATTTGTCCTGCGGGCAGGAAGCGAAGAATATGACTGGAGTATGAAGGGCCGGGCAGCATTATTAAAAAAGAGGATTGATTCCATGGAGCTGTCTGGAAAGGATTCTCTGCTGGTGCAGAAGGGTATCATCAGCATTCTGAAGGATAGTCTTGAAAATATTGAGGTATCCGGAAATGAAGTGGGAATTGTTAACAGCATCGGTGACGGAATCGTTTATGTGGATGGAATTGATCATGCCATGTATGGCGAGATAGTGATCTTTGAGAATGGGCAGAAGGCTATGGTACAGGATGTCCGTGAGGATGAGGTCGGCTGTATTTTGTTTGATGATGAGGAAGAAATCGAAGAAGGCACGAAGGTGGTTCGAAGCGGACGTATGGCGGGAATTCCGGTAGGTGATGAATTTATCGGAAGAGTTGTGAATGCGCTGGGAGTACCGATTGACGGCAAGGGAGAAATCAGTGCCTCGGATTATCGTCCGATTGAGCAGCCGGCTCCCGGAATTGTGGACAGGAAGTCAGTGGATACGCCTCTGGAAACCGGTATTCTTTCCATTGACTCCATGTTTCCGATCGGACGTGGGCAAAGAGAGCTGATTATTGGAGACCGTCAGACCGGTAAAACCTCAATTGCAGTAGATACCATTCTGAACCAGAAGGGAAAGAAGGTTATCTGTATTTATGTAGCAATCGGACAGAAGGCCTCTACGGTTTCCAAGCTGGTGCATACACTGGAAAAGCATGGGGCAATGGACTATACCATCGTTGTATCTTCAACGGCGAGTGATCCGGCACCGCTTCAGTATATTGCACCATATTCCGGTACGGCGCTTGCCGAGTACTTCATGTATCGGGGGCAGGATGTGCTGATCGTATATGATGATCTCTCCAAGCATGCGGTAGCTTATCGTGCGTTGTCCCTTCTGCTGGAGCGTTCCCCCGGCCGTGAGGCATATCCCGGAGATGTATTTTATCTGCATTCCAGACTCCTTGAGCGTTCCAGTAAGCTGAGTGATGCATTGGGCGGCGGTTCCATCACGGCACTTCCAATTATTGAAACACAGGCAGGAGATGTATCCGCTTATATCCCGACCAATGTCATTTCTATTACAGACGGACAGATATTTCTGGAGAGCAATCTGTTCTTCTCCGGTATGCGCCCTGCTGTTAACGTGGGACTTTCGGTATCACGAGTAGGTGGTGCAGCACAGACAAAGGCAATGAAAAAGGCAGCAGGAAGTGTCCGTATTGACCTTGCACAGTACCGGGAAATGGAAGTATTTACGCAGTTCAGTTCGGATCTGGATGCTGTTACCATGCAGCAGCTCCAGTATGGAAAAGGATTGATGGAGCTGTTAAAACAGCCTCTGGAGCATCCGATGTCCCTGCATGAACAGGTTATTACCCTGTGCAGTGCCACTAATAAGCTGTTTCTGGATATCCCGGTATCGGGGCTTAAGGATTTTCAGGCAAAATTACTGGCTTACATGGACGAAAAGCATCCGGAGATCGGAAACGAAATTGAACAGATGAAGTCGCTGAGTGATGATCTGGTACAAAGGATTATTTCAGCAGTGAAGGAATATAAAAGTCAGGTGGTGAACTGACATGGCGGGTTTAAGAGAGATTCAGGGCAGGATCAGAAGTATCGAGGACACACGTAAGATTACAGGTGCAATGTATATGATCTCATCTACCAAACTGAAAAAGGCAAAAAAGGATCTGGAAAAGACGGAACCATATTTTTATATGCTGCAGTCTACCATTGAGCGTATCATGCGCCATCTTCCGGAAATGGAGCATCCGTATTTCGAAGATACTTCCAAAGAGGCTTCCAGGATAGGACTGCTGGTGATTACCGGAGATAAGGGACTGGCGGGGGCTTATAATCATAATGTCCTGAAGCTGGCACAGCAGTTTCTGGACTGCGCCGGAAAGCAGGTGAGCCTGTTTGTGGTAGGAGAACTGGGAAGACAATATTTTGCAGGTCGGAAGATCCCGATTGCAGAGAATTTTACCTATACCGTTCAGGATCCGACCTTTGACAGAGCCAGATGGATCTGCAATATTCTGATTGAAAAATATATGACAGGCGAAATTGAAGAGCTGCATGTTATTTATACCCGTATGGAAAACAGTATGCTGTGTCAGGCAGAGGATAAAAAGCTTCTGCCATTGTCCGGAAAACAGCTTCCGGCTCCGCCTGCCGATGTATATCAGGAAGAATTTAAACTGGAGCCTTCCGCCAGGGATGCTGTAGATATGATCGTGCCAAATTATCTGGCAGGTTTTATTTATGGAGCTCTGGTAGAGGCCTTCTGCAGTGAACAGAATGACCGGATGCTTGCGATGGAGGCAGCTACGGATAATGCAGATAAGCTGCTGCATGATTTGAATATTCTGTATAATCGTGCAAGACAGGCACAGATTACGCAGGAAATTACTGAGGTGTCAAGCGGAGCACGTGCACAGCGCAAAAAACGTAACAACAAGAAGAAACGGGCTGCAATGCTGCAGCGGAGAATAGAAGAGGTGAATGTGTGATGGAAAAAGGAAAAATCATACAGATATCGGGTCCTGTCGTTGATGTAATGTTTGAAAAGGGACCACTTCCCCATATTAAAGAAGCGCTTACTGTAGAGAACCAGGGAAAGCAATGCGTCATGGAGGTGGCAAAGCAGCTTGGTAATAATATCATCCGCTGTATTATGCTTTCTGCCAGTGAGGGACTTTGCAGGGATATGGAGGTGACACCGACGGGAGCCGGAATTACGGTTCCGGTAGGAGAAAAGACTCTGGGAAGATTATTTAATGTTCTGGGAGAAGCCATTGATGACGGAGAACCGGTTACAGACAGTAAAAGGTGGTGTATTCACAGAAAACCGCCGACATTTGAAGAGCAGAGCCCAGTGGTAGAGATTCTGGAGACAGGAATCAAGGTAATTGATCTTCTGGCGCCCTATGCCAAGGGAGGTAAAATCGGACTGTTTGGAGGTGCCGGTGTAGGAAAGACCGTTCTGATCCAGGAGCTGATCCGTAATATCGCAACAGAACACGGAGGTTATTCCATCTTTACGGGTGTCGGTGAGCGTTCAAGGGAAGGAAATGATCTATGGACCGAAATGAAGGCATCCGGTGTTCTTGAGAAGACAGCGCTTGTGTTCGGTCAGATGAACGAGCCGCCCGGAGCCCGTATGAGAGTTGCAGAAACAGGTCTGACAATGGCAGAATATTTCCGGGATGAAATGAACCAGAATGTGCTTTTGTTTATTGATAATATTTTCCGTTATGTACAGGCGGGCAGTGAGGTATCCGCGTTGCTTGGACGTATGCCGTCTGCTGTTGGTTATCAGCCCACACTGGCTACGGAAATGGGTGAATTACAGGAAAGGATTGCGTCGACAAGAAAGGGCTCTGTTACTTCGGTACAGGCAGTTTATGTGCCGGCCGACGACCTGACAGACCCGGCACCGGCTACCACATTTGCCCATCTGGATGCGACCACTGTTCTTTCAAGAAAAATTGTTGAACAGGGAATTTATCCGGCGGTTGATCCGTTGGAATCCTCATCACGTATTCTGGAAGCAGACATAGTGGGACAGGAGCATTATGAAACAGCCAGAAAGGTGCAGGAAATGCTGCAGAAATATAAGGAACTGCAGGATATTATTGCAATTCTCGGTATGGAGGAGCTGTCTGAGGAGGATAAACTCACGGTGAACCGTGCAAGAAAGATTCAGAGATTCCTTTCCCAGCCCTTTCATGTGGCAGAAAACTTTACCGGTATTCCGGGAAAATATGTGCCGCTTAAGGATACGATACGTGGCTTTCAGGCAATTATTAACGGAGAGGCAGATGCCTATCCGGAGGCTGCTTTCTTTAATGTTGGAACCATTGAGGATGTGGCAGAAAAGGCGAAGAGCATGGAAAGTGCTCTGTAGGCAGACATAATCTGTTCAAAGCTGTGTGTAGCTGTACGCAGCGTTTCATTCAGCCGGAGTCCATATCTCCGGCTGGGCTGAAAGGAGTTTGGAATGTCAGAATTTTATCTGAAAATGATTTCCAGTAATGGAGTATTTTATGAAGGAATGTGCAACTCACTGATTGTTCCGGCACCGGATGGGGAAAGAGCTGTCATGGCGCATCACGAGGAGCTGATGATCGCTGTGACAGAAGGCGAAGCCAGGTTTCGTAAGCAGGAAGGAGAAGACTTCAGCTGTGTTGTGGTAGGACGTGGCTATTGCCAGGTGGCAAACAACAGAGTGGTATTTCTGGCAGAAACTATGGAAAGACCGGAAGAGATTGATGAAAAACGTGCCAGAGAGGCTCTCGAACGTGCGAGCGAACGTCTGCGTCAGAAGCAGAGTATCCGTGAATATCATATGACCAGAGCTGCCATGGCAAGAGCCCTTGCCAGAATCAGGGAAACGGAAAAATATGCAGGGCATTAATGCTGGTAATAAGTATCTGGTTAAAACAGCAAAAGACCGCTGCTCCTTGACGGAGTCAGCGGCCTTTTTCACAACAACATTTAATAGAGATATGTAAAGAGATTACTCAACATCCTGAAGTGCATCGTAATCTTCTTCGCCGGTACGAATCTTTACAACCTTGTCAACGTTGTATACGAAGATCTTGCCATCACCGATATGACCGGTGTACAGAGCCTTCTTTGCAGCTTCAATGACATCCTCAACAGGAATCTTGCTGACAACAACCTCGACCTTAACCTTGGGAAGTAAGGTTGCATCCATTTCAACGCCACGGTACATTTCACCGGCACCCTTCTGGATACCACAACCCATAACCTGTGTAACGGTCATGCCGGTAACACCTAAGTCGTTCATGGCTTTCTTTAAGTGATCGTATCTGGAAAGCTTTGCAATAATCACAATCTTGTGAATACCTGTATCAAGTGAAACAGGAGCGGTAACAACCTTTACGGAAGCGTTCTTTGCAGCAGGTGAAGCTGCTTCGTAGGAATCGCTGCCAAGACTTGTATTGGCATTTGTTTCCATGGTCATGGTGTTGGAAATATCCATGATGCTGAATCCGGAATAAGCAGATGCAAGACCATGCTCGGTAGGATCCAGACCAATAATTTCTTCTTCTTCCGTAACTCTTAACCCAACGGTTGCTTTAATAATTAAAAAGGTAATTGTAATGGTAACAGCGGTCCAGGCAGCAACACTGACAAAGCCAAGAAGCTGTAAGCCAAACAGATGGAAGCCGCCACCATAGAATAAACCGGTATATGAATCATTTCCGGGAGCAGAGGTGGTTGCAAATAAACCAACTGCCAGGGTACCCCAGATACCGTTTAAGCAGTGAACTGCTACGGCACCAACCGGATCATCAACGCGGAGCTTGTAATCTAACAGCCAGACACCGAATACAACTAAAACACCGGATACGGCGCCAATAACAATGGCACCGAAAGCATCGGTTACATCACAGCCTGCAGTTATTGCAACAAGACCTGCAAGGGATGCATTCAGACACATGGAAACATCGGGCTTGCCATACTTAATCCAGGTGAAGATCATACATACAACAGTAGCAATTGCAGGAGCAATGGTTGTTGTTACGAAAATGGATCCGAGCTGCTCTACGCTTGTGGCTGCAGCACCGTTGAAGCCATACCAGCCGAGCCAGAGAATGAATACACCGAGTGCACCGATTGTAATGTTGTGACCGGGGAAAGCATTTACCTTTATGATTTTACCGCTGTCATCCTTTGTGTATTTACCGATACGGGGACCTAAGAGAGCAGCACCGATTAATGCGGAAATACCGCCAACCATGTGGATGGCACAGGAGCCTGCAAAATCATGGAAGCCTAACTGGGATAACCAGCCGCCGCCCCAGATCCAGTGTGCCTCAATGGGGTAGATCAATGCAGAAATTACTGCGGAATAAATACAATAGGATAAAAATTTGGTTCGCTCTGCCATGGCGCCGGAAACGATCGTTGCAGTCGTTGCACAGAATACCAGGTTGAATACGAAATTGGACCAGTCAAAATCTGCGTAGCTGGTGAAAATATCAAATCCGGGCTTACCAATGAGACCGACCAGATCCTCACCAAGTAAGAGGCTGAAACCAATTAAAATAAATACTACGGTACCAATACAAAAATCCATCAAATTCTTCATGATGATGTTACCGGTGTTCTTGGCTCTGGTAAAACCAGCCTCCACCATTGCAAAACCGGCCTGCATCCAGAACACCAGCGCTGCGCCAATCAAGAACCAGACGCTGAAAACTTCACTGCTTACGGCACTTAAAATTTCTTCTGTCATAATACATCTCCTCCTTTTTAACACATGATGTGGAATACCTGAAAAGTATGATTCATTTTATACGCCATTTTACCTTATGAAGCAAAACAGCGTGCATACTTTAGAAAGTATACACGCCATTGTGTCGTTTTTATGTATAACTATCCGGAACCATGTTTGAGGTGTGGAATAGTTACCGTCATTATTCTATTTATTTTTATTTACGATCAGATATGGAACAGCAGATCACCATACTGCGGGAACGGCCAGGAGCTTTCGGCAGTATCTACTTCGAGTGCATCACAGTCGCTTCTTAATGCTTCCATAGCAGGAAGGATCTGATCCTTATAGAAGGTTGCCTGAGCAAGGCCATCGGAAATCTTTCCGCCTTCTTCAAGGAGAGCAGCCAGTTTATTTGCTTTGTCATAAGCAGAATCTTCCAGTACGGAAAGCTTTTCAAGCAGATCTTTTTCCATCCTGCAGGATAAACCTTCGGTAACCGACAGCTTCTTCTTTGCAGTGGAAGCGAGGTTCCCGATATAGGAATTTACAGCAGGCAGAATCTGTTTCTTTGCCATGTCAACCATAGTAAGACCTTCAATGTTGATAACCTTGCTGTAGGTTTCCAGCAGGATTTCGTATCTGGATTCCATTTCCTTTTCGGTAAAGATTTTATGCTTGGTGAAGAGCTCTACATTCTTCGGTGCAAGGAAGGTAGGAAGGGCATCTACGGTAGTCTTTAAGTTCAGAAGACCTCTCTTTTTGGCCTCTGCTTTCCACTCATCCGAATATCCGTCACCGTTAAAGATGATTCTCTTATGCTCCTTAATGGTCTTTTTAATGAGTTCGTTGAGCTTTTCGGTGAAGTCCTCCGCACCCTCGAGCTCATCCGCAAACTGCTTTAATTCCTCTGCAACAATGGTGTTGAGAATGATGTTCGGTCCGGAGATCGACTGGGAAGAACCAAGGCTCCGGAACTCGAACTTGTTGCCGGTAAAGGCAAACGGTGAAGTACGGTTACGGTCTGTCGTATCCTTCGGGAAGGAAGGAAGTACATGAACACCGATTTCCATCTTTTCAATACCGCTTCCGTTATATGGCTTACCGCTTTCGATGGCTTCCAGGATAGCTTCCAGATCATCTCCAAGGAACATGGAAATGATAGCCGGAGGTGCTTCGTTAGCGCCCAGACGATGATCATTTTCAGCAGATGCAACGGAAACTCTCATCAGATCCTGATATTCATCCACCGCTTTGATGACTGCGGATAAGAATAAGAGGAACTGTGCATTTTCATAAGGAGATTTACCGGGCTCTAACAGGTTGACACCGGTGTCGGTTGTCAAAGACCAGTTGTTATGCTTACCACTTCCGTTCACACCCTTGAACGGCTTTTCATGAAGCAGGCAGACCAGATTATGTCTCTTTGCTACATTCTTCATGATTTCCATGGTGATCTGGTTGTGGTCGGTTGCAATATTGGTAGTAGAGAAGATCGGTGCCAGCTCATGCTGTGCAGGCGATACTTCGTTATGTTCGGTTTTCGCTAAAATACCCAGCTTCCATAATTCTTCGTTTAATTCCTTCATGAAAGCGGAAATTCTTGGCTTGATCGCTCCAAAGTAGTGATCCTCCATTTCCTGACCCTTCGGTGCCATCGCACCAAATAAGGTACGTCCGCAGTAAACAAGGTCTTTTCTCTGCTCGTATAAGTCCTTATCTACAAGGAAGTATTCCTGCTCTGGACCAACCGTTGTGATGACACGCTTTGCATCGGTGTTACCGAAGAGACGTAATACACGGACGGCCTGTTCGCCAAGGGCTTCCATGGAGCGGAGAAGAGGTGTCTTCTTATCCAGTGCTTCACCGCCGTAGGAGCAGAATGCGGTAGGAATACAAAGCACTCCGTCCTTTACGAAAGCGTAAGAGGTAGGATCCCATGCGGTATAGCCTCTTGCTTCAAAGGTGGCACGTAAGCCGCCGGAAGGAAAGCTGGATGCATCCGGTTCGCCTTTGATCAGCTCTTTACCGGAGAACTCCATGATGATGCGTCCGTCATTCTGTGGAGAAATGAAGCTGTCATGCTTTTCAGCGGTGATCCCGGTCATCGGCTGGAACCAGTGTGTATAATGGGTAGCTCCTTTTTCGATTGCCCAGTCCTTCATGGCAATGGCAACCACATTGGCTACAGTAATATCTAAATCTTTGCCATCCTCGATGGTCTTTTTTAAGGATTTGTAAATGTCTTTAGGAAGTTTATCTCTCATTATGGCATCGTTGAATACCATACTTCCGAAAATTTCTGGTACATTACTTCTCATAAATGGCCTCCTTTAAAATTGTTGTGATAGCTCAAAACCAATTCTGTTTTGAGGGTGGCTGCACAAGTGCGCGTCTTGTGCAGCGCTTTAAGGAAAACAATTTCCACATAAGAAAAGACGCCACAAGGATAAACCTCATAGCGCCTTTGCTTATGATGGTTCGAATTGTAGACCTAAAATTTCCGGTTGTCAATAGGTTTTTAAAAAAAATCAGCAAAAATTTTCCGATAAACGGCATACGGAAAAACGCATTAATTAGGAAGTAATGCAGAATTGAGAAAAATGTCAAATTTCTATTGACATCACTGTAGAAACCGTTTAAAATGGCGCTTAGATAAAAAATTGCATTATTGTATACAGGAAAAGACAAAGGAGTCTGTTGAGGGATAAGTGCCCTCTACAGGCTCCTTATTTTGCTTTACAGGAAATTCCTGTAAAGCAAAATGAGGAATGTGGATGCGATTATTTGTGTAGAGCACTTAGTGAAAGCAAATCGTAAGATGAAGCTCGAACTTAGTGCGAACCAGTCCGGAACACTTAATGAATGCAAGCGAAAGCGAAGCATGAATTTAGTGAGAGGGACAAAAGTAGAGTTAGGTTTATTTTAGATATAAGGGTGAAATGAAAGGAGAACAATTATGTTTGACACGAAGAAAGATCTTCCACAGCCTGCTTTGTACCGGTCTTCATTTGAACATGATAACTGCGGTATCGGTGCAATTGTAGATATGAAAGGAAGAAAAACGCATAAGACCGTATCCGATGCGTTGAGCATCGTAGAAAACCTAGAGCACCGTGCCGGTAAGGACGCAGAGGGAAAGACCGGTGACGGAGTAGGAATCCTGCTGCAGATCAGCCACAAGTTCTTTGTAAAGGCCTGCAAGGAAGCCGGAATTGTACTTCCTAAGGAACGGGAGTACGGTGTGGGAATGTTCTTCTTCCCACAGGATGAATTAAAAAGAAACCAAAGCAAAAAGATGTTTGAAATCATCGTGGAAAAAGAAGGACTCGAATTCCTGGGATGGCGTGTGGTTCCGACCGTACCGGATGTACTCGGACAAAGAGCAATCGACTGTATGCCATATATTATGCAGGGATTTGTGAAGAAACCGGCAGAGACAGAAAAGGGCATTGATTTTGACCGGAAGCTGTATATCATAAGAAGAATTTTTGAACAAAGTACAGAGAATACCTATGTAGTAACGCTTTCCTCACGAACGATTGCCTATAAAGGAATGTTCCTGGTAAAACAGCTTCGTACCTTTTATCCGGATCTGCAGAGCGAGGATTACTGTTCTGCAATCGCACTGGTACATTCCCGATTCTCTACCAACACGAATCCGAGCTGGGAAAGGGCTCATCCGAACCGGTTCATCGTGCACAATGGTGAGATCAATACCATCCGCGGTAATGCGGACAAGATGCTCGCAAGAGAAGAAACGATGGAATCCGAATATTTAAAGGGAGAATTATATAAGGTACTTCCTGTGATTAATTCTTCCGGTTCCGATTCCGCAATGCTTGATAATACACTGGAATTTCTGGTGATGAGCGGTATGCCGTTGCCGCTGGCCGTAATGATTACCATTCCGGAGCCATGGGTGAATAACCGTACCATGTCCCAGAAAAAGAAAGATTTCTATAATTATTATGCAACGATGATGGAGCCGTGGGATGGTCCGGCGTCCATTCTGTTCAGCGATGGAGATATTATGGGAGCGGTGCTTGACCGTAACGGACTTCGTCCTTCCCGTTATTATATTACCGATGATCATCAGCTCATTCTTTCCTCTGAGGTTGGTGTGCTGCCGGTTGCTCCGGAGCATATCTTAAGAAAGGATCGTCTCCGTCCCGGTAAGATGCTGCTAGTCGATACCGTAAAGGGTGAGATGATTGATGATGATGCCTTAAAGGAGCAGTATGCATCCAGACAGCCTTACGGAGAATGGCTTGATAGCAATCTGGTAGAGTTAAAGAATCTGCATATTCCGAACGAAAAGGTTCCGGAATATACCTATGAAGAGCGTCAGCGTCTGCAGAAGGCATTTGGTTATACCTACGAGGATTACCGCAACAGTATTTTACAGATGGCAAGAAACGGACAGGAAGCCATTGCAGCCATGGGGATTGATACCCCGCTTGCTGTGCTTTCCAAACACCATCAGCCGCTGTTCCATTATTTTAAGCAGCTTTTTGCACAGGTTACCAATCCGCCGATTGATGCTATTCGTGAAGAGATTGTTACTTCGACTACCGTGTTTATCGGTGAGGACGGAAACCTTCTGGAAGAAAAGGCGCGCAACTGCAAGGTATTACGTGTCAACAATCCGATTCTGACCAATACCGACCTGTTAAAGATTAAAAATATGAAGGAAGACGGCTTCCATGTGGAAGTGGTCCCGATCATTTACTATAAGAGCATGAGCCTGGAAAAGGCGATTGATCATCTGTTTATTGAGGTGGACCGGGCATATAAGGAAGGTGCCAATATCCTGATTCTGTCAGACCGTGGCGTGGATGAAAACCACATGGCAATCCCTTCCCTGCTTGCGGTTTCCGCATTGCAGCAATACCTTGTTGCAACGAAGAAGAGAACGAGCGTTGCCATGATCTTAGAGTCCGGCGAGCCAAGAGAGGTACATCACTTTGCAACGCTGTTAGGCTACGGTGCGTGTGCAATCAACCCGTATCTGGCACTCGATACCGTAAAGGAACTGATCGAAAACAACATGCTCAACAAGGATTACTATGCAGCCGTGGATGATTATAATTCCGCTGTGTTACATGGTATCGTAAAGATTGCTTCCAAGATGGGTATTTCCACGATCCAGTCCTATGAGGGCTCCAAGAACTTTGAAGCAATCGGTATTGATTCCTCCGTGATTGACAAGTATTTCACGAATACGGTCTGCCGTGTGGGAGGCCTTACCCTGAAGGATATTCAGAAGCAGGTGGAAGAGCTGCATACCGAAGCCTTCGATCCGTTAGGACTTGAAAATGACCTGACACTGGACAGCCCGGGAAGACATAAAATGCGTTCCGGTGGAGAGGAGCATCTGTACAATCCACAGACCATCCATCTGCTTCAGGAATCCACAAAGAAAGGAGATTATTCCTTATTTAAACAATACACGGATCTCGTTAACGAAGAGGACAATGTGCGGAATTTAAGAGGCCTTCTGGACTTTAACTACGCAGCAGAGCCGGTTCCGATTGATGAAGTCGAGGATGTGGATTCCATCGTAACCCGGTTTAAAACCGGTGCGATGTCCTATGGTTCCATTTCCAAGGAAGCACATGAGACACTGGCGATTGCCATGAATACCCTTCATGGCAAATCCAATTCCGGTGAAGGTGGTGAGAGCATTGACCGTCTGACGATTGGCAAGGATGGATTAAATAAGTGTTCCGCAATTAAACAGGTGGCATCCGGACGATTCGGAGTAACCAGTGAGTATCTGGTAAGTGCGAAGGAAATCCAGATCAAGATGGCACAGGGAGCAAAGCCCGGAGAAGGTGGACATCTTCCCGGCAAAAAGGTTTACCCGTGGATTGCACAGACCAGACATTCCACTCCGGGAGTAAGCCTCATTTCCCCGCCGCCTCATCACGATATCTATTCCATTGAGGATCTGGCACAGTTGATTTATGACTTGAAGAATGCGAATAAGAATGCCGGAATTTCGGTTAAACTGGTATCAGAAGCAGGTGTCGGTACGGTTGCGGCCGGTGTTGCCAAGGCTGGTGCACAGGTTATTCTGATTTCCGGTTATGATGGTGGAACAGGCGCAGCACCGAAGACCTCCATACACAATGCAGGACTTCCGTGGGAGCTTGGTCTTGCGGAAACACATCAGACCCTGATTATGAATGGATTGCGTAACAAAGTCCGTATTGAGACGGATGGTAAACTGATGAGTGGCCGTGATGTTGCAATTGCAGCCATCCTGGGTGCAGAGGAGTTCGGTTTTGCAACCGCTCCGCTTGTAACCATGGGATGTGTCATGATGCGTGTCTGCAACCTGGATACCTGTCCGGTTGGTATTGCAACTCAGAATCCGGAGCTTCGTAAGCGGTTTGCCGGCAAACCGGAATATGTCATCAACTTTATGAGATTTATTGCGCAGGAGCTGCGTGAATATATGAGTAAACTGGGCGTCCGCAGTGTGGATGAACTGGTAGGACGTACGGATCTGCTGAAGAAGAAGGATCATTTACAGGGAATTGCGGAGCACATTGATGTTTCCAATATCCTTGATAATCCTTATGCAGCGGATCATGAGAAGGCTGTTTTTGATCAGAAGCAGATCTATTCCTTTGAACTGGATAAGACTCTGGATGAAAAGATTCTTCTCAAAAAGCTTGGACCGGCATTGAAGGAGGGCAGAAAGAAATCCATCGAGGTTCAGGTCAGCAACGTCAACCGTACCTTTGGTACTCTGTTTGGTGCGGAAATCACCAGACAGTATAAGAACAGCCTTGCGGAAGACAGCTATGTGGTAAAATGCCAGGGCGCAGGAGGACAGAGCTTCGGCGCCTTTATCCCGAAAGGACTGACGCTTACGCTTTGCGGAGACAGCAACGATTACCTTGGCAAGGGACTTTCCGGAGGAAAGATTATTGTTTATCCTCCGAAGGATGCACGATTTGCAGCAGATGAAAACATCATTGTCGGAAATGTGGCGCTCTATGGTGCAACCAGTGGTAAGGCATTCATCAACGGTGTGGCGGGAGAACGGTTCTGTGTCCGTAACTCCGGCGCACGCGCTGTTGTAGAAGGTGTCGGCGATCATGGATGCGAATACATGACCGGCGGACGTGTGGTTGTCTTAGGTAAAACCGGCAAGAACTTCGCAGCCGGAATGAGCGGCGGTATCGCTTATGTACTCGATGAGGACTTTGACTTATATACGAGACTGAATAAGGAACTGATTAACTTTGGTGAGCTTCAGAAGGAAAGGGACATTGCAGAATTAAAGACATTGCTTGAAGAGCATGTGAAAGCAACCGATTCCCCGAAGGGAAAAGAAATCTTAACACATTTTGAGGAATATATACCGAAGTTTAAAAAGATTATTCCGAAAGAATATGAAGCCTTAGGAGGTACATTATAATGGGAAAACCAACTGGATTTTTAGAATATGACAGAGAGGTTTCCAAAGCAGTGAAGCCTCATGAGAGAATTAAGAACTTCAATGAATTTCATACTCCGTTATCAAGGGATCATCAACAGGAGCAGGCAGCCAGATGTATGGAATGCGGCGTGCCGTTCTGCCAGTCGGGTATGACCTTAATGGGGATGACAAGCGGATGTCCCCTTCATAATCTGGTGCCGGAATGGAACGATCTTGTATATACCGGTAACTGGAAGCAGGCGTATAACCGTCTGAAAAAGACGAATAACTTCCCGGAATTCACCGGAAGAGTGTGTCCGGCATTGTGTGAGGCGGCATGTACCTGCGGCCTGCATGGTGATCCGGTCTGCACAAAGGAAAATGAATTGTCCATTATTGAATATGCATATCAGAACGGATACGCAGATCCGAAACCGCCAAGAACCAGAACCGGCAAGAAGGTAGCGGTCATCGGATCGGGACCGAGCGGTCTGGCAACAGCGGATCAGCTAAATAAAAGAGGACACTCGGTCACCGTATTTGAACGTTCCGACCGTCCTGGCGGGCTTCTGATGTATGGAATTCCGAATATGAAGCTGGAAAAACGTTTCGTGGAACGAAAGATTGAGGTCATGAAGCAGGAAGGAATCACATTTGTCACGAATGCAGAGGTGGGCGGAGAAAATCCGGAATATTCGGCTGCGAAGATTATGGAAGAGTTTGACCGCGTGATTCTGACCTGTGGTTCTGCAAATGCCAGAAACATTGATGCACCGGGCAGGGATGCATCCGGAATCTATTTTGCGGTGGAATACCTGAAATCGGCAACCAAATCACTTCTGGATGCCAATATGGATATCCGTAAGGCTTCTAAGAACTGGATCAGTGCCAAAGGAAAAAATGTGGTGATTATCGGTGGCGGTGATACCGGAAACGACTGTGTCGGAACGGCAATCCGGCAGGGAGCAAAGAGCGTTGTCCAGATCGAGATGATGCCAAAAGCACCGGATCAGAGGGCGGAATCCAATCCATGGCCGGAATGGCCCCGTGTCTGTAAGGTGGATTACGGTCAGGAGGAAGCAATTGATCAGTTTGGAAAGGATCCCCGGATCTATGAGACTACAGTCAAGGAGTTCATTAAGAATGAAAAAGGGGAGCTGACGGCAGTGAAAACCGTTAAGCTGCACGGGGAAACCGATAAGAAGACCGGAAGAAGAATCATGAAGGAAATCGAAGGAAGTGAGCAGATCCTTCCGGCAGAGCTTGTCCTGATTGCAGCCGGCTTCTTGGGAAGTGAAAAGAGAATTACCGATGCGTTTGGCGTAGAACTGAATGCACGTACCAATGTAAAAACAGAAGAAGGAAAACATCAGACCAGTGTACCGAATGTCTTTACCGCAGGCGATATGCACCGTGGGCAGTCTCTGGTTGTCTGGGCAATCCGTGAAGGAAGAGAGGCAGCCCGGGAAGTGGATGAAAGCCTGATGGGTTACTCCTGTCTGTAAACGGTACAGAGATGGAAGGATTATGACAGCTTAAGGAAAGAGAGGGTGAAAACAATGACCAAATATATTTTCGTAACAGGAGGCGTTGTATCCGGACTTGGAAAAGGAATTACGGCGGCATCTCTGGGACGACTGCTGAAATCGAGGGGATTAAAAGTGGCTGCGCAGAAGCTGGATCCCTATATCAACGTAGATCCCGGAACGATGAGTCCTTTTCAGCATGGAGAGGTTTATGTGACAGAGGATGGTGCCGAAACGGATCTGGATCTTGGACATTATGAACGGTTTATCGATGAGGATCTGAACCGGTTTTCCAATCTGACGACGGGTAAGGTATACTGGAATGTATTGAACAAGGAACGCCGCGGAGAATATCTGGGATCCACCGTGCAGGTGATTCCCCATATCACGAATGAGATCAAGGAGTTCGTTTACCGTGTCGGAAAACAGACTGACGCAGATGTCGTAATTACGGAAATCGGCGGAACCATCGGTGATATCGAGTCTCAGCCGTTCCTGGAGACCATCCGGCAGATTGCTCTGGAAATCGGAAGGGAAAACAGCTTATTTATACATGTGACACTCGTGCCATATTTGCGTGGCTCCGAAGAACACAAGTCCAAACCGACCCAGCACTCCGTAAAGGAATTGCAGGGAATGGGAATCAACCCGAACATCATCGTACTTCGTTGCGATGAACCGCTGGAGGATTCCATTAAGAACAAAATTTCCATGTTCTGTAATGTGAAACCGGACTGTGTCATTGAGAACATCACCCTTCCCAATCTCTATGAAGCCCCGCTGATGCTCGAAGAAGCCAACTTCTCTTCGATCGTGTGCCGGGAGCTTTCCCTTAAAACAGCACCCTGCGATCTGAAGGAATGGACGGCACTGGTAGAAAAGATCAAGAGCCGGAAGAAGGAAGTCCGGATCGGACTTGTCGGGAAATATGTACAGCTTCACGATGCGTATCTTTCGGTAGCGGAGGCGCTGCAGCATGCCGGATATCAGTGTGGGACTTATGTGAAGATTGAGTGGATTGATTCCGAGAAGTTAACAGAACAGACGGTAGAGGAAGAATTGGGCTCTCTTCAGGGGATCATCGTTCCCGGAGGATTTGGAAACCGGGGTATTGAAGGCATGATTCTGGCAGCAAAATATGCAAGGGAAAAGAGCATCCCGTATTTGGGCATCTGTCTTGGCATGCAGATTGCGGTTATGGAATTTGCCCGTCATGTGGCAGGAATTACCGATGCCAATTCCGGAGAGTTCGATGAGCTATGTGCCAACAAGGTCATTGATTATATGCCCGGACAGAATGACGATATTGATAAGGGCGGAACATTACGTCTTGGAAGCTACCCCTGTGAAATCCAGAAGGGAACCGAAATGGAAAAGTGCTACGGCACGGATCATATTAGCGAGCGTCATCGTCATCGTTATGAATTTAATAATGCATACCGGGATTGTCTGCAGCAGGCAGGACTTACCTTAAGCGGCCTGTCTCCGGACGGACGTCTTGTGGAGGCGGTGGAATTAAGTGGGCATCCGTTCTTTATCGGTGTGCAGTATCATCCGGAATTCAAGAGCAGACCCAATAAATCGCATCCCCTGTTTCAGGGATTTGTCAATGCAGCGTGTGAACATGTACGGAAGACGGGGAACTATTCAGAACAGGTCGAAGCATTTACTGCTGAGACCGTAAGAAAATGATTCAGTAATGCAAAATCCCATCGGCGAAGCCGATTTGGAATGGATTTTGCATCGTAACTGTGAAGGTACTGAACAGTTACGAAGACGGAGGAGCAGTAATGGAAAATTTAAAAGGAATTCATGAAGAATGTGGCGTTTTTGGGTGCTTTACCCTAAACGCCACAAATCTTGCAGAGATTGCCTATTATGGATTATATGCCCTGCAGCACCGTGGACAGGAAAGCTGTGGAATTGTGGTCTGTGAGGATGGTCTTTTTACCTCGCATAAGGATCTGGGACTTGTCAATGATGTGTTTTCAAGAGAGGTACTGGCAAAATTTCCGGCGGCAACTGCCTGTGTCGGTCATGTCCGTTACGGAACAACCGGTGGTAACAACCGCAGCAACTGCCAGCCGATCGAGGTCAATCATCAGAAAGGGAAAATGGCACTGGCACATAACGGCAATATCAGCAATGCCTATTCTTTGCGTGACCGGCTCGAACTGAACGGTGCGATTTTCCATTCCACAAGCGATACGGAAATCATTGCGTATATCATTACCCAGATGCGATTAAAAGCCCCCTCGATCGAGGAGGCTCTTTGTGATACAATGGAGGTGTTGGAGGGCGCCTACTCTCTGGTACTGATGTCGGCAACGAAGCTTCTTGCCGCAAGGGATCCTTTGGGAATGCGTCCCCTGTGCTATGGAAGGACTGCGGACGGCATCTATGTGGTCGCTTCCGAAAGCTGTGCCCTGGAAGCGGTCGGAGCTGCCTTTGAGCGGGAGCTTTTACCCGGAGAGATTGTGGTGTTTGATGAAAACGGCGTACGTTCCATAAGGACACACTGTGGGAAGAAGCGCTGCCGGATCTGTATTTTTGAGTACATTTATTTTGCACGTCCGGACTCTGTCATTCAGGGAGTCCCGGTGCATGAAGCAAGAGTGCAGGCCGGACGGATCCTTGCAAGGGAAACCCCCGTGGATGCTGATGTCGTGATCGGTGTCCCGGATTCCGGACTGGATGCCGCCTTAGGGTATGCACAGGAATCGGGAATCCCCTATGAAATCGGATTTATCAAAAACAAATATATTGGCAGAACCTTTATTTCACCGGGGCAGCAGTCCCGGATGAATCAGGTACGCATCAAGTTAAACCCCATTCACAATGTGGTAGAGGGAAAACGCGTGGTACTGGTGGATGATTCGATTGTGCGCGGAACAACCAGTGGACAGATCGTGAAGCTTTTGCGCAATGCGGGAGCAAAGGAAGTACATATGCGCATTTCCGCACCGCCCTTTTTAAATCCCTGCTATTACGGAACCGATATTGACACGAAGGAGAATCTGATTGCCTGTCATTATCCGGTTGAAGAAATTGCCAGGCAGATCGGCGTGGACAGCCTTTCTTATCTGCCGGTCGGGGATCTGAAAAACCTGATCGGAAGTGAGGATTACTGCAGTGCCTGCTTTGACGGCGATTATCCGACCACCATACCGGAGAATACTGCGAAGGACCGTTTTGAGAGCCGCCTTTCCGAACGGGCGCTGAAGAAGTGATTTGTTACAGTTTACACAGCAGCCGGACACTTGTTGTCAGGCTGTGCAAGAACATGATTTGAGCAGAACAGGTTATGAATGGGCAAGGCCTGGCTGATACATATTTTGTCTTGCAATCAGAAGAATATTTGCTACACTTAATAAAGGAACAGTTATGAATTTAACTGTCTCTTATACACATCTGACGCTGCCGACGATCTAC
>ERZ1026860.298-NODE-298-length-37254-cov-27.459448_pt1 | contig 37254 bp, 33 predicted proteins | sample MGYA00380160_ERZ1026860 | MGnify/ENA primary metagenome ERZ1026860 (study PRJEB33269, sample SAMEA4719796) | human gut metagenome | biome: human-associated habitat; feature: organic feature; material: feces | place: Cameroon | collected 2013-10 ... | reverse complement strand
CCGCATGGTCTAAGCCATACGGAGGATTAACTGTTTTACGGACACCCGTCTATGCTGCACGCTTTTTTACTGAAATGAGGTATAGACGCCGTTGGGCCGGGTATACTACTTTACGATCTTTCAAGGGAAAGACGAATTGGGAGCGGGGAGGCCCGCTCCGAAGGATCTTGCAGAAAGGAGAAAGAAGAATGGACAATCAGAACGGAAAGCAGACCATTGGCTGCGAAGTAACCAGCTGCCGTCACAACCGGCAGGGCTGTGGCTGTGAGCTCAGCCGCATCGAGGTAAAGCCCGCCTGCAACTGTCACTCTGGCCGGGAGAACGAGAGCCTTTGCGGTTCTTACTGCGAAAAGCCGGAAAGAACTTTCTGAACCTAACCCCTCTGCAAACCGCCCGTTGGGCGGTTTTTTGTGTTGGTTGTTTGAATCTGCAGGTGCTTCACAGGAGGATACGGCGCAAACAGAGCTGCAGCTTTATGGCGGGGTACAAATATTACAGGATCCGCGGGAAAACAAAAAAGGACCTGTAGAAACCGCAGTTCAAGAATGATGCCCCATCCGCTTCTTATTTATATATTACATCCTTTACAAAACCCCTGTTTTATGATATACTGTGCAGTAAATTGAGGGGGTCTGTACCATTGCGCATCACCGGCCTGAAACTGCATAATTTCCGCAACTATGCGAGTCTGGAACTGGTCCCGGAACCGGGGATCAATGTGTTTACAGGGCTCAACGGAGCGGGAAAGACCAACGTGCTGGAGGCCTTTTTTCTGTGCGCTTTGGGACGGAGCCACCGTACCGGCCGGGACGGCGAACTTATCCGTCTGGGTGAGCAGGAAGGCATGGTGCTGGTACGGCTGGATACACGGGGCGGTACTCGGAGCATCCGCTGTGAGCTTCGTTCAGGTGAACGAAAAAAAGTAAGTCTGGACGGATCGCCTCTGCAGCGTTCGGGAGAATTGATGGGCTGCCTGAATGTGGTCATGTTTTCTCCGGAGGATCTGGTGCTTATTAAGGGCGGCCCTCAGGAGCGGCGCAGGTTTCTGGACATGGAACTCAGCCAGCTCAAGCCCGCATATTATTACACCCTGCAGCAGTACAATATCGCCTTGAAGCAACGAAACAACCTCTTGAAAGAGCCGGATTGCCTGCAGAATGATATGTTGGAACTGTGGGACGAGCAGCTGAGTAAATTGGGCGCCCGGATTATGGCGGACAGGGCGCAGTTCTGCCGGGCGCTTTCCCGGGAAGCGGGAAGCCTTCATGATCACATGAGTGGCGGAAAGGAAACGCTGGAGGTCTTTTATGACCCGGATGTACGCAGCGCTGATGAAGGGCTTTTGCGGGAATCCATTGCCGAAGCGCTGATAAACGGTCTGGAACGGGACATGTACCGGGGCTTTACCGGAGCCGGCCCCCACAGGGACGATCTGGGGCTGCGGCTCAATGACCTGGATGTGCGCACCTTTGGCTCTCAGGGGCAGCAGCGGACTGCAGCCTTGAGTCTGAAACTTTCGGAGATCGCACTGATCCGCCGCATCCGGGGAGAAAATCCGGTACTGCTGCTGGACGATGTATTCTCGGAACTGGATGGCCGCCGGCAAAAGCTTCTGCTCAGCGCTGTGGAGGGGTGTCAGTGCTTTATCACCTGCACGGGGTTGGAGGAACTGGGAGAACTGGGAGATGTACCGCTGCAGGTCTATGCCGTATCCGGCGGAGAGCTGAGCGAGATATAAACGGGGTGCATTGCCCCCTGAAGGTTTGAAAACAGCTGAAAATGGAGTAAGAAAATGCATAACACGGAAGATATTCGCAACGAAGTAACAGGAAGCTATGACGCTTCTCAGATCCAGGTGCTGGAGGGGCTGGAAGCGGTCCGCCGCCGCCCGGGCATGTACATTGGCTCCACGGACGAACGGGGGCTGCATCACCTGGTCACGGAACTGGTGGACAACAGCATTGACGAAGCGCTGGCGGGCTTCTGCACCCACATCGAAATCAATATTCATCCGGATAATTCCGTCACCGTCCGGGACAATGGCCGGGGCATTCCCGTAGGCTATCACGCCAAGACCGGAAAGGATGCGCTGGAAGTGGCGCTGACCATTCTTCATGCCGGGGGGAAATTTGGCGGCGGGGGCTACAAGGTTTCCGGCGGACTTCATGGGGTAGGTCTTTCCTGCGTCAATGCGCTGTCTGAAAAACTGTATGTGGAGGTGCGCCGGGACGGCCACATACATGCCCAGACCTATACCCGGGGCATCCCACTGGATAAAGTGCATATCATCGGGGAATCCGGGGAGGAGACGGGGACTTCCGTCACTTTCTGGCCGGATCCGGATATTTTTGATGCAGTGGTGTTCAACTTCGATACCATGACCAAGCGTTTCCGGGAACTGGCTTTTCTCAACGCGGGTATTCGCATCACCGCTACGGACGAGCGGCAGGAGCCGGCGGTAGTACACAGCTATCACTATGAGGGCGGCATCCGGGCATACGTTACCTATCTGAATAAGAATAAAGAGGTTTTGCAGCCGGAGCCTTTGTATTTCTCCGGGGCCAGAATGGAAGGGGATATCGAAACCGCTTCTGTGGAAGTGGCCATGCAGTATAACGACGGCTATAACGAGCTGATTTTGACCTTTGCCAACAACATTGCCACGCACGAAGGCGGCAGCCATCTGGTGGGCTTCAAATCCGCTCTGACCCGGGTAGTCAATGATTACGCCAAGCGCCACGGAATGCTTAAAGCCAGCGACCAGCCGCTTTCGGGTGACGATATCCGGGAGGGTCTTACCGCTGTGGTCTCTGTAAAGCTTACGGAGCCTCAGTTTGAGGGGCAGACCAAGACCAAGCTGGGCAATGCGGATATCCGACCCATGGTGGATGGAGCTGTGGCGGACAAGCTTACGGAATATATGGAGGAGAACCCCGCTCAGGCAAAGCTCATTGTGGAGAAGTGCATCACGGCCTCCCGGGCCAGGGATGCTGCCAGAAAAGCCAGGGAGCTTACCCGGCGAAAGTCTGTGCTGGATTCTGCCGCTCTCCCCGGAAAGCTGGCGGACTGCCAGGAGAAGGATCCTTCTCTGTGTGAGATATTCATTGTAGAGGGAGATTCCGCAGGCGGCAGCGCCAAAATGGGCCGCGACAGAACCATTCAGGCCATTCTTCCGCTGCGGGGCAAGATACTCAATGTGGAAAAGGCTCGCATGGACCGTATGCTGGCCAATAACGAGATCAAGTCCATGATTACCGCCTTTGGGGCCGGCATGGATAATGACTTCGACGAAAGCAAGCTCCGCTACCACAAGATTATTTGCATGACCGATGCGGATGTAGACGGGAGCCATATCCGCCTGCTGCTGCTGACCTTCTTCTTCCGGCACATGCGGCCGCTGATCGAGCACGGGTATGTGTACATCGCGCAGCCGCCTCTGTATCTGGTCAAGAAGGGAAAGTTTGAACGGTATGTCTATTCCGACGAAGAGCTTTCCGCTACGCTGGATGAGATCGGTCGGGACGGCAAGCCGGAAGTGCAGCGTTATAAAGGCCTGGGCGAAATGAATCCGGAGCAGCTGTGGGAGACCACAATGAACCCTGCCACCCGTATCATGCTCCAGGTACATATGGACGATGCGGTGCAGGCCGACGAACTGTTTACCCTTCTTATGGGAGACAAGGTGGAGCCCCGGCGGGATTTCATCACCGAGAACAGCAAGCTGGTAGAGTATCTGGACGTATAAGAGGAAAGCAGCATGAGCAATCAGATATTACCCATTCATCTGGAAAAGGAGATGCAGAAGAGCTTTATCTCCTATGCCATGGCGGTCATCGTGGACCGGGCGCTGCCCGATGTGCGGGACGGCCTGAAGCCCGTACACCGGCGGATATTGTATTCCATGAGTGAACTGGGCCTTTCCGCCGATAAGCCCTTCCGTAAGAGTGCCCGTATCGTAGGCGATGTACTGGGCAAATACCATCCCCATGGAGATTCCTCCGTATACGACGCCATGGTGCGTCTGGCACAGCCCTTCAATACCAGATATCTGCTGGTGGAGGGCCATGGAAACTTCGGTTCGGTAGACGGAGACGGGGCCGCTGCCATGCGGTATACCGAGGCACGCATGTCTAAAATGGCCATGGAGATGATGGCCGATATCGATAAGGACACCGTGGACTTTGGCCCAAACTTTGATGAAACGCTTCAGCAGCCATTGGTGCTGCCCAGCCGTTTCCCCAATCTGCTGGTCAATGGCTCCGGTGGCATTGCCGTGGGCATGGCCACCAATATTCCGCCCCACAATCTGGGTGAGGTCACGGATGCTCTGTGCGCCATGATCGATAACCCGGATATTACTGTAGACGACCTGATGCAATATATCCCCGGGCCGGATTTCCCCACAGGAGGGATCATTATGGGCCGCCTGGGGGTAGCGGAAGCGTACCGCACGGGGCGGGGACGCATCGTAGTGCGGGCCAAGACGGAGATCGAGCAGATGAGTGCCAACCGCAGCCGCATCATCGTCACGGAGATCCCCTATCAGGTAAACAAAGCACGGCTGGTGGAGCGCATTGCCGAGCTGGTTCGGGAAAAGAAGCTGGAGGGAATCTCTGACCTGCGGGATGAGACGGACCGTACAGGCACGCGCATCGTCATTGAGCTCAAACGGGATGTGAACGCCCAGGTGGTGCTCAACAATTTGTATAAGCATACGGCCATGCAGGATACCTTCGGAGCCATTATGCTGGCGCTGGTGGACGGCACTCCCCGGGTGCTGAACCTGCGGGATATGCTCTATTACTACCTGCAGCATCAGAAGGACGTGGTCACCAGAAGGACACGCTTCGATCTGAACCGGGCGCAGGAACGGCTGCATATTCTGGAAGGCCTGCTCATTGCTCTGGATAATATCGATGAGGTGGTGGATATTGTCAAGACTTCCCGCAATGCGCAGGAAGCAAAAGAACGGTTGGGTGCCCGTTTTGGCCTTTCCGAACGGCAGGCACAGGCTATTCTGGATATGCGTCTGCAGCGTCTGGTGGGATTGGAACGGGACAAGCTCCGGGATGAGGAAGCGGCTCTGAAGATTCGTGTGCAGGAACTGCGGGACATTCTGGGAGATGAGCACAAGCTCATGGATATCATCAAGACGGAAGCCATTGTGCTGAAGGAAAAATACGCCGATCCCCGGCGGACGGAGATCACCCAGGTGCTGGACGATATCGATCTGGACGATGTGATCCAGGAGGAGGACATGGTGGTGACCATGACCCATTTCGGTTATGTAAAGCGCCTGTCTCCGGATGTATACCGCACCCAGAACCGGGGCGGCAGGGGCGTTGTGGGTCATGTGACCAAGGAAGAGGACTTTGTGGAGCGGATGTTCGTTACCTCCACCCACAGCGATATCTTCTTTTATACCAACCGGGGACGGGTATTCCGCACCCGCTGCTATGCTATCCCCGAGACCAGCCGCACCAGCAAAGGGGTGCCCGTGGTGAACCTGGTACAGCTGCAGGATGGCGAAAAGGTAACGGCCATGTTCCCTGCGGACAGGGCTTTGATGGAAAGCCCCACCTATCTGGTCACCGCTACCCGGCAGGGACTTATCAAACGGACCCGCCTTTCCGAATGCAGCAATATCCGTAAGGGCGGCCTGCTGGTACAGACCATTCGGGAAGGAGATGAACTGATCTCCGTAGAGGTTTCCGGCGGGCAGGATGATTTTATCATTGCCAGTCGGGAGGGTAAGTGCATCCGCTTCTCTGAGGAGGATGTGCGGCCTACGGGTCGGGGCGGCATGGGTGTGCGATCCATCCGTCTGGACGGTCAGGATGTAGTAGTAGATATGGTCAAGGTCATTTCCGGCGGCAGTGTGCTCACCGTAACGGAAAAAGGCATGGGCAAGCGCACTGAGGAAGAACAGTACCGGCAGCAGGGCCGGGGCGGCAAAGGCATTCTTGCCATGACGCTGACGGAGCGTACCGGCTCGCTGGCCTGCCTGAAAATGGTTACTGACGAGCAGGATGTCATGCTGGTTCGGGACGACGGCACCGTGATCCGGACGCCGGCCAGCCAGATACCCGTTATCGGCCGGGCCACACAGGGTGTCCGCCTGATGCGGGTGGATGAAGGGACCCGTATCGCCTGCGTGGCGCTGGCACCTCATGCAGAAGAAGAGGAGCAGGAGCCTGCGGCCGCAGCCGATACCTCTGAAGAATAAACGGAATACGGCGGGGCCGAAGGTTCAGCTCCGCCGTTTGCAAATTCGTCTTTTATGTGGAAAGAGTGTTAACTCTGCTTCCCGGTTATGGCACAGAAAGGGAAAAAATGCTACTATAAGCTGAATTTTCCCGCAAAAGAAAGGAAACTACATGAGCAAACGAACCGTTTACGGCATACCCAGGAAGAAGCTGCTGCTGATCATTGTCCTGGGAATAGCGCTGGTGCTGTCTATCGTACTGGCCAGCTGCCTGAACCGGAAACACTCCCAGGGCGCGGGGACACAGCAGATCAACGCTCCGGTCATGGTCAGCGAAGTCATGATCAGCAACACCGGCAGCGTTACGGATCCCAACGGCAAGCATCCGGACTATGTGGAGTTGTATAACAACTCCGATGAAGTGCAGGACGTTTCCGGGTGGACCCTTTCCGACCGGGAGGATAGAGCCTGGCTTTTCCCCAACGGTACGCTTATTCAGCCCAGAAGCTATCTGGTAGTTTGGTGCACCGGGGAGAAGGTGAACGATGCCCTGATCGCAGATTTCAAGCTGGGTTCCGGGGATGTGCTGCGCTTTACTGACGGCTCCGGCAATCTGATCCTTTCCATGGAACTGAAGGATCTGTATGCGGGCTATGTGATGGCCTACAATATTGCTACGGGCCAGTGGGAGCAGCAGCTGCCCAGCCCCGGGTATCCCAATACCGCCGAAGGCATTGCTGCTTTTGAACAGAGCAAGGAGCTAAAGAGCAGCGAAAACCAGATCCAGCAGGGCAACGTCACCGCCGCACACAATGGGGTATACATCAGCGAATTCATGCCCAGCAACGGCCTGACCACTGCCGGCCCCGACGGCAGCTATCCGGACTGGATAGAACTGCATAACGTTAACTCCACTGCGGTGGATCTTTCCGGCTGCGGCATCAGCGATGATGAAGCCAAGCCTTACAAGTTTACCTTCCCGGAAGGCACCGTCATCGAAGGGGGGGCGTATCTGGTGCTGTGGAGCTGCAAGGAGCAGGTGGACGGTTATATCTGCCTGAACTTCTCGCTTTCCTCCAGAGGCGAGACTATTGTTCTTTCCGATAAGAATGGCGGCATTCTGGATAAGGTTTCCTATGAGAATGCCCAGAAAGACTGTGCCTTTGCCCGGGCCTATAACGATCTGGGGGAATTTGACCCAAGCTCTTCCTTCGGCGTAACGGATAAGCCCACTCCCGGGTATCCCAACACAGTGGCAGGCTTTAATGCCTTTGACAGCCAGAGAAACCCGGGAATCGGCGTACACGACATCTCTCTCAACGAGATCCTCTCCAGCGGCTATCGCTGGGTGATGAAGGGGACCACTCCCTGGGACGAGGATCTGGGAAAGTGGGTGGAACTGTACAACGCTTCTGACGAGCCGGTAAACCTGACCGGCTGGTCCCTTTCCGACAGTGCCAACAAGCCGGACAAATGGGTTTTTCCCGATGGAACGAGTATCGCCGGGAAAGGATATCTCATCCTGAATATGAAGGACAGCCTACCCAGGGAGGGGTTGAAGGAGGACAGCGTTACTTCTGAAATGAAAGCCCTGACCCTGAACTTTTCCATAGCCGGGGAGGGGGAAACTCTGTATCTGTATGACCGGGATAAAAACCTGGCTGACCGGGTCACGGTGCCTGCGGCAAGAGCCTGTGTGAGTTATGCCCGGGGCAGCGATGGGGAATGGGGTTTTTCTGAAACGCCTACAGAAGGAGCGGCCAACACCGGCGTTACCAAGGCCAAGACCTATTGCGAAGAGCCGGTGTTTTCGCTGGGCAGCGGGCTGTATCATGGGGCGCAGGCAGTCACCATCTCGGTGCCCGCCGGGTGCTATGTGACCTATACCACCGATTGCACCACGCCGACGGAGAATTCTCCCCGGTATCAGTCAGGGCAGAGTCTGCAGATCAGCGAAAACTCTGTGCTGCGGGCCAGGAGTTTCGCCAACGACGGCAGCGCCTATAAGAGCGAGGCCGTCTCTGCCACCTATGTGATTATTGGGGATACGCCCACACAGGAGGCCCATGATACCAACCTGAACGTGGTATTTCTGGTAACGGACCCGGATAATCTGTTCAATGTGGATTCCGGCATCTATGTGATCGGCAGCCATTATAAAGGCACACAGGATGCTAACGACTGGTATGAAAAGACCCATTATATGGGCGCCAACTTCAACCAGCGGGGTCGGGAATGGGAGCGGGAAGCTTACATGACCTATACCAGCCCCGGGGGCAGCCAGGTGGAATATGAGCAGAATCTCATGATTCGCATCTTTGGTTCCTTTTCCCGGTATGATTCCATGAAGGGCATTGCCCTTATCGCCCGGAAGGGCTATGGAAGCAGCCGGATTCAGTATCCGTTTTTTGCTGACCGTCCTTTTACGGAGTATAAGTCTCTGGTGCTGCGGGCTTCGGCCAAGGACTGGAACAGATCCCGCATCCGGGATGTGCTGATCCTGGGATTGGCGAATGATGCAAATTTGGACATGGCCGTACAGGCTTATGTACAGACGCTGGTATACATAAACGGACAGTACTGGGGTGTCTATAACCTGCGGGAAAAGGTCAGCCGGAACTACTTGGCCCAGCATTATTCCATAAAGGATGTAAACTCCATCGATATCCTGCGGGGCAACGGCACATTTGTTTCCGGCAGCGATGAAAAAAAGGCTGAGAATGATTACAAGGCTTTGATCCAGTATTGCAAGGATCATAACTGCGACCTTTCCGATAAGAGCGCCTATGACTATGTGTGTTCCCAGGTAGATGTGGAGAATTACGCCATGTATATTGCCCTGGAGATCATTGTGGGCAATACGGATACGGGGAACATCAAGTTCTGGCGGTCTTCGGAAAAGGATAACCGCTGGCGGTGGCTGCCCTATGATTTTGACTGGGCCATGAACCCCAACGATGACAAGGCGGTGGAAGTGACCAGCGGTTACCGGCGAGACTTCTTTTACCGGTACTTTAAGGAAAAAGGACATGGCGCCAACGCAGGTTTCTCTACGGTGCTTTCCCGCAGTTTGCTGCAGAACAACGAGTTTGTGGAAATATTCCTGAAGTATTGCGCCATCATGTTCAATGATGTATACTCCACAGAGAAGTTTAATGCCAAGATAGACGAACTGGCGGATAATATTGATGCAGAGATGCAGTGGGACTTCCCCCGCTGGAAGCAGACACTGAAGAACTGGCGGACGCATATCAACAACCTGAAGAGTTATGCAAAGAACTACCCGCCGTATTTCTTGAAGTACTGTAAGGAATACATCAACAAATACACCAACTACCGCCTGACGGACGAAAAGATGATAGAGCTTTTCGGCCGGGCAGAATAAGGAGGAAAGGAGCGCCTATGGGATATCGCCATGAACTGAAATTTCTAATGAGTCCCGGCGAAGCGGAGCTTCTTGCCACCCGCCTGCGGCTGACACTTTCGCAGGATCCTTATGCGGCCAGAAACGGCGGAAAATATCTGATCCGAAGCCTGTATTTTGACACTCCCTATGAGCGGGCGGTGGAAGAGAAGGTGAGCGGCGTGGAATTCCGAGATAAATATCGGATCCGCATCTACAACTTCTCGGATAAGACCATCAAGTTCGAGCGCAAGCACAAGAACAGCCAGTTTATAAAGAAAGACAGTCTGGGGCTGACCAGAGCCCAGTGCGATGCGGTTTTGAACGGGGAAACGGAATTCCTGCTGCACAGGAAAGAGCCCTTCGCCCGGGAACTGTATGCCGCTATCCGGACGGAATACCTGCGGCCCAGAGTGCTGGTGGATTATGAGCGGGAGCCCTTTGTGTTCCCGTTGGAGGATGTGCGTATTACCTTTGACCGGAATGTGCGCACCAGTATGCGCTGCACCGAGCTTTTTAACCCGCATGTGCCCACCTACCCTGCCACAGAATATGGAGACTGCTGCATTCTGGAGGTGAAGTTCAACAAATACCTGCCGGGATATGTGCGGGATCTGATTCAGGTAGGTGCCGCCAGTCATGTGGCCGCCAGTAAATATCTGGTGTGCCGTCAGTTCGATTTCTGATTCACGAAAAAATAAAGGAGAGAAAAAATGTCCGAAACCTTCAGCTACATGTTCCAGCTTCAGAACTATCAGCCCTGGCTGACTATTTTCACGGTGGTAGCGGCCTTTTTGGTGGGCCTGTATGTATTCTTCATCTATCGGGTGACTTTTTCCGGTGTCATCTATTCCCGGACCTTTAACCTGAGCCTGGTAATGCTCAGCATGGTCAGCGCCATGGTCATCATGTTTATGTCCAACAACGTGAAGCTGTCTTTGGGTATGGTAGGCGCATTGTCCATCGTCCGTTTCCGCACAGCCATCAAAGACCCCATCGATACGGTATTTATGTTCTGGGCCATTGCAGAGGGGATCGCACTGGGTGCGGGTTACTTTATCGAAGGCGTGGTAGGCGCAATTTTTGTGGGTCTGCTCATGGTGATCCTGACCATGGTCAAGGGACGTTCTTCTGCGCCTTATCTGCTGATCCTCCACTATGACGAGAGCGCCAGCCGCCAGATCAAGCAGATGGTGGCCCAGCTGCCCCAGGGACGCATCAAGTCCAAAACCGTGCAGCGGGACGGCATTGAGATGACCGTGGAGCTGCGCATTCGCCAGAGCGAGACCGGATTTGTAGATAAGTTCCTGCGGGTGGAGGGCGTGTATGATGCTACCCTCATTGCCCATCAGGGGGATATGATCTCCTGAGGAAGCCTTTGCCGCCAAAGCCCCCGTAAGGGGGCTTTTTGTATAAGCGCAGTTCTTTTCAAAAAGCGGACTTGACAAATTCTGAATGGATGAGTACAATAAATAAGCATTTTATGCCTCCTTAGCTCAGCTGGCTAGAGCACCTGACTCTTAATCAGGGTGTCCAGGGTTCGAATCCCTGAGGGGGTACCAAGTGCAACGGGCTGTAAGTCTTCTCTTATAGCCCGTTATTTTTATAACGGTACGGCTTATTGAAAAATCCAGACAGCATATTAGCATGAAAGCAGAAACGAATCGGAACTTACGGAGAAATCGTATGAATATAATCATAAAAAGAATGGAAACAGATGAGGAAATCAGAGGAAAAGCATTTGTTCATTGGAAAGCCTGGCATGAGTCTTATCCTGGGCTCATCAGTCAAGAATACCTCGACAATTTAACATATGAAAAATGTGAAAGCATCGCTTTCAATTGGCAGGATAATCTGATCGTTGCAAAAGACGGAAATACCGTAATTGGCTTTGTCGGATATGGAGACCGCGGGGAAGAAGCTCCTTGTGTGGGGGAAATATTTGCATTATATATTCTGTCAGAGTACTATGGAACAGGCGTAGGGATAAAACTGATGCAAGCAGGTTTGAAGGAGTTGTCTGCTTATCCAGAAGTGTGCCTGTGGGTTTTGAAAGCCAATAAGCGTGCAACACGATTTTATGAAAAATGTGGATTCGTTTCTACGGGAGAAGAATGGATAAGTTCAAGAATCAATGCAGCAGAAATCAAAATGAAATTGACTCGATAAATAACGATCCGCAAGGGTGATTTAATGAGAGCATTATTTTGCAAGTGGATATACGCGGCCCAAAAATGCTTTTCGTCCGAAATACACATGAAATTTGTTCCCAAAACGAGGTTTTGATGTACACACGGGCAGAACTGCCCATAAGTTTTATCTTACGGGCTTTTTTCATGCTGTAAACCCTTATGAAAGAAATGGCAATATGCGCGCATATTTGATATACTGCATACAGCATAAAACACCGTATAACATTTTTGCGTTTTCCGGCAGAAAAATGTTTTGCGCATCGTAGCCCACGGCATTTGTGAACGTGAAGGTGCAGGAAGTTCGAAGGGGGCAAATCCAATGAAAGATATTCCCGGGTTTGAAAAGACGATGGGGGATCGATATGCCATAGAACACTTTGGAGAACGGATGCAGGCTATGGGGTTTACAACTTTTAGGTATCACCGATGGTTTAAACTTGTTAAAGACGAAGTGCTTCTGTCCTTTGGCCTGATTCCCGAACGGTTTGGAATGCTTACGCTTTATATGGAGATTCAGCCAACACTGACGCCCTTTTTTCTACGTTATTATGCAAGCGAAGGGGCCAGTATTCTGGATCTGGATGCACTTCGTATTTATGAAGGCATGAAAATGCGGGATCCGGATCATGTTTTTTGCTGGTATCCGGTTCATGATCCTCATCTTAATGAGATGGAACGCATTTTCAGCACGGTGGTGGAGCCGGTATTCAGCCGTATTCATAGTATCCGGGATGCCTTTATTGAACTTCATTGGCTATGGTTTATTTGTCAAAGAAACTATCCCTGCGGAAAAATCGATATTCACGCAGCGCCAACTGTAGAGAATTATCAGATCCCCTGCCCTTATCGTGAATGTAACAGCTATTTCTATTTTCACATGCAGGATGAATTAGAGCGTGCATTTACTGTATTCAGTGCAATGCGTGGATTCAAATCCCGTCCGGACGTACTGCCCGGCTTTGAGCAGGCTAAGAAGATGCTGACGGAAGAGGATCTGGCCGATCCGTTTTGGGATATGATCAGAAAGCCCCGGGAAGAGCTGACAGTAAAAATCCAAAAAGACTATACAGAGACACTGGCACAAATCAGACGAAAGCTGAAGCTGGTTCCGGATTGCTGCGATACCCTGTGGGACAGGGATCAACGGCATCCCATTGATATTCGCCGGGAACTGGAAGATCGCTTTGCCCGCTGCGCCCCTTATGCTGCTCAGGGCAATTATACCATTGTGAGGATCTAAAAGCATAAAAAGGGAGAAATATTATGGCCATTACTATCGGAACGCTGCACCTTCCTACAGATAAGATTCAGGAGGAAGCGTTAAAGTGCCTCCCTGCTTCCACATATCCCCTCTATCAGCAGGAACGCCTTAGCCTGTATAATGCGGAATGGGAAAATCCGGATCTGCTGGAAAGCTGCGGGGTGGCATTATCAAAAGCTGTGGAAGTGCCCGTACTGGAGTTTTACTGTATGGACGAAGACATATTCAGACTGCGGCTGTGGGAAAAAGGAGAGCCGAAAGCCCAATGCGGCTGTTCGCTCTTTGATGATTTTTCCATCGAAGAAAAAAACATTGCTGCCTTTCCGGCAGCCTTTAAGGTTGAGGATCCGGAAGGCCGTGCGTTGTCCGCTTTGCTTGCAGCGGCGGATGAAGACGAATACAGGGACTATCTGGAGGAACTGTCTGCGTATTTTTCCATGCCATTGGTACCGGATACAGATATTTTTCTATCTATGGAAGAGGAATCCGAAAACTATAAACCGTAAAAGACACAAAAAAGCAGAGCCACAGCTCTGCTTTTTATGCGGAACCGTATTCCGACCGTTTAGACGATGGCGTTTTCTGCGGGTACAAGACCGTCTTTCGTCAGCCGGTAAACGGTATCCACGGATTCCTGCAAATACAGGCGGTCATGGGAGACGCTGAGAATACAGCCGGGGAAATCTCTCAACAGGGTACGCACCGCCGGAGCCGACAGGGGAGAGAAGTTCCGGGTGGGTTCATCCAATACCAACATGTTGGCCCTTTCCAATATCATTTTTAACAGAAGGAGCTTGGCCTTCTGACCGCCGGAAAGCTGGCTTACCGGGTGCTCCATTTCTTCGGTGGTATACTTCATGCTGCCCAGATAGGTACGGGCTCGGGTCACAGCTTCTTTATCCCCGTCGGGGCAGAGAAAGTCCTGAGGCCGTTCCTGCAGATGCAGAAGCTCACCGTAATTCTGGGGCATATAGAAGGGACGGATATCCTTTCGCTGCCGAAGGGAGTCCCATATTTGACGGAGCAGTGTGCTTTTCCCGCAGCCATTGGGCCCTATAAGCGCCACATGCTCCGGGCCGGTCATCTTCAGGCGGATATTTTGGGCCAGCAGGATGTCTCCTGCCTGCAGCTCCGGAAGAAAAAAGTCCAGAGCGACCTTTCCGGCTGGAAAATCCATTCCCGGTTCCCACTTGGGCAGGATGGCCCATTCCGCCTCGGGCAGCTGGGTGAGAGACTCTTCCTCTTTATCCAGACGCCGCCCCAGGGATCTGACCGCATGCATCTTCTTTTTCAGCAGCCGGCCGCCGGAAGGATCTCCCCGACTGATGGTATCCTGAGCATGCTCCACGGCGTTGGAAATGGACAGGTACCGCTCTTTCTTCTTTTCGAAAGCGGCCCGTTCAAACCGGGCTTCACGGCGCTGCTGTTCCATTTGTCCGCTGCGACGTTCCATATAGGTATCGTATGGAATCTTTGCCACAGTACAGCGGGGAATGGTCTTGCGGCGCACCTGCTCCAAATGGACAATGCATTGGGCAGTACGGCGCAAAAGCGTTTCATCGTGAGAGATATAAAGCACGGTCTTTTTCGTCTGGAGCAAAAAGCTTTCCAGCCAGTCAAGGGTAGGCAGATCCAGATCGTTTCCCGGTTCATCCAACAGAAGAATATCGCAATCCTGAAGCAGCAGGGTTCCCAGCTGCAGCTTTACCCGTTCTCCGCCGGAAAGGGTGCCCATGAGCTGGTCACTGTAAAACAAAGCGGTATCCAGCCCCAGAAGCCGGGCAGTCCGAACCGGTTCCTTTGGGGAAAGGGTGTCAATGCTGCAGCTTTCCTGCATATAGGCGTATACGCTTTTGTTTCGGTCTGTTTCAGGGAGCTCCTGAGGCAGATAACCTGCCCGGCCTTTAAGGCGACGTTCCCCGGTGACTTCGGCATAGCCCTCCACCAGAGAGGGATCGTAGATCCATTTGAGCAGGGTGCTTTTTCCGTTGCCTTCTTCCCCAATGATGGCAGCTTTTTCTCCGGGATTCACCGTCAGGCAGAGATCTTCCAAAAGCACCTTAAGGTCTTTATCTTGCAAAATGTGTACGTGTTTAAGTTCCAGCATAGGATCCTCCATAGAACAAAACAGCCTGTTCCCCGCAGAGGAACAGGCAAAGAATCCCATCAAAAAAGAGGGATCCCGCACCTATGCACCTGTCCGGGGAACGTCAAACCACAGCCTCCTGACGGGCAGGGGGCCTGGGGGACAAATTCCTTAGGACAGTTAGTTGCGCATTCCCTCGTCTCCTTATGTACTATATGCTTATAGCATACCGTCTGCAAGGGTCGATGTCAAGGCCTCTTTCAGGGCAGCTGGGGTATTGGGCAGTTCTCCGGACAGCTGTCGGAAAAAGAGATGCTCCAGACAGAGCTTTACCCGGGGGCCGGGGGTTACTCCGGCGGCGAGGATCTCCCGCCCGCTTATGGCCAGTTCCCCCAGATCCATGGCGGCGCCTCGTTCCCGGCAGGCAGCATACAGAGCGCGGGAAGGTTCCAGCACCTGCAGTTTGGAGGCTTTGCCGTAGTCGGAATGTGCCAGGGCATCTCCCTCCATAACTGCATAAAGCAGAAGCAGCATTTTCTCGCCATGCGCAAGGAGAAAGCGCCCCAGAGCCTCCGGGGTCCGGGGGGGAACGTCGTCATGATGTTCTACCAGAAAAAGCACCTGCTCCCGCAGAACGGCGGGAGGATGGAGGCGGGCAAGGATCCCTTCAGCCAGACGGCGGCTGATAAGAGGGTGTCCCGTAAAACGGCGGCGGCCTTCCTGCACATACAGGGCTTGAGGCTTTCCAAGATCGTGCAGCAATAGAGCCATGCGCACGGTAAAATCGGCAGGGCTAAAGGCGATGGCGCGGCAGGTATGGGTCCATACATCGTAGATATGGTGACGGTTTCCGTGAGGAAAGCCCAAACTGGGGGCTATTTCCGGAATGGCACCAGTCAGCACGGAACCATAGGCCTCCAATACCAACCCAGCCTGCGGGCCTAAAAGCAGATCGCGAAGTTCAGAAAGAATCCGTTCTCCACTGATGTTCTGCAGCAGCTCCCGGCATGCCAGCATAGCCCGGGCGGTAGGCGGGTCGATGGAAAAGCCCAGCCGGGACGCAAAGCGCAGGCCACGCAAAATGCGCAGAGCGTCCTCTTCAAAACGGGCTGTAGGATCCCCTACGGTGCGCAAAATATTGTGGTGCAGATCTCTTTCTCCATCGAAGGGATCAAAGAGCGTTCCCCGGATATCCATGGCCATGGCGTTTACAGTAAAGTCCCGACGACTCAGATCTCCTGTAAGGGAAGGCAGAAACACCACCTTTTCAGGGTGGCGGTGATCCATATAGGCGCTCTCCCCCCGGTAAGTGGTGATCTCTACCTCATGGCCGGAAAGAAGCACGCCCACGGTGCCGTGCTTTTCTCCGGAAAGCACCAGATGCATGCCGGGAAAGCAGCTTTTTATCTGTTCCGGCAGGGCGTTTGTACAGATATCGTAGTCCTGCGGAACAAGGCCCAGCAGTGCGTCCCGCACACAGCCGCCGACCAATCGGGCCTCATAACCGGAGGTTTCCAAAGTAAGCAGCGTTTTTGCCACATAATCAGGAATTTGCATCCACAGCCTCCTGGGAACGGAAAGCCTCTTTTCCCGGAAGCGTTTCCGCAGTATAATAAAAGAAAAACAAACAATGGAGAAACATATGTCACATCTGCGTATGCAGACATTGATCCAGGCGGCACCCATGCTGCGCTGCCCTCTTTGCGGTGGCTCCCTTCATGAAGCGGGGACAGCCCTTGCCTGTGAAACCGGCCACGCCTTTTCTTTAAGCAGCCGGGGCTATGCCGATTTTGTTTCGGGAAAACAGGGCGGCATGTATGATGTCGCTCTGTTTGAAGCCCGGCAACGGGTGCTTAACGACCCCTTTTATGATCCGATGCTGGAACAGACCCGAGCACTTATGGAGAAATATGCGCCTTTCGGCCCGGTACTGGATGCAGGCTGCGGAGAGGGAACCTTTCTGAAGCGGCTGTGCCCCCAACGGCGTCCTGCTTTGGGAATAGATCTTTCCCGGGCGGGGATACGTTTGGCGGCCAAAGGCGGCAATGACTATGGCTGGCTGACAGGGGATCTGACCCGGCTGCCCATAAAAGACGGTACGGTCAACTGCCTGCTGAACATCCTTTCTCCGGCAGAATATCCGGAGTTTACCCGGGTACTGGAGCCAAAGGGCATCCTTATCAAGGTTATCCCCGGGGAGCACTATTTGCAGGAATTGCGTGGGCTGGCCAGAGAGCAGCTGCAAAAGGACACCTACAGCAACAGGGCGGTCATGGAACGGTTTGAAAGCCGATTCAAGCTGCTGGAACAGCGGGAGGTGGAGGCATGTTTCCCGTTGCCGGAGGAGATCCGGGAGGACTTTATCCGCATGACGCCGCTGATGCATCATGTAGACAGAAGCCGCTTGGATATACGGGCACTGGAGCACATCACCATCCACCTGCATATTCTTTGCGGGCGGCCTGAAAAGTAAAGCTTACTGGCCGGCGGCCTTTTTTACCAGACTGTCATGCTCGGCATCGGAAAGCCCCAGCACATGGGAGCTGCTGCCGGAAAAGTACAGGCAGGCCCGGCTGCTTCCGTCCCATTGTAAGGAGGCGGCTATGGGCTGCCCGTCTATCAGAGCGGTGACGGCGATCTTATAAAAACTGTTCTGGCTGCCCAGCCAGGCGGTCATGGCGGCGGCATCGGCAGCTCCCGAGGGGATCAGGTGCGCGTGGCCGCTGCCTTCTTCGTACAGAAGCGTACAGGTGGCGCCGGTGGCGCAGTTGGTGACCGTCAAACTTTCCCCGCTTTGAAGCCGGCTCTTTACCGTATCCCAGGGAAGGGCTTCCCCTGTGACCGAAAAATAGCTGCTCTGAGCCGTAAAGGTCAGTGGAATAGTGGCTTCAAACGGCTTGATTGGAGCATTTGTGCTATACAGAGCCGTCAGTGCTTCCGGCTCCATACGGCCTGTGGGACTTTGTCCGGCGGCGGCCTGATAGCTTTGGACGAACCGCTGGGTAAGACTTTGATAACTGCCAGTGGGTTTGTAGGTGTTGTAACCCAGATCCATCAGGCGGGTTTGCAGACGCACTACGTCCTCTCCTTTGCTGCCCTTATCCAGAGGTTCCAAGGAGCGGCCGTAGACGGCTAAAGCCCCTGTACAAAGAATGCTCCCTATCAGAAGCAAAAAGATCTTGCGTTTCATGCCTTCATTATATAGGGGAATTGCGCAGGGTGGAAGAGTGTAGTATACTGAATTTACAAAATAGATCCATTGGAGACAGATCCGGGAGGCAATAAAATGCGTTGCAGCTGCAAGATTTGCGGTACTTATATGGTCCAGCGGGAACGCGGGGTAGAAAGCGGATGCGTGTGCCCTCAGTGCTTTAATGTGTGTACGGCCTGCATCAGTCCGGCCGGGGGCAGACCCTTGAGCCCGGAGGCACTAAAGGAGGCATACTTTTTTGGCCGGTTTGAAGGAGATGATGCTCCCATAGGCGCGCAGGCAGAAGCAGACGGTGCAGATACGACGATGGATAAAAGCCCCATGAGGCCGGAGGAATATATAGATTAAATAGAAACAGCCGGGAACCTTGTTCTTCATACAGTGCTCGCTTACGCTGTGCATGACGAGATGCAGTAGCTGTAAAACATAGCAGATGGAAAGCAAGTCCTGGTGAGTGGCAGTCTGGATCGCACGGAATTCTTTTTGCAGCAGTTTGTCGAGGCGGGTATTGTTGCTGCGGTGGTCGATCAGGATAATTGTTTTTATAAGTTAAGTGCGTGATGGGCACGAGATAGATGCTCTGACATCATGACACAGGAAACAGGGTTTGCTACTATACGGACGAAAGAGTCGAGTCTTATTCATAATTGGAACAGCCGCAGGAATGCGGCTTCCCATAGGATATAGAGTTAGCTATATCTAACCGGAAATAAAGGGGAAAAACAATGGAACGAAAAGAAGCCATTCGCAGTGCCTACCGGTTGACAGGTAGCAACAGCTTTTATGACGGCATGATCACCTGTACCACGCTGAGCGGGAAAGCGGTGTGCCGCTTGGTATGGGATATGAATAAGGCGGAATGCGATGCGTATCTGGAAAAGGCGTTGTCCGGTATTCCGGAGCATTTCTCCGGCAGACTACTGGATGTACCAGTGGGAACGGGTATTCTGACCATGCCGGTTTATCAGACCTTGCCGGAGGCGGACATCACCTGCCTTGATTACTCAGCGGATATGATGGGGCAGGCACAGGAAAAGGCAAAACGCCTGCATCTAAAGAATGTAACCTTCCAACAGGGAGATGTGGGTGCGCTCCCGCATGAGGACGGCACGTTTGACGTTGTTTTGTCGCTGAACGGCTTTCATGCATTCCCTAATAAGGAGGCCGCTTATCGGGAAGTTTTCGGGTACTGAAGCCCGGCGGGACATTCTGCGGCTGCTTTTATGTAAAGGGAGAGCATAAGCGAACCGACTGGTTCATCCGGCACGCTTACGAAAAAGCGGGTTTCTTTACGCCGCCCTATGAGACGGTCTCCAGCCTGAAAGTGCGGCTGGAGAGGATGTATGCGGATGTGAATATGGGCAGTATGAAAAGCATTGTCTGGTTTTGCTGCCGCAAACAGCATAATGCTGCTTGGAACTAAGGAGTATCAACATGGAGATCACACAATTTGGCGTTCAAAAGGGTAAGAAAATCATGCTGCTGCATGGAAATCTCATGTGCTGGCGGCAGTTTGAGGACGTGATTCCATTGCTGGAAAATACGTATTGCGTGTATGCCGTCAGCTTCGATGGCTTTGACGGAACGGGAGAGATCACCTACACCACAGCACAGGAGCAGGCTCATAAGCTGGAAGCCTACATCAGAGAAAACTGCGGTGGACATCTGAACGTTCTGTTTGCCGAGTCTCTTGGCTGTGGCCCGGCGATCCTGCTGAAATCATCTCCACAGGTTCAAATCGACCACATGATCCTCAGCGGATCGGAATATCTGGACTTCGGCATCCTGAATAAACTGCTTCTAAAGATTATGCCGCAGAAGCAATATAAAACAGCTCGTGAAAAATCCATGCCGCTCTGGGTGCTGCGGTTATATCTCTATCGGATGCCATTGCCAGTGCAGCCGGATGCACAGATCGCCTGTTGGTATGGCGAAAAGGAAGGACACATGAAAAAAGCGATACAGAAGCTGCTGGAAGTATATCCCAAACTGGCTGTCCGATGCTTTCCCAGCTTCGGACATGGAGACATCATCAACCATCCAGCGTTGCTTGTATCAGAATTGAAATGCTTCTGTGAGTTGTAAAGACAGGAAAGGAAGATAACGTGAAGGTCACAACACTGGGAGAAACTGCGATCCATGATATTGGCCACGCCTTTGGATACTATGACTACGGACAGGAAACGGGAATGACCGCTGCCTTTTCCGGCAAGGAGGCGACGGAGGATTATATCTGCGCTTATGTGCGGGGGATGTTGCGTGGCGGATTTCTCCACACCATAAGTGAGCGCGGAGAGGGCTATATTGCTTATAAGCTGCCGGGGGAAAAGCTGGGTTTCAAGACCATGTGGCCCATCGTGCAGGGAATGCTGCGCAATTCCAGCCTGAAATGGCTTATGGGTTTTGGTATGGCCATGAAGCGGGGCGGAATATCACTCCAAAGTCGTATGGACAAGGAGAAGAAACCCTATATCTTTGTGGGACTCGTCTGCGTGCAGGAAGCGTATCAGGGGCAGGGCTATATGCGAAAGGTCATGGATATCGCTTTTCCGAGAGTGATCGTCTCCGTGTGCCGGTGATCCTTGAAACCGATGCCCAGTCCAAATGCGACAAATATGTCCACTTGGGTATGGAGCTTGCAGGAGCGCGGGATATGGGCGAGTATGGCAAGATGTACGATCTGATCAGATATCCAGCTGCCGAAAAGCAATAAGGAAAAACACCGTTGTCTGCGAATAAGAAAGGAGTGAACAGCAAATGAAAATAACCATTTTCGCGACGCTTATGATTTTTCTAGCTTATTTTCTCGTTCTATATGGTGCGGTGGGTTTCATTCAAGACAAGCGTTTTTTCTCCTCTGCACCGAAAGAGAATCTGGCTGCAATTCTAGACAGGAAAGAACGGTTCTGCGGCGCCCATGTAGTGGGCTGGATGATAGAAGGGATCGCCATCCTACTTTTCCTTGGCGCAGCGGCCCTTAGCGTATGGGACGGTGTTCGGAATGATTTCGGCTTTTTGCATTTCTTTGCCCGGTTTCTGGTCATGCTCTATGCCGTGGAGGTCTATGACATCCTTTTCTTTGACTGGGTGCTGCTGTGTCACTCTAACTTTTTCCCCCACTTTTATCCGGAGCTGAAAGGTGTGGTTGCTCCTCATATGTTTGGGTATAACAAGCGGACACACATCCGGCATTTTGTACTCTACATCCCCGCCAGTGCCGTGGCGGCGTGGCTGTGTACGCTTCTTTGAATGTTTACAAAGGAAGTCTATACGGCCCAAATCATATGTCATTAAGTAAAGACAAGAAAATCTCTTTTCATTGAACAAGCTGCGGAGCGCAGAAAAGTTTTCTCCGTTCTCTTGCTGGTCGTTCGTGCCATCGTTGGCGGCAATGAAGCGTACATCACAACTGGGAAAGATAATATGACCTACGGTCAAGATAATCACGACCAAGGCGTAACAGGTCTTTTGCACAGCCAACAGTTTTTTACAAGTTCAAATCTCTTCTACACGTCGGGATGCCGAAAGTTTGCGTTATCCACCAGAATTTTCAGGTTTATGTAGCCATGATCTTGTGCGTACCTGGTTAAAAGCTCGTGTTGGCACGCGATTTGTCAAGGATATTTTTCACCTTTTCCCAAGATTCTACAAAAACATGAGGCCACACATAGAAGTGACCTCATGCTTTCTATATATTGGGTGCAAATTCTTCCTTGAGTGCAAACGCAGCATCTTTGTATAGTTGATGTGCTTGTTTGAAGCTGCCATCTGCAATTAGTTTGACACAAGGTGTAATCAAATTGTCGTAGATGCCAGCGTAAATCTGTTCCGCATTAGGTTGAGCATCAATTTCCAGTACAATCGAAGGGGCAATTTCATAATAGTGTTGAATATCACATCTACCCTCTTCAAACGACTGCAAATATGTATCCCGAAATGATCTAAGCGTCATGAGCTCCGTACAGTTATCCAGAAGATTCTTTGACCTTGTGCATGCTGTGGTTAAATAACACCGGCTATCGGAAGAATTTTGCTGTTTGTATATAGGGCAATCGCCATAATCATAATTGCGACAATACTTGTAGTAAATGTCCTCGCTAACATCCTTGCCTGATTTACGACAAGCGAAGTGATTATTCCACCAGTAATACGGGCAACTCATTTCTTCACAACCTTTGATGAATTATATTGGTTTGAGACAGTCCCCAATTCATAGTTATACGAATCTAATTAGAACCAGTCCTTAAACTTTAGTTCCGGTACTGTATATGTAAAGGATGCTGCCTCACTACTATGCTCAACATCGCCGAACTTGCAATTAGTCATTTCTGCAGCTAAGTGCTCGCGGATAATGGATGCCCATAGATAGCAAACACGTCCGACAGAAACATCCTCTTTGCCTTTCTCGTTATAATGAGCATGAAGGGGAAGATAACCGCTCTTAGTGAACTGTAACCCTTTTCAGCAAGAATCTCTTCCTTGTACCGATTTCTGTTTTTGGGGTGCCATCTTCATAGACCACAACTTGGATACGTTCTTGATAGTATCTGCTCCACTTGAGTTCAAAGGAATCGGGTTCAACTGTAACTGCTCGGTTACAGTTATCATAATAACTCTGACCAATCGTCAGCCCTTCTTCCGCATTCTTGCCAAGCAGTTGCTTGATCAGTTTTTTCAAAATAGGAAGTTGAGACATCTTCTGAAGGATTTCTCTTTCCATAGCTACTTTTTGTGTACCAAACAAATCAAATGCCATGACTATTCCTTCTTACTATTCTTGTTTTAGAATTTATATCGTGTGTTTATTTTAGAACATCATCGATGATATCATCGACCATGGTATACCAATTTTTCTCTTCTTCCTGCTTGCTCTTGCCAGCGAAAAGAGTACCTTTCACAGCGCCTCTCATCAAGCTGCCAATGACAGCGCCCTTGCCATAAGAATCAAGGCTTCCCATTTTAAATAAATTCTCTTTCGCATACTGTGCTGTTGCAAGTTCGCTACTGCCACCGAACCATACATCCACAAATGCATATTTACCCTGGCGGTTAATACTGAAGACATAGAAGTTATAATCCTTTACATGATTAGGATGATACATGGTCATGCAGTCAATAACTGTCTTCGACAGCATATTGCCGGACTGAATTTGGTTACGGCCAAATGCTACTGGAACTGCAAAATTATCGGCAGCTTCCGCAAACTGGCTTTCAAGGTACTCAAAGGTAACACCTTCACCATCACGGAACCGAGTCTGTCCGATGCTCATTAATGTCTTTTCCTTTAACATGTTTCTTTCCTACCTTTCTATTTTTAATCTCGTTTAGCGCATACAATAAGTAGTGCGATAATCGAAATCAGTTTACAATTGTCGTACTCGTTTAACTTTTCCGAAAAAATTAGTGGTAAAACAAGCTATTTCCGCACGTCCTATGGCACTTCCTGCATTAGCAGCCTTTAGATACCAATCATAGGCTAGACTTGGATCTAAGCCCACACTGCCATCGCCTTTTTCATAAATGTGGCCTATGGCTACTGCGGCATCAGCGTTTCCTGCTTGAAATGCCTTGGTATAGTGCCGGATCGCACGTTGATAGCGATGTGTATTGTTACAGTATTCAGCTAAAATCCAGTTTGCTTCGCTGGCATTGTAATCTCTTTCTACACACTCATCCAGCGTTTCAATTGCTTCTGCTTGTTCTATTTGGTTTTTGACTCGATATGTAAGAACAAGCTTCGCCATTATGAAATAGAAGTGAATGTCATTGTGTACTTCCACACCTTTGGCAGAAACATCGTATGCTTCCTGATAATCGCCAAGTTCAACCAACAGATCAGCATACTCCGAGAATGTGAAGAAGTTACTCATACTATCGTTTCTATATGCATGCTCATAATATTTCTTGGCCTTATAAAGATCAGCCGGGCCGCCCAAAGCCTCCTTATGCATCCGACCAAGAAAATCCGAAAAGTAGTAGACACCTCTGTCATCTGCATACTCAAGTTTATTCCTTGCGTTGGCATAGTCATTGAGTAAATAATAAACATATCCAAGCTGTGATGCCAGCCACGGTGAACGATAAGTATCCCACGCCTTTTCAAAATACGACTTGGCTAGGTTGTAATTCTGTGCGACGCCTTCACCTCTTCGATATAAAAGGGCTAAATCTATCAGCAGATCAACATTATCCCCATTGGAAAAAGGTTTGAGAAGTTGCTCAGCTCTGTATCCGTCAACTTTTATACCCAGAGGTTCATCGCCAAACATATACAACTGTGCCAAACGATGTACAGCTTCTGTATCGCCATTTTCGATTGCTTTGTTCAGATAATGCTGACACATATGTGCGTCACAATGATCCGACCTGCTCTCAGAAAACCAAAATCCGAGCTTTTTGCTTGCAAAAGAGTCGTGGTATTTGTCGGCGGCAATTCTCCAGTGATTAACTGCCTGCTGCATATCTGGATTCGGCATATTGGCATACGCATTTGCCATACATCGATGACTACAGCCGACTGTACCATCATCCAGCCCGGACTCTGGTGCAATACACCGTTTGAAGTGGTCAATTGCACGTACATAGTCCTTGGTATCGTAATAGTACCAAGCAAGATCGTAATCAGCTCGTGTGCTGCCTTTATTTGAAGCTGACCGGAACATAGATACTGCTTTATCCAGGTTTTTATAGACACCTGTTCCCTGATAATAACAATCTCCTAGTAACGACTGTACGTCCGGATCTTCTTTTTCCAGCATCTTCATCAGCAGAAGTGCAGTATATTTCTGTTCTTCACCTTCTGAATGTAGTTGCTTCGCCACAGCAACAAGATCTTTTTTCTGGGCATAATTGGAATACTTCCGTAATGCGTCAGAAAGCTGAACTGGGGACATATTATGGTTCATTTATCTCACCATCATAATCTTTGCTTTGATTTACCGAGTTCTGGAGCGGCCACCATTGCTGGGATAAAAACCATCTCTTTGAGGTATGCGTCGGAGTGTCTTAACTTTCTGTTTATCTCCACTATCATTATCAGACTCGATTTCGTTAATCATCTGATTCAAAGTAGCTAATTCATTATTTAAGCGAATTCTACTCTCTTCCAGTTTTTGCAACTCGATATCAATCCGTTCAAATGACATAGCCACTGCTTTGCCAAGCTCGTCTAACCAATTTTGAGATACAAATGACACAGCTGAACGAAACTCACGAAGCGCACGCTCATGATCATCGTCATTGTTGGAAAGCCCATCAATAGTAGACATCGGATTATCAAACATAAATTACCACCATCATCTCTTTTGCTGTTATACGAAAGATAACCAATCTTCAACAATAGCCCGTGCTCTCATAGCTATTTTTTTGCTGCAATCTGCTATGGAACGTGCAGATTGATGTATTCTAGTTGCTTCTCTGGACAGAGTTGCTGTTTCTTCCCTAATAGTTTGAAGGCATCTCTTTTTAGCCTTGCAACATTCTAACGCATAGGTCTGCTCACATCGTTGCTTTTCAGCTTCCTGAGATTGTGGCTGATCATTTGAATATTGTCGCAGACTCTCCAAAATAATTGTTATTTCGCGTTCCTTTCTTGTTATCGTCTCTTCACATTCGGTAATTCTCTGATCTAATTTACGCACTTCCTGGTTACAGGATTCTAGCATATCTGCATACACTGCCATAGCTCCGTATGCTTTTCCGATATTTCGATGAACCTCTGCGGGCTTAGATATGTCGATCTTCATGGCCGAGCATCCTTCCAATAGTAAAGATTATTTTCACCTTTAGGAGTTTTCTTCTATTCTCTGGGCATACTCCGCAAGAGCTTTGGACACCGCATGAAGTTGAGTAATAACGTCCTTAATCGACTTCTCTGCCGAACTCATATCCGTTATAAACTCATCATATCCTTCGTCTTTGAAGAAATCATGCAGACGGCCAAATCGAGTTTCCATCTGGCCATTTTGAACATCCAAATTTGCAGAAAATTTCTCAACTTTTTCAATCAAAGCATTTGCGATCTGAAAATTAAAAGCAAATTTATTATCAGACATGAGTTACCCCTCCATACCATGCGCACGTAATAGCTTCTTGCCCTTATCCTCGATTGTTTGGGCAATATTTCTATAGGTTGCAATTTCTTTTCTAAAATCATTGCAGCAAGTATAGAGTTGATCAATCTTATTATTTGTATTGTCATCCAGATGCGGCCGGGATGCGTCTAAGACACCCTCAATTATTGTTAGGTTAGTCTGCATTTGATCCACAATGTCTTTTGCGTCCTTACCATAACGAATCATTTGATATGGATCACGGTCAATTTTGTTTAACGCCATACTTATTCCTCCTGCTTCTTCAAAGTTTATTGATAATGAACTAAGCATTTCTTCAATAGAACGTTTTGTCCCTGCTTCTGTGAGTTCGTTAGCATCTTCCTGAGACATATCGTCACCAAGTAAAGTCCATAGCCGTTTTACTCTTTTCTTACAGCGCACAAGCGCTCTTTCAAGTGGTTCAAGCTCAAAACTTGCGTCAGTACATATCGACATTAACTCTCACCTGCTAAATGTGGCAGGTGTACCCGGTTATAACAAATATTCCACCAGGAAAGGGATGCAAGAAAGCGTACTCTTCATATCGTTCAATACACATTCAGCTTCGAAAACATGGTATAACATCACATTCGGCTACTTATCGCCACGACATCGCACCTCTCATTCAGCAAACTCAAGAGCCTGATTAAACTTATTGAACCAAGTTTTAGCTGGAAGTACATATGGGCGGAGTAGCGTAACCTTATCTCCACCGGAGGAATACACAATAGTATCGTTATCCGCTTTCTTAATTGCACTTCCCGTTCCAAACAAATCATAGGCATCATCCATCGAGATTTTCGTTGCCACGATATGCTCAAAGCTACTTCTCTCAATCAACTTCATCCGTTTTAAAGACTTCATGTTGTTGAATACAACCATATGGAAGTGACCATTCTCAGGACCTGCATCATATGCGGTTTTCAAGATGGAGATACACTGTTCGTAACTTAATAACTCATCCAGTTCTTTCGAGCCCTTGCAATCATTAATAATAGGCATAGAATATATATCACTTGTAACATCCAACTGCTTGATAAAGTCCAGTAATTTATCTTTTGGAATATCAAGCTGAATTCGATCCGGCGACGGCAAGCTTATATTATCCATCAGGTTATCTTCCTCTTCATCATCCTGTATTTTAAGAAAAATTGCGTTCTTCAGTTTATCCAAGCCATACCAAAGATAGACTGTATTACTACCATAAGTAAGATGAATCTTCTGCAGGCTACGGATTGTTTTCATCACCGCATTCACACCCACACGGATTTCGAATCTGGTTGACCGGAGGTTGCGAAGAATATCAATCAATCGTTTTCTGTCGAGGTTCTGTTCATCGATAAAGTTAGCAATGACTTTCGTCTGCGGATTCATCAAGAAACCACATACAGAATGGGTCACAACAGAGTCACGAAGATTGTCAAGTTCGCCAACCATGAGAATATTAGCACCGGCTGTAGGCTCAATATCTACACGGAAATAGTCTGCCAGTGATGCGGGGGCAGCGGGATACCACTCCACACACTCTTCCTTAGGCTCGTAATCCATAACCATAAATTTTTGAACTGGATGGCGTACTTTCTCTTCCATGGAAATTCGGCCACCACCACGAATCGTAATGGTTTCCTTCGGCTTATACTGGTCTCCCACAACATCGTTGATCTCTGCAATCATGTCTCCACGGATAGCTTCGTTAAGGAAGAGAATATGGCTTTGAAGGAATTCGTAACCTTTTCCGTCGGGAGAATGTTCATTTGCCCATCGAGCACGCTTGTAAATACCCTGACCTCGTCTCAACTCCTTAGCACGGTAAACGACTGCATTTGCATCAGGGCCAGAAAGGGTAAGGGTTTCCCGGATTTCGTTGTCATCTTCATGCTTTAAGCACAAACGACAACCGATTTGATCACGAGCAGCATCACTCAATCCCTGTAAACCAGAAGCAATTGTCTGAGAACTGAAAACAAAAGAGATCCCCATTGCACGGGTAAGTCGCAATAAGTTTTCTAGTTCTGTTCTATAATCCTTGTAACCGTTATATTCCATGACCGCTTGGGTCATCAGCTGGAATTCGTCAATCACAACTAAGATACGGGGCATGGAATGCTTGCCGTATTTTCGGCGATATGCTTCGATATCCTTGACTTTCGCCTCCAAGAATTTACGCTGCCGTTCTTCGTACTCTTTGTATAGAAGATCAATCAAGCTAAGTGAAAACTCAGTGGCCGTGTCGTGTGCAATTACTCGGAAGTGTGGTGTCGGGTTCTGAATGTAGAAATTAAATTCAACAGCTTTGTAGTCAATTGCCCAGATTTCTACATCATCCGGGTGATAATGGTGCATCGTCTGCATGATTAAGGTATGCAGAACGGAGGACTTACCACTACCGGTTGAACCTGCGATTAGCGCATGGGAAGGTGCGTTACCACCAATTTCAAAGTATTGCAGTCGGTTAAACTTATCAATAGCAAACGGAATCCGCAGTGCAGCAGCAGAATCCATTGAAAAAAATCCGCTATGCAATTCAGGATGATTTTCATAAAGTGTATCAACTTTATCAGCTTCTTGTATGGATGTGCTAACCTGTGTAAGCATCTGTGCGACTTCTTGTTCGCAAATTGCTAAAGTAAGCGAAAGTTTTTCAGTTGAACCCATAAACAGATTACCGTTCTTTTCTTTCAGTTGAATGCTGGGAACATCTTCAAAAAGTTCAAACAATCCTCTGTCGCAAACAACAACAAAACTCATACCGTTTCGTTGACTGTTTTGAATCAAAACCTTCAGCCTGTTAAGTTCGTCCTGGAAGAGATCAACATTACCAAGATGAATGATATTGATATACTCCGGGATTTTGTCTTGATTCTTTTCGTTATAGTCATAAACATTTGCATAGCTACCGCCCAATTGGGACATAGCACTATTGGCCGCATTTTCTAATTCTCGCAGCAATTCAGAAAAATCTTCCCTTTTTCCGTAGACATGTCCACCAGAGCGTGTTGCAAATTTGGATATCAATATCAATGCAGATTTAAAGAAACTACCACCAGAAACGAGATCGGCACAACGGAAATTCATACCTGTTTTTTCATTGAGTGAAGCAAATAGTATATGTTCTGTTAAAAAAGCAGTACTTTGAATTTGGTGATCAGTCTCAAAAAAAGCAGTAAGTGGCTTGGAATAATCGACTCTTACAGGAAGAACAAGTTCCATTCCATCAAAGAAATGTGGAATATTGCGGGTCAGTATATTGCGAAGTTTAGAGGAAGCTGCAACAGGAATTCGACAGCAACCAATCTCCTTTAATTTTTTACCTTCTGCATTTCCAATATAATTGTTACTTGTTAGCACCGAATTCTCATTGAGAATGGTACACAGAATTTGTTCAGTGGCGGACTCAAAAGCTGAAACATTGTCAACATCTGACACTAATTCCCGATATGTTCTAATAACATGCTCTATAGCAGAAATACCATTGATTAGTTCATAGTTTCTCATGGAACTCACCCCTCATTACGAAAAATAGACTGGCTAATAAGGTACACATTATCATCCAGTAAATACTTGAAATTTTTGAACAATATGTGTATAATATTTGTGTTTAATTGCCGTTTTGCAGTATGGTTAGCAAACTGTACTTCTTTATCCATTGTTCTCATTTACCCACCGTAAAAAAGTACTATGGGTGATACCCAACTGTTTTGCCGCCGCTCTTGCGGATATTTGATTCTGCTCCCATTGTTTTTTTAGCATTGCAAACGATGTAGGGCGTTTCATGGGCTTTCGCCCAAACTGCACACCTTGTGCTTTTGCAGCCGCTATACCCTCCGCCTGCCGCTGATGAATGAACTCCCGCTCTGTCTGGGCCACATAAGACAAAAGCTGCAAAACAATATCTGCAATCAGTGTTCCAGTAAGATCCCGGTTCTGCCGAGTATCAAGGAGCGGCATATCCAGAACCACTATAGCAACTTGCTTTTCTTTGGTAATAATCCGCCACTGCTCTAAAATTTCATCATAGTTCCTGCCCAGACGGTCAATACTCTTAACAACAAGGGTATCACCGTTTTTTATTTTTCTGAGCAGTTTCTTGTATTTCGACCGTTTAAAATCTTTGCCAGATTGCTTGTCCATATAGATCCGCTTTTCTTCGATTCCGAATTCTCGCAATGCAATCATTTGCCGTTGCTCGTTTTGTTCTTTGGTCGATACCCGTACATATCCATATTCCATTATGTTGACCTCCAATTTATCTGTGTCTGGATAAATTGTAAGTCAGTTTGCTGCCAACATCTTAGTGATTTATCACCACTATACCGCAAATTACTAAGTTGCCGAAACATAACTAACTTAATGAAATTAGAATAGTTTATCGTAATAGGAATAAATCATCCGGAGATTTCTCATGGATACCAGAGAAGCAATTGCAAACAAAATACGGCAGCTTTGCAAAGAGCGGGGAATTACTCCGAATGCTATCAGCAACATCTCCGCAGTACCACAGGCAACAGTGAAAAGCATTTTGAATGGAGAGAGCAAGAATCCCGGTGTAGTTACGCTGAAGAAACTTTGCGATGGCGTTGAAATTACGCTTGGTGAATTTTTCTCAACACCAGAGTTTGACGAACTGGAACAAGAGATAAAAAAAGACTGGGCAGCACCGTTAATTTGGTGCTGCCCATATTGTTTACCGATACCGGTCTTTACCTTTTTTGCGAGGTTCGGTTTGCTCTTGCTGGTGCTTGCGGAACTGATCCCTGACAGAGCTGGGTTCTTCTTCGTGTTCATCCTGCATATTGGAAGCATTCCTTCTGGCTTCTGCCATGGCGAAAGGGGTGTACTGCGATTCATATGCGATTTGGATTCTGGCAACGGTAGAGCGATTCATGCCCAGACACAGTTCCAATCGTGCATCCGCCAATTCTGCTGCATCAAATTCCGTTGCCTGCGCTTCCAGCTTCCAATACTGCTGCAAGGCAGACTCCAGTTTAATGGAATATTTGTCTTCCTGCTCGGCCAGATTCTTTAGCGTAGCTTCCATGGCAGCAATATCTTTCTCCACATTTTCACATGATTATGGCCACACACAATATAGCGCTGAGTCCGGGTATCATCAAAGGAATGTGGTAACCACTTTACAAATTCCCATTCATCCAATTCATCTTCGGAACAAATCGTAATGATCTTCAAATCATCGTAGCTGTGATGCGCGCTTGCCTGCACGATCAGATTGCAAGCAAGTCGTAGCACATCAGAACGCTCCCCAATAAAGCCTCCGGTTACACTTCTCAGAACGTCAAATGTAATGGGGCAATTTGCAACAGCTTTATGTTCGCTTTCAATTTTGGCGGGATATGAGGAAAAACGATCGCTTTCGAGAGTCAAAACTTCTTTAGGAACTCGAATCGTTGTGCAGGACTTTACTTCTCCGGAGCCAATGCGTAAAGTAAGAAAATCTGTATCATCAGACTTTCTGTCCCAAAGATCTCTCTCCATGTTCACTGCAGTCGCAATACAGCTTGCCGTATCAGGATAGGTCTGCAGCAGTATCTCACGCTGCATATTTTCCCTGCCGACGATATCGCTGACGATCTGCGCTAAATACTCATTGTATTTTTTCGTACGCGAACATTCTGCACTGTTATGTTTTTTCTTCTGCGCACGGTAATTAAATATTGTTACCAGCACACCAATCAAAGACATCGGTGCCGTAAATAGAAGAGTGATCGTTGAAAAACCGAAAGCAGACGCCATAATCGCCATGATAGCAATAGTGGCAATGGGAGGAACAAGAACAGTAAGCCAATTAATGCTGGGCGTTGAAGCAATAGTCGGTGCGCTTTGGATCTCAATCTCAGTTGCTTCAATTTTTCGGCTTAGTCTCGGGGAGCGCTTGAACAAAAATGGATATCCGGTTTCTTCGCTGTATGGCCGTATTTTCATGTGTATGGGCAGATGAATGGAAACGGACTTCACGCAGCGTATTGTTAGTGTAGTGCTTTCTACCAAGATACGACACAAACCGATATCTATAAAGTCTCCGGACGCAAGGACTGCCTCCAGAACTTTTTTTCCATTGACATATGTGCCGTTCGAGCTTCCCAAATCAGACAGCTTCCACTTCCCATGAATTTTTTGAAGCCTGGCATGCTGAGAGGACACCTGCTTGTTTCCGATTGCAATTTGGCATTCCTTTGTACGGCCGATATGCATCTCGCTCACATGGGATACATCAATCGTTTGAATGTCATCGTAGTCGGTGGAAAAAAGCATAAATGCAGCTCGAACGGTTGCCAGCGAATAAACTTTTTGAGGGCATATCACACCCTTTTTTCGGCACTGCGCAGTTCGACAGCGCTTTGGTAATTCCAACCTTCCATTGTTTGATGCAGCCGAACACATCCGCGCTTAAGATCACTTCCATGCGTGGAATAATCGTCCCGATTGCTTCCGCCAATGGAAAAAGTCTTTCTGTCAGTGATGTCAAAATCTTGGAGTTCATCCTTATAATAAATTCTCAGAATAGTAGCCATTGCTTTGCCCTCTTACTTGAGTGGATCCAAACTGGTGGTACGGAATACAACCATCAACTCTGACGGATAGATTCCGAGAACGGGGAGTAAAACTTTCGTTTCGGGATTTTCGTTAAAAAGAAATAATAATGAAGCAAAATGACACCACGGCAAAGCTCGCGAATTGTTTTCAAATGCGCTGATGGCTTGTCTGGATACGCCGATCAATTGTCCTGATTCATTTTGCGACAATCCGGGTTTCGCCCTGAGTGTAGATAGATTTTTAGCCATTTCACTGCAATACTGCGCTTTATCGCTTGCTGACAATTTTGCTTCTTTATTTTTAGCCATAGCGTTCCTCTGACCATAGTTGATTTTGTATGAATTTTCTATTTGCACAGAAACGTACAGTGGTGATTCCGTATACGGCTTCTGCGCGATACAGGTCACTCATTCTGTGGTCACACCGCCTGTTGCTTAGTAAAAAAACATTAATTGCGGTATACGATGATGTTGCTATATTTGTCAATATGCTACATACGCAACCTTGAAAGAACTATCTACTTATCAAAAAGGAGGAAGGATATTATTTCTGCCACCCTGTGTCAATTATGCGCAAATCAGATCAATATGGACAACCTTCGCTGTAATCTCCCGTGTTGCGTTTATCCGCAGCATTTACTGCATCTTATTCACAAAACAATAGTGAAATATGTGGGTATCAATGCATTTCAACCAAATGACAACAGGGGTATCTCATCCACGAGAATTGCTGACGAGAGACATTGCGATTGAAACAGCGTGCATTCAATCAACGTGAAGAGCCTTTACAATGCTGAAAAAATGGTTTTGTAATCGGATGTATCTGTTTATCTTTCGGCGGCCATTGAGAAAACCGCACAAAATAAAAACAGCGTGACTTCAAGCGCGCTGCTTCAGTAAAAAGCCTCGGGGACAGCGTGAGAGAATCATTACAGATTCAGCTCATACAAATCGAACAGCGGGATATCTTCAATACCCCGGAGCAGATCTGCCGTACCTGCATAAGTAAATCCCGTTTTCTCATACAGGCGGATGGCGGGACCACATCCAGACGGATAGCCTTGTAGCCATTTTTGCGGGCATATTGGATGCATAGTGCTGCCGACACCTTGCCCATAGCAGACAGGCGATACAGCAAGCGTATGGAGCACAAGATATTCTCCTTGCCGCAGGGAACTTGCCCAGGAAACGGCTTCATACCGGACGCCCGGTTCTTCGTTGAGTACTACAGCGCCCACCGGACACCCATTTTCTGTGCATATGAACTGAGTTCCAGCTTGTATGCAGGATCGGATGCTGTCTCGGCAGGGGTAATCAGAATGCCATTTAGGATAGTTGACATGGGATTCCAAGTATTTCACAGCCTGTGCATATAAAGAAGCGAGGACATCCAGATCCTCAGGTCCGCATACAATCAATTCCATGGGCTAAGAGTCCGCCAGCTGCACTTTGTCCAGCAGACCGTCCAGAGGAGCGGCTGCCTCGATGGCGCGGGCCGTAAGTCGATTCAGAGAAGGAAGTTCCAACGTGGCATAGCCGTATACCAGGCAGCAATCCGGATGCGTGGTGCTTTTGCCAAGAAAGCTTTGTCCCGGGGTCAATCCGCAGCGCAGAGCACCATGTAAAAAAGCACTGCGATCCTCCGGATTCATAAAGGCCATGGTCAGGGCCATTCGCCGGACAAAACCTGGCTCGTCCCCCTTACGGTGGAGACTCTCCAGAAAAGCGGCATTCTCTACGGATTGCAGGCGCCGGTCATCAGGGTACAGAAAACGGTAATAGGTGGCAAAGCGTTCTTCCCAGGCATGGCCGCAAGTCGCCGCCAATCCTTTCTGTTCCAGACACAGGGCCGAAAACTCCTGAATAATAGCCGTTTCGGATGTATAAAAATACATACAGCGCAGGGAATCCGTAAACACACTGCCTACGAAAATGGTTGGACCGGAAAGTTTATTTACCAGTTTTTTTCGAAAGAGATTGCACAGATACTGCTCCCGGGCGCTGAACTTTTTTGCCTGAGGAGACAGAGGAGAAACGGATACAGCGATCAGCTGCGTATAGGAAAGAACAGGGAGCAGGTTCCAATACTGCATATCCACCCGGAACGTTGCTCTCTGTTCTTTATAAGTCCATTCGTAAGTCAGCCAGTCCGTCATGGACAGCTCAATCCTTCACCAGCACAGCCTTGATCCGGCGGACGCCGGAAGAAGAAGCTTCTTCTTTTTTGATGACAAAGTGCCCCAGATCCCCGGTATTCTGAGCGTGGGGGCCGCCGCAGATCTCCTTGGAGAAATCTCCCATGGAGTAGACCTTGACCTTTTCGCCGTATTTGTTGTCAAACAGACCGATAGCACCCTGGTCTTTTGCTTCGGCTACGGTCATCTCTTCGCAGGTGATGGGAAGCTTGGCTTCTATCTCTTTGTTTACCAGATCTTCCACTGCTTTGATCTCTTCGGGGGTCAGCTTGCGGGGGAAACTGAAGTCGAAACGCAGGCGCTCTGCCGTGATGTTGCTGCCTTTCTGCTGGACGGAATCATCGTGAAGCACCTGACGCAGTGCAGCATGGAGCAAATGGGTAGCGGAATGCAGGGCAGTGGTGGCTTCCTGATGGTCAGCCAGGCCGCATTCAAAACGTTGAGCGGAGCCGGCCTGAGATTTCTTCTGGTGCTCGGCAAATGCGGCTTTGAAGCCTTCAATATCTACCTTCAGACTCTGTTCCTGAGCAAGTTCCTGGGTAAACTCAATGGGGAACCCATAGGTATCGTACAGATGGAAGGCCTCTACACCGTCTATAAGGTCGCCTTGCAGGTTTTTGGCCACCTTGTTGAATTCCTTAATGCCCTTCTTGAGCGTGTCGGCAAAGCGGTTTTCTTCCCGGCGGAGTTCGGTGAGCACCTTTTCGCGGTTCTCCTCCAGTTCGGGATAAAATTTGCCGTACTGATCAATGACGGCGGAAGCGATCTCACACAGACCATACCGGGGAATGTTCAGCTGCATGGCGTAACGGATACTGCGGCGGATAAGACGGCGCAGGATATAGCCCTGATCTACGTTGGAAGGAGTCACGCCCCGCTGATCGCCCAGAATAAAGGTGGAGCAGCGGATATGATCGGCAATGATCCGGAAGGCTTTGACCGTTTCAGGACTGTCCTTATAATTCTTATGAGAAAGCTTGGCGATAATGGCAATGATCCCGGCAAAAGCATCCGTATCAAAAACGCTCTCTACCCCCTGCAGCGTGGCGATAGTCCGGTCAAGGCCCATGCCCGTATCTACATTTTTCTGAGTCAGAGGCTCAAACTTGCCCTCCGCCACCTTGTTGTATTCCATAAATACATTGTTCCAGATCTCCAGATACTTGTGGCAGTCGCAGCCGGCATGACAGTCGGGGCCGCAGGGTTCTGCGCCGGTATCGTAGAAAATCTCCGTATCCGGGCCGCAGGGACCGGTAAGTCCGGCAGGTCCCCACCAGTTGTGCTTTTTGGGCAGATATACGATATGAGAGGGATCTGCGCCCACCTCTACCCAGCGGTCATGAGATATGGTGTCGCGAGGACAGTCGGCGTCTCCTTCAAAGCAGGTAAAGAAGAGCTTTTCTTTGGGGATGCCCAGCCACTTTTCGTCCGTAAGGAATTCCCAGCTGTAAGCGATGGATTCCTTCTTAAAATAATCGCCCAAAGACCAGTTACCCAGCATCTCAAAGAAGGTACAGTGGGAAGTGTCGCCTACTTCGTCAATATCCCCGGTACGTACACACTTCTGGACATCGGTAAGGCGGGTACCGGCCGGATGCTTCTGTCCCATAAGATAAGGAACGAGGGGATGCATGCCCGCAGTGGTAAACAAAACAGTGGGGTCATTCTCAGGGATCAGAGAAGCGCTGGGGATTACCGCATGTCCTTTGGACTTAAAGAAATCAAGGTAGAGCTGACGCAGCTCCGTACTTGTGAGATTACGCATACTTTCCTCCTTAATATGTAGAAAAATGCCATGAAAAACATTTTACTAAAAAGACTTGCTTTTGTCAATCGGATGTGTTAGCATACTGCAGGTTCGCGGGAGACCTTCACCCCCCTATGCAAAAACATCAAAAAAGTTTTTTGAAAAAAATCAAAAAAAGGTGTTGACAAAGCGGAGGAGAGCGGGTATACTGAGGAAGCTGTCGCGAGGGACGGGCCGCGAGGCCGGGCCGGAGAGAGACAGCAGGGCACCTTGAAAACTATATAGTGCAACAACAAACAAGCCAGTTGAT
>ERZ1026860.297-NODE-297-length-37298-cov-5.289531_pt1 | contig 37298 bp, 30 predicted proteins | sample MGYA00380160_ERZ1026860 | MGnify/ENA primary metagenome ERZ1026860 (study PRJEB33269, sample SAMEA4719796) | human gut metagenome | biome: human-associated habitat; feature: organic feature; material: feces | place: Cameroon | collected 2013-10 ... | reverse complement strand
ATGAATCCGCCCACCAATGGTGGTACGCCGTGGTTGGCAGCGACGCATGGAACCAGCCCTGGCAGGACGAGGCGCTGGCCGCCTTCAGCGCTCTGGAATACTGGGGACAGTATCACGGCCAGGCGGCCCGGCAGGAACTGGAACAGTCCACCGCGGAATACGCCCTGCGGGTCACCGTGTCTCAGGGGGTTACCCCCGGCTGTCCCCTGGACCGTTTTTCCACCATGAGCGAGTATTCTCTGGTGGTTTATGACCGGGGTCTGGCTCTGCTGTGCGCACTGGACCGGCTGTCCGGCGGGCTGGACGGCGCATTGGCCGCTTATTACCAGGCTTACGCCTTTTCCCTGGCCAGCCGCGATGACTTTGAAACCTGTATCAGCCAGGCCACAGGAGAAGATATACGACCTTTGCTTCGTGATTATCTGGACACATACATTCTGCACTAAGCTACGAAAGGAAGTTGCAACACATGGATTGTGCAAGCAAAACCTCCGTCATCATTCCCGCCTACAAGCCGGACGACCGTCTGCCGCCCTATGTGCAGGCCCTGCGGGAAGCGGGCATTGCCAAAATCATCATCGTGGACGATGGCAGCGGTGCGGATTTTCGCCCCCTGTTTGACCAGATTCCCGAGGACGATGTGGTGCATACCATTCACTACCAGCCCAACGGCGGCAAGGGCGTGGCGCTGCGCCGGGGCATGGCCTGGGCCCAGGAGCAGTGCCCGGAGCAGGACATTATCATCACCGCGGACAGCGACGGCCAGCACACCGTCCGGGATGTGCTGCGCATGTGCGAAAGCCTGGCACAGAACAGCGACGGCCTGCTGCTGGGCAGCCGGGACTTTGCCCAGCCGGATGTGCCCTTTAAAAGCCGCAACGGCAACCGCATTACATCAGCGGTGTTTAAGCTGCTGTACGGCGTATGGGTGGGCGACACCCAAACCGGTCTGCGGGGCTTCCACCGGAATTTGCTGCCCCTGATGCTTCAGGTAAAGGGCGACCGCTATGAGTATGAAATGAACGTGCTGATTGAATGCGCTCACCGGCGCATTGCCATGCGTCCCCTGTCCATTCAAACTGTGTATGAAAACAACAACGAAGGCAGCCACTTCCGCGCCTTCCGGGACAGCGCCCGCATTTACGGGGTCATTTTGGGCGGCTTCTTCAAATTTATCAGCTCTTCCCTGATCTGCTTTCTGGTGGATTACCTGCTGTACCTGCTGCTGAACAACCTGTTTAAGGCCTATGTGCCCGCCCTGGAGCATGAGTTCCGCTTCCTGTTTATTCACTTTTTATCCCGCATCGGGCTGGCCACGGTGCTGTCCCGCATGGTCAGCGGACTGACTAACTTTTTCCTGAACCGCAAATTTGTGTTTACGGACAAAACCTCCGTTGGCAAAACCTTCCCCCGGTATCTGGCGGTATTCTTCCTGATTATGATTCTGTCCGCCGGGCTGACCAGTTCCCTGCACCTGTGGCTGGGTCTGAGCGAAAACCTGATCAAAATTCCGGTGGATTTGCTTTTGTTCTTCCTCAGCTATTATTTGCAGCGGAAGTGGGTCTTTGTGAAGGGCGCATAAGCGAGCCGCTTATGCTTAATCACCCACCATCTGGGCTGCCGTACGGCTTTGCGGCGGGGGCCTTCCCCCTCCGCAGCCGTACTGTCCAGTTTATGGGCTTCCCTCCACTGAGGGCGCATAATCGGCATAGCCGCTTATGCTTAATCACCCACAATCTGGGCTGCCGTACGGCTTTGCGGCGGGGCCCTTCCCCTCCGCAGCCGTACTGTCCAGTTTATGGGCTTCCCTCCATTGGGGCCGCATAATCGGCATAGCCGCTTATGCTACCGGCGCCCCTCGCAGCCGCCGCAATGGCTCAGCTTCACATGCTCCGCTTTCAGACGCATGTCCGGTCCGTCCGGCTCAAAGCCGTAGCGGGCGAAAAAATCCGCCGCGTCCCGGTCGGCCGTCAGGCGTATTTCCCGGGCGCTGTGGCTTAACGCCTTAAACAGCAAAAGCCTCACCAGCAAATCGCCAAAGCCCCGGCGGCGCATGGAGGGCAGCACCCCCACATCCCCCAGCCAAAAGGCTCCGTCCCGCCACCACAGGCGCGCGCTGCCCACAGGCGTATCCCCGTCAAACACCACTACCTGCTGGGCCTGGTTATCCAGTTCATCCCGGCCCCGGCCAAACACCGCCTGACGGATGGCTATGGGCACGGCGATGTCCGCGCCCATGGGATACCATTTCCCCTGTACCATTTTTAAAAACCTCCATGGAAAGGATGATGTTTTTATGGATCACAAAAAAATTGAGCGCATCAGCGAATTAACCCGCATCAGCCGGGTACGCCAGCTGACCCACGAGGAGCTGGAAGAGCGGGAAGCGCTGCGCAGGGAATATCTGGACGGCTTTCGGCAAAATGCCCAGGCGGTGCTGGAAAGCGTGCGCCTCAAGCGGCCCGACGGCACCATTGAGCCCCTGAAAAAGAAACAGGACAAGCACTAACCCCGCTTGCCCAACAGAATTATCATACCATACCTTCCATAAAAACTCAAGACTTGTTTCTTGGGCGCTGGTCGGGTATAATAAAGCCAAGCCAGAAGGAACCAAAGACGAAACCACCGCTTCCCATCGTGCAGGCCACCCCGCAGGATGTGATGACACGGCGGCTGAACAGCCCGGTACGAGATGGGAAAATCTGGCGAAGATAAGGAGGCTGATTCCATTGAACAACGACGAACATCTGCACGGCGGCGAGCCCGCCGAAGAAGAACTGGACCTGATTGAGGCCGTTGACGAGGACGGCAATTCCGTACTGCTGGAAGTCGTGCGCTATTTCTTCTACAACGGTGAGGAGTACGTTGTCCTGGGCGAAGCCCCTGAAGGCCACGACTGCTGCGGTTGCGAGGAATGCGACCATCACCACGAGGATGACGACGACGAGGAAATCGCCATCAATCACTACATCATGAAGGTGATTGAAAAGGAAGAGGACGGCGAGGAAATCGAGGAGTTTGAACCCGTAGAGGACGAAGCCCTGTTCGAGCAGCTTTGCAAAGTGGTAGAGGCTGATTTTGCGGCCGATGAATCCTTTGACGACGAGTAACAGGCGATCGACCAAACTTTTTTCCTCTTTTCAGCCGGGTGGCTGTTTTGATAAAGATTTTTGGACGCAGCGCCCGAACAGGCAGGAAAACTGAATAACCGCTGGCCCGGATGGTATCGTCCATCCGGGCCAGTTTGTATTTTCCTGTCAAACGAACAAAACCGCCTGCTTGCCTTTGCGTAAGCAGGCGGTTTGCGGGTTAGCTTTTGCTGGCCTGCTGAATGGAGGAGCTGATGGTCAGCAGTTCGGTCTGCAATTCCTCAAAGGTCATGGAGCCGTCCCCCAGCTTTTTCTTCAGCTCGGCAATCTTTTTGACCGCTTCTTCATCGTCTGTAACCTGCACGGATGTAATGGTCTTATCGATGCTCTCCGCCCGGGTCTTTACCATCTCCGTCAGCCGGTCGGTCAGGCCGCCCTGGTACTGGTCGTCATAGGTAATGCCCACCAGCGCCATGTTGCCCGCCACAATGGCGTCCGCGCTTTTCAGCTCGGACAGTTTTTCCACCTCTTCGCTTACATCATCGGACACACGCAGCACATCCTCTACAGTAGCCACGCTGTTGGACGCGGGCGCTTCGGTTACGGCGGGTTCAATGCTTACCGACGGGGTGGGTTGGGCTGTGGCTGCCGGGGTGTTTGTGGCAGCGGGGCTTGGCGAGGGCATGGTGTCAGCGCTGCTGGCGCAGGCTGTGAACAGGCCCAGGCAAAGCACGGAGATCACCAATAGAATCCATGTTTTTTTCATGCTGTTCGCCTCCTCGCGGCTATTGTGTGCAGAAGCTGTGGGCCGTATTTGCGACAATCCCTGCCATAGGTGGCGAAAGAAGGGCCTTCATCTTGTTTTCCCCTGCCGTTTCTTTTATAATAGATACGAAAACGCAGCATAGAAAGGCAGTATCGTATGGATTTTTTCGCGTATTTATCAGAAATGAGCGGCCAGTTCGGCCCCAGCGGCCACGAGGCGGCCACGGCCCAGTGGCTCAGGCAAAAATTCGCTTCATTGACGGACAGCGTCACCATAGACGCGCTGTATAATGTCATCGCCGTAAAAAAGGCCACCCGCCCCATGGCGGATGGGCGGCCCGCGCCCCGGGTGATGCTGGCGGCCCATCAGGATGAAATCGCGCTGGTGGTAACGGATGTGCTGAAGGACGGCAGTCTGCGCCTTGGATCGGTAGGCGGCGTGGACCCCCGTATTTTGCCCGCATCGCTGGTAAAAGTGCATGCCCGCCGGGCGGACGGCACGCCCGTTCTGCTGGACGGCGTGGTGGGCGCGCCCGCGGCGGCCGTTCAAACCGACAAGGAACGGGAGCAAAACTACCAGCGGGACGAACTGTTTGTGGATTTGGGTCTGCCGGTGGAAAAGGTTCAAAGCCTGGTACATACCGGCGACCTGGTCACCCTGACCGGCCCGGCCGCCAGACTGCTCAACGACCGGTGCGCCAGCAAAACCATGGACGACCGGGCCTGTGTGGGCTGCCTGCTGGACGCCGCGGAACGTTTGCAGAAAATGAATCACGTCTGCGATATTTATTTTGTAGCCACCACCCAGGAGGAGGTAGGCTCCAAGGGCGCGCATGCGGCGGCCTACGCCATCCATCCGGACCTGGCCGTGGCGCTGGATGTAACCCATGCCACCATTCCCGGCAGCCGTCCGGACACCACCCTGCCCCTGGACGCGCCCGCCGTCACCTGCGGACCCTTCATTCAGCACAAGCTACTGAAACGGCTGCAGCAGACGGCCAGGGACCATGGCATTAACATCAATACCGAGCTGGCCGAAAATTCCACCTGGACCGACGCGGACGATATTGTGCTGGCCCGGGAGGGCGTGCCCTGCCTGCTGATTGATCTGCCGCTGAAATATATGCACACCACGGTGGAAACGCTGGATATGAACGTGATGCGGGAATGCGGCCGCCTGCTGGCCTGCTTCCTGTGCGATTTGGACGAAGGGTGGGATAACGGCCTATGGAACTGACAACCCTGTGCGATCTGCCCGGCGTAAGCGGCCGGGAGGAACTGGTGCGCAAGGCCGTGCTGCAGGCCTGCCGGGATGCTTTGGGCAAAGAAGCTGTAACCGTTGATCAAATGGGCAATGTCATTGCCCACAAGCCCGGCCGCAACCCCGCCGCCCCGCGCAAAATGGTTTGCGCCCACATGGACGAGGCGGGCCTGATGGCCGTTTCCGCCACGGAGGAGGGCCTTTTGCGGGTGCGGGCCATTGGCAATGTAGATTCCCGCATGCTGGTCAGCAAGCGGGTGCAGGTGGGCTATCCCGAGGATGGCAGCGAGCCGCTGAACGGCGTGATTGGAGCCATGGCCATTCACCTGCAAACCGCCGAGGACCGCAAGCATGTACTGCCCATTGGCGAGCTGTATGTGGATATTGGGGCCAGGGATAAGGACGAGGCCATAGCCAAAGCGCCCATGGGCACGCCGGTTACCTTTGCCCCGGGCTGCGTCCCCTTTGGCGAAAACAGGCTGCGGGGCAAGGCTCTGGATGGCCGGACAGGCTGCCATAACCTGCTTCGGCTGCTCAGCGCCGATGTGTCCGGCGATACGGATTTCGTGTTTACCACCCTGTACCAGGTGGGGGGTCTGGGAGCCGTGGGCGCGGCCTACCGCCTGGCCCCGGACGCGGCCCTGGTGCTGGACGGCGCGCAGGCCAACGACCTGGGCGATACGGATGTGGTACGCAGGCTGTGCGCTTTGGGCGGCGGATGCGTCCTCCACTTTATGGACCGGGGCGCTATCGCCCAGCCGGCCTTCTTTGCGGAAATGGCCGCGCTGGCAAAGGAAGCGTCCATCCCCTATCAGGCGCCGCAAGTGCTGAACCCCGCGGGGGAAGCTGGCTCAGTGCAGCTGGCCCGCGGCGGGGCAAAAACCTGCGTGCTCAGCGTACCTGTGCGTTATCCCCGCACCCCCATCAGCGTGGTCGATCTTGGCGATGTGGAGGCCCAGTATCAGCTGGCCCGCCGCTGGCTGGAGCAATAGGAAAGAGGTAGAAAAAGCTATGTTTGACCTGATTAAGCAACTGGCGGATGTATACGGTCCCAGCGGCCACGAGCAGCAGGTGGCCGCCGCCATCGAGGCCCTTGTCACCCCGTATGTGGATACCGTCTCCCGCGACCCCATGGGCAACCTGATTTGCGTAAAGAACGGCCGGGAAGGCGGCCACCGGGTCATGCTGTCCGCCCACATGGACCATATCGGCTTTATCGTCATGGCGGTGGAAAAGGAGGGCTACCTGCGGGTGGCCCCTGTGGGCGGCGTCAGCTGGGACGTCAGCAAAACCCGCCACATTTCCTTTGGCAATGGCGTGCAGGGCGTTATCGTCAAGCAGCCCACCCATGAGTCCGGCGAGGGGATGCAGTACATGTTTGTGGATATCGGCGCGGCGGACGAGGCCGAGGCCCTGTCCATGGTCAGCCTGGGCGACATGGCCGTGTACGCCAACGACTGCTACCGGCTGGGCCGGCACCGGGTGGCCGCGCCAGCCATGGGCGACCGGGTGGCCTGTGCCCTGCTGGTAAGCGTTTTGCAGGCCCTGCCCGCCCAACTGCGGGATACGGTGATCGCCGTGTTTTCCACCCAGGAGGAGGTAGGCTGCCGGGGCGCTAAAACCGCCGCCTTCGCCATGGAGCCGGATGTGGGCATCGCCCTGGATGTAACCGCCAACGGCGATACGCCGGAAACCAAATTTCCCGCGGTAAAGCTGGGCGAGGGCGCGGCCGTCAAAATCATGGACCGGGGCAGCATTTCCAACCCGGAGGTGGTGCAGGCGCTGCTGGCTGCCGGTGAAAAAGCGGGCGTTAAAACCCAGCGGGAGGTTCTGCCCTTTGGCGGAACGGACGCCAGCAGCATTCAGCTGACCCGGGGCGGCGTTAAGGTGGGCACCCTGTCCATTCCCTGCCGGTATGTACACAGCGCCTGCGAGGTGATCGACCTGCGGGACGTTGAGGCCGCCAGGGCGCTGCTGCTGGCCTATCTGCAACCCTGGGAAGGCTGACGATGACCCAGCGCAATGCGTTTATCGACGCCATGCGGGGCGTGGCCGCCCTGGGCGTGGTGGCCATTCATACGGCGTTTCACTCCGGCACGGCTTATACCCCCAGCTGGTTTCAGTCCCTCACGCTGCTGGTGGATGTGCCCCTGTTTTTTGTGCTGGCGGGTTGGAGCGGCGGCTATCGAGTGGGGCAGGTGGGCAAAACCTGCAAAAGCCTGCTGACCCTTTGGCTGAAGCTGGCCTGGTTTTGCCTGCTGTTGACGCTGGTATGCCTGCTTTCCGGCCTGCGGGGGCCGCAATCCGCCCGGGAATGGCTGGGGTCGCTGTTTTTTGACTACAAATTTCCCAGCTTTCCGGTGCTGGGCAGCTCCATGTGGTTCATGCCGGTTTATGTACGGGTGGTCTTTCTGTGCCAGCTGGCCCTGTGTCTGATGAACTGGTACGCAGCCGGCAAGTCCATTTCCCCCATTCGGCTTTACGGTCTTTTTGCCGGGGTGCTGCTGTCCGTCTACCTGTCCATCAACGCGGAATTGCCCATGACCGGCCAGCTGACCCTGTTCCCCTGGGCGGATCCAACGGACGTTTTTTTTCTGCTGTGCTGGATGGCGGGTCTGTTCATCGGCCTGCGGGGCTGGCGCATCCGTTCGTGGAAAACACTGGCGATTCTTATGCCGGTATGCGCCGCGGGCTGGTACCTGAGCGTGCGCACCCTGCAAACCGGCTTTGATTTGCAAAGCAGCAAATTTCCGCCCCTGCTGCCCTATGCCTTTGCCTCCTGCCCTGCCATTGCGGTTCTGCTGTTTTTGCGCGGGCGCTGGCAGCCGCCCCGCTGGCTGGCCCATATTGGGCAAAACGCCCTGTTTTACTTCTGCGCCCAGGGCATTGGCGGGTCCGTCCTCTATTCCATTCTGCCCGCGGTTCAGGTGGGCAGCTGGTTCCTGCGCTGGCTGGTCATGCTGGCGGTTAATCTGGCGCTGACCGTTTTGCTGGCCGAAATACTGGCCCTGCTGTACCGTCTGACGGAAAAGGTCATGCGCCGCCTCTGGCGGGCGGTCTGGCCCCGCGTTCGCGCGGTGATTTGACAACCCGGCCAGGCTATGGTATAGTGTCCATGGTTTGATTTTTATAGTTGAAACGGAGTTGAAAGGATGCGCAAATAACTTCTGCCACTCCCCAACCTGAGCGGGACAGGTAAGGTTTCCCTGACGAAACGAATCAGGGATGGCTTTGCCATGGCAGAAGAAAGCGCGGGCCGGTTCGGCTCCGTTTTTTTCTATGCTTTTTTACCTGCCCCGATGGACCGCATAAGGAGGTTACGCCTGATGCAGTTATCCATCCGCGATGTTACCTTTGCCTACGAGGGCAGCTATGAAAACGTGTTTGACCATCTTACCGTCAACCTGGACACCTCCTGGCGGCTGGGGCTGATTGGCCGCAACGGCCGGGGAAAGACCACCCTGCTGAACCTGCTGCTGGGACGCTATGCCTGTCATGGGCACATTCAGCTGCCCCTGCAGCCGGTCTATTTTCCTTTTCCGGTGGAGGATTCATCCCAGCTCAGCCTGTTTGTAATGCAGCAGGCAGCGCCGGATGTGGAGGACTGGCAGCTGATTCTGGAGTGCAATCTGCTAAAAGTGGAGCCGGACGTTTTGTACCGTCCCTTTGACACCTTAAGCCGGGGCGAGCAGACCAAGCTGCTGCTGGCCGCCCTGTTCAGCCGTCAGGACGTGTATCCTCTGATTGACGAACCCACCAACCATCTGGACGCTCACGGGCGGGCCATTGTGGCGGACTACCTGCGCCGAAAGGACGGTTTTCTGCTGGTCAGCCATGACCGTGCCTTTTTGAATCGCTGTATCGACCATGTGCTGAGCCTGAACCGCTCCGACACCTGGGTGATGCAGGGCAATTACGACGACTGGCAGCAGCGCTTTGACCGGCAAAACCAGCAGGAGGCGGACCGCAGCCAGCAGCTGAAGGGGGAAATATCCCGTCTGGAGGAAAGCGCCCGGCAGGCCGCCGCCTGGAGCGCCCAGGGGGAAAAGGGCAAATTTCACACCTCGCCCAGTGAAAGCGCCGTTACAGACCGCGGCTACATCGGCGCGCGCTCGGCCCGAATGATGAAGCGATCCCTGTCCACCCTGCGCCGCCGGGAGCAGGCCGTGGAGGAAAAAAAGAGCCTCCTGCACAATGTGGAAAGGCCGGGGGAACTGAAGCTGACAACCCTGTCCCACCCCAAGCAAACGCTGATTACGGTAAAGGACGGTCAGGTGCGCTACGGGGATCGCACCGTATGTGATGGCATAAACTTTGCCATCCGTCAGGGCGACCGGGTGGCCCTGACCGGCCCCAACGGCGCGGGCAAAAGCAGCGTCCTGAAAACCCTGTGCGGCCTGTCCGGCGCGCTGACGGGGGAGATTCGTCCAGCAAACGGGCTGGTTGTTTCCTATGTTCCGCAGGAAACGGACTTTTTGCAAGGCGGCATGCAGGACTATGCTTTGGCCAACGGCTTGGATGAATCCCTGTTCAAGGCCATTCTGCGCAATCTGGGCATGGAGCGGGAGGCCTTTGACCGGGACTTATCCACATTCAGCCAGGGGCAGAAGAAAAAGGTGCTGCTGGCCGCCAGCCTGTGCGCCCCGGCCCACCTGTATGTGTGGGATGAACCGCTGAATTACATGGACGTGTTCAGCCGTATGCAGGTAGAACAGCTGATTCTGGATTTCCGCCCCACCCTGCTGCTGGTGGAGCACGACCAGTTCTTTTTGCAGCGGGTAACCAACCGTGCTAACATTGTGTTAAAATCGGGTGAAAATAGGACTTTTAGATTGACGGTTCTGGATTGAAATGGTAAACTGAATCGGTATTGCAAGTACGTCTGAAAGGAAGCTGAAACCATGAACTGGCTGAATCAAATCCTGCGCGGCATCGTCATTGGCGTGGCGAATATCATTCCCGGCGTTTCCGGCGGCACCATGATGGTAAGCATGGGCATTTATGACCTGCTGATTCACAGCATTACCCACCTGTTTAAGGAATTTAAAAAGAGCGTTCTGACCCTGCTTCCCTACCTGATCGGTATGGGACTGGGCATTCTGGTCCTCAGCTATGTGCTGTCCGCCCTGCTCAATCCGGTCACCGGCTATCCACTGCCCACCTACACCGCCTTTATCGGCCTGATTTTGGGCGGCCTGTCCCCCCTGCTGCACAAGGTGGACAAGAAGAAGGTCAACGGCCTGTGCATCGCGCTGTTTGTGCTGTTTTTTGCCCTGATTGTGGTCATGGCCATTCCCGGCAGCATTGAAAACGCTCAGCGGCTGGATATCGACCTGCTGCAGGTGGTCATTCTGGTTGCGGTGGGCGTAATCGCCTCCGGCACCATGATTATTCCCGGCGTATCCGGCAGCATGATGCTGATGCTGCTGGGCTACTACACCCCCGTCATTAACGCGGTCAAGGGGTTGATTCCCGCTCTGGCCTCCGGCAACGGCGCGGCCATTGCCAACAGCCTGCTGACCCTGCTGCCCTTTGCCCTGGGCGTGGTGCTGGGCATCTTTGGCGTGGCCAAGCTGATTGAGTGGCTCATGGCCCGCTACCCCAACCCCACCTACTGCTCCGTGCTGGGTCTGGTGCTGGCCAGCCCGGTGGGCATCCTGCTGAAGAACCGCAACGCGCTGGGCAATGTAAACGCCCTGATCATCATTATCAGCGTGGTTACCTTTGCCCTGGGCTTTGTGTCTGCCATGCTGCTGGCCAAGGGCAACAAGGAAGCGCCCAAAGAATAATAACTTTTTACGACAGCAAAAGGCCCGCCCATTTCCTCAGGCAGGAAAGGGCGGGCCCTGTTTTTTTCTCATTCCGGCTTTGGCAGCGCCGCAAAGGCCGCCTTCAGCCGCACCACATCGCCGTCGGCGTAGCAGTAGCCATGCAGGCCAGCCGCCTCCGCCCCGTCGATGTTGGCCTGCACATCGTCAATGAACAGGCATTCCTCCGCCTCCAAGCCAAACTTGTCGCACAGGCGGCGGTAGATAGCCATATCCGGCTTGGTCAGCTTTTCCTGACAGGACAGCATGATACCGCTGAACCGGTCCAGATAGGGCATCTTATACTTGAACGCATCGAAGCTGTAGCCCACGTTGGACAGCAGGTACAGCCTGAACCCACGGTCCAGCAGGTCCTGCACCACGGGCCGCATTTCCATGCGGGGATAGGTGCCGTCCAAATGCCAGTCCGACAAAATATTCGCTGCCAGAGCCTGCTCAGCCGGGTCGGTCAGCCGCTGTTCCACCCGTTCCATATAGCCCAGGTCTGTGGTCAGGCCGCCGTCAATATAAGGACCCCACTCCGGGTGGAAGAAAATCGCGTTACACAGTCTGGCAGCCAGTTCCCGGTTGCCCCGCGCGTGACGCATACAGGCTTCCATGGGGTCATAGGTCAGCAGCACCATTCCCATATCAAATACGATATTACGAATCATAGCGTTTTCCTCCCTCAAGGCAAATCACGGGTCAAATCATACATAAAGATGGCCGCGGCCACCGCCGCGTTCAGGGATTCCGCCCCGCCCCGCATGGGCAGCCGGTAGCGATGGGTACACAGCGACAGGGTTTGCGCCGTCAGCCCCGCACCCTCGTTGCCTATCAGCACGCACAGCTGATCCGGCAGCGAGCCCCGCTGATAAAAGGGCTGCCCGTCCAGCGCGGCGGCGATGGTGGCCCAGCCCTGCCGGTTCAGCTGCTCCACCGCCTGGCAGGCGCTGTCCGCCTGACAAATGGGCACGCGGAAGACGCTGCCCATGGTGGCCCGCAGAGCCTTTGGTCCAAAGGGATCCGCGCAGCCGGGAGTCAGGACGCAACCGTCAAAGCCCGCCGCGTCCAATGTACGCAGCACGGTTCCCACATTGCCGGGGTCCTGTACGTTTTCCAGCAGCACCAGCCGATTGCCCATTTTCTCCAGCGGCGTGCTGTCCGGCAACGTGCACACCGCCGCAATGCCCTGCGAGGTTTTCACCTGGGATATGGTCGCCAGCACATGGCCGGGCACGGTATACACATCGTTTTGGGCCAGTGCCAGCAGGGCGGCGTAATCCCGGCCCTCCTCCACAAACAGGGTCTGCACCCGCTGGGGACAGGTCCGAAGGGCCTCGCCCACCATGTGCTCGCCATCCAGCAGAAAGGCGTTTTGACGCTTGCGCTCTCTGGCGCTGTCCAACGCCCGGGCGGCCTGCACCACCGGGTTTTTTACGCTTTGCAGGGCCTTCATTACATGCGCTCCGGGGCTTCCATGCCAATCAGGAACAGGCCGGTTTTGATGGTGTCCTTTACCGCCCGGGTCAGGGCCAGACGGGCCTGACGCACGCCGGGGTTTTCATCCAGAATGCGGTTTTCGTAATAGAATTTATTGTAGGCCTTGCACAGCTCGGTCACCGCGCGGGTGATGATGCTGGGCTCATAGCGCTGAGCGGCCTCCCGCACGGTTTCCGGAAAGCGGCTCAGCTGGCGCAGCAGCTCCTGGGCGTAATCGTCGCCAAGGCCGCTGTAATCGATCTCCGCTTCCGACAGGACCTCGGCCTTACGCAGGGCGGAGCAGCAGCGGGCGTGGGTATACTGCACATAGGGGCCGGTTTCCCCTTCAAAGCTCAAAGCCCGCTCCCAGCTAAAGTCGATATCCTTGATGCGGTTATTCTGCAAATCCGCGTACACAACCGCGCCAATGCCCACCTGACGGGCCACCTCGTCCTTATTGGGCAGGTTGGGGCTCTTTTCCTCAATGATCTGGCGGGCCTTTTCAATAGCGGACAGCAGCAGGTCCTCCAGATAGATGATGCGTCCCTTGCGGGTGGACAGGGCCTGACCCTCATAACTGATCATGCCAAAGGCCACATGCACCAGATCCTTGGCCCAGGGGTAGCCCATCTTTTCAATGACCTTAAACCACTGGCGGAAGTGCAGATCCTGCTGATAGGCCACAATATACAGGCACTTATCAAAGTTATACTCATCCTTGCGCCACAGGGCGGCGGCGATGTCGCGGGTCGCGTATAGGGTGGCCCCGTCCTTTTTCAAAATCAGGCAGGGAGGCATGCCCGTCTTTTCCTCGTCCAAATCCACAATGGACGCGCCATCGCTGACGGTCAGCAGGTTTTTGGCCTTTAATTCATCAATCACGCGGCCCATTTTATCGTTAAAGAAAGCCTCGCCGTTATAGGAATCAAAGGTAACGCCCAGCAGGTCGTACACCTTTTGGGTATCCCGCAGGGTCAGTTCCTTAAACCAGTTAAACAGGCGCATGGCCTCCGGGTCGCCGTCCTCAATCTTCTTAAACCAGGCGCGGCCCTCGTCCTCCAGAGAGGGATCCTTTTCGGCCTCCTCATGGAAGCGCACATACAGCCTGGTCAGGGCGTCCACGCCCTCCTTTTCCACTTTCTCCTGATCGCCCCATTTTTTATAGGCGCACAGCATTTTGCCAAACTGGGTGCCCCAGTCGCCCAAATAGTTGATGGCAATGGTTTTATAGCCCAGAAAATCGTAAATGCGGCGCAGGCTCTGGCCCAGCATGGTGGTGGTCAGGTGTCCGATATGGAAACGCTTGGCGATATTGATGGAAGAAAAGTCCAGGCAGATGGTTTTGCCGTTGCCCTCGGTGCCGGAGCCGTAGCTTTCGCCCGCCGCCAGCACTGCATCCAGCGTTTTTTGGGCAAAGTTATCCCTGTGCAGGAAGAAGTTCAGGTATCCGCCCTGCTGTTTTGCCTCGCACAGGTCAGGCGCGTCAAAGGCCCCCGCCAGCGTTGCGGCAATCTGCGGCGGTCCCATATGCAGGGCGCGGCTCAGCTTAAAGCAGGGAAAGGCATAATCGCCCATTTCCTTCTGCGGGGGAATTTCCAGATAGCCCTGAATTTCCTCCTGAGCGGGAAGGCCATCCACGCCGGTATAGCAATTTTGAATGGTTTCCGCGATAGCCGCGGCCAGGCTTTGTTTCATATCCATTTTACAAAAAAACTCCCTTCGTGCAGGGGCATTGCCCCTGCACCCATCTCTGCGGCCTGACGGCCGCAGGGCTTGAATTGTTTGTCTGGCGAAGCAGAAACGCTCGGCGCCAGGCCTCGTGTTTCTGCTTCGTTCGCCGCTTCAGACCGCCGGGGCGCGACGGACGTCCCGGCTCGCTTGTGTGATAGGGCTGTCCCGGGAAAGAAACTTTCCCCTACAGTGCACGCTAGTCCATTGCTTTCATCCATCCCCCGCGAAGCGGTGCTGCCGGGACATTGCCCCTATTGCCCCCACGGCGTGCGCTAGGCAATTGGTTTTTCTGTGTCCAGAAAAACCAATTGTTCTGCGCCATTGCCCTCACCCAGGCCCCCGCGAAGCGGTCCGGGGTCCAGGGGCACTGCCCCTGGTCAAGGGTGGAGGGTTGTGCCCATGGGGTCGCCGTTTAGAACCTTGATGACGTTTTCGGCAGGGTCCAGGGCAAATACCCGCACGGAGGGCACCGCCTTGTCCCGCAGCATGATGAAAGCGGAAGCGTCCATCACCCGCAGGTCCCGCTCGGCACATTCGGCATAGGTGGCCTCGGGAATCAGCGTGGCGGTGGGATCCTTGTGGGGGTCCGCCGTGTAAACGCCATCCACATTTTTGGCCATCAAAATGGTGTCGCACTCCAGCTCAATGGCGCGCAGCACCACCGCGCTGTCGGTAGAAAAGCACGGATTGCCCAAACCGCAAGCCAGGAACAAAATGTGGCCGGTACGCAGATAATCCATGGCGCGCACGGTGTTGTAGCTTTCCGCAAAGCGGGGAATATCCACAGCGCTCATCACCACAGCCCTGGCCCCCAGATGATCCAGCGTGTCGCGCATGTACAGGCAGTTTTGCAGCGTCGCCAGCATACCCAGCTGGTCCGCCGCCACAGTGCCCATATCCGCGTTGGCCCCGCGGCCACGCCATACGTTGCCGCCGCCAATGACCACAGCCAGCTCCACACCGGTCTTTTGGATATCCAGCAGCATTTGGGCCGCCTGCTGAAACTTTTCGTGGCAAAACAGCTTGCCGTCAACGCCCAGGGCTTCGCCGCTCAGCTTCAGGATTACGCGCTTATAGTTGGCCGCCATGGAAATATCCCCATCCTTTCTGTCGTAAAAAAGGCACGCAGGCAAAGCCTGCGTGCCACAAGGTCATTGCCTGACCGTTTTGGAATCAGGTAACATCAGTTCTTGGCAGCCATCTGAGCGGCGATTTCTTCCGCAAAGTTGTCCTGACGCTTTTCAATGCCCTCGCCCCGCTCAAAACGCTCGAAGCTGGCAATGTTCAGGTTGGCGCCAATTTCCTTGGCAACCGTGTCGGTCAGCTTGCTGATGCTCTGATCGGGATCCTTTACGAAGGGCTGCTCCAGCAGGCAGACTTCCTTGTAGTACTTTTCGATGCGGCCGTCCACCATCTTTTCCACGATCTTCTCGGGCTTGCCCTCGTTCAGGGCCTGAGCGCGCAGAATTTCGCGTTCCTTTTCCAGAGCGGCGGTGGGCACTTCCGCCTTGCGCACATAGCTGGGACGGGCGGCGGCAACCTGCAGGGCCACATCGTGGTAGTAGGTCTTGAAAGCGGGGTTCTGGAAGCTGTCGGGATTGTCGTTTTCCACCAGCAGCAGCACGCCGATCTTGCCGCCCATGTGGATGTAGCTTTCCACAACGCCGCCCTTGGTTTCGTACCGGGCGAAACGGCGGATGGAAATCTTTTCACCGATGGACACGGTAGCGTCGCTGACCAGGTCGGTGATGGTCTTGCTGTCATCGTCCACGAACTTCTGGTTCAGCAGCTCGTCCACATCGGCGGGGTTGGCGATGGCGATGTGCTTGGCAACGTTCTGGCAGAAAGCCTTAAAGTTGTCGGTGTTGGCCACAAAGTCGGTTTCGCAGTTCACTTCCACGATAACGCCCACGGTGGCGTTGTCGTTGATGTAGCTGGCCACCAGACCCTCGGCGGCGATGCGGCCGGCCTTCTTGGCGGCGGCGGCCAGGCCCTTTTCGCGCAGCCACTCAATGGCCTTTTCCATTTCACCGGCAGCCTCTACCAGCGCCTTTTTGCAGTCCATCATACCGGCCTGGGTCATTTCGCGCAGCTCTTTGACCATCTGGGCAGTAATATTCGCCATAATAAATCTCTCCTTCATCTATCTGTTTCGCAGGGGGTGAAAAGAGGGGCGAGGGCAAGCGTGTCCTCTCCCCCCGTGTTTGTTATTCCTCTACCTTGGCGGCTTCCTCGGCGGGAGCGGCGTCGTTCTGAGCGTCCTGCTCGCCCTGACGGCCTTCCAGCACGGCGTCGGCCAGCTTGCCGGCGATCAGCTTGACAGCGCGGATGGCGTCGTCGTTGCCGGGGATGACGTAGTCGATTTCATCAGGATCGCAGTTGGTGTCCACGATGGCCACAATCGGGATGCCCAGGGTGCGGGCTTCGGTTACGGCGATATGCTCCTTGCGGGGGTCAACCACAAACAGAGCGCCGGGCAGCTTCTTCATTTCGCGGATGCCGCCCAGGTTGGCTTCCAGCTTTTCACGCTCGTGCTGCAGCTTGATAACTTCCTTCTTGGGCAGCACGTCGAACTGGCCCTGCTGTTCCATCTTGTCGATCTGGTTCAGACGGTCCACGCGGGCGCGAATGGTGCGGAAGTTGGTGAGCATGCCGCCCAGCCAGCGGTTGTTGACATAATACATATTGCAGCGCTGGGCCTCGGAGGCGATGCTTTCCTGAGCCTGCTTCTTGGTGCCGACAAACAGGATGGACTTGCCTTCCATGGCCAGGTCGCGCACGAAGTTATAGGCTTCGTCCGCCTTGCGCACGGTCTTTTGCAGGTCGATGATATAGATGCCGTTGCGCTCGGTAAAGATGTACTGAGCCATTTTGGGGTTCCAGCGGCGGGTCTGGTGACCGAAGTGCACGCCCGCTTCCAGCAGTTGCTTCATAGAGATAACAGCCATTTGGGGTTCCTCCTTGTTGTTTTCCACCCTTTGCGTCGCTTTGCGCAGCCACCACGCAGGGGCGTGGCACAAGCACGCAATCGACAAAGGTGCGTAATCGGTTTGAAGTATAACACAACCCGCCAGCCCTTGCAAGGGGTTTGGCGGGTTTTTGAAAGATTTTTGGCCGGTTTAGAAGGGATGACCGTCCAGTGCGATATACCAGATGTAATAAACGGCGGACGCAAGATGCCACAGGCCCAGAACCAGCGTGGCCCAGTACCCCGCCCTGCGCAGGCGCGAGGCGGCCCGATAGCCCCCCTGGGCCAGGTTTCGCAGCAGAATGCCCATGGACACCACCCACAGCAAAAACGCGGTGGAGTTGGCGGCCCAGGTAAAGTTGCCGTGTCCGGCCCTCATGCCGGTTTCGTGAAAGCAGATGCCCTCTATCATGCTGAACAGCATCATCAGCAGGGTCAGCACCAGCAGCCGGTCCTTCAGCATGCCCTTGTGCCAGCAGGTGATCAGCGCCGCAATAGGCGCGGCGCACATGATGGGCACGCCCCGCAGCAGGTTCAGCAGCATCTCCGGCGAAAACACCACCATCACGCCGCTGGTGTATTCCACCACCACGCCGGTGTAGTACAGATAGCTGAGCAAAAAGTAGCCGACCGCAGGCACAAAGCCCAGCACAATCTGCCCAAAGTAGCGCCACTGGTCCTTATGACGGCACAATTCCACCAGATACATGACAAAAGCGGCGGGCAGCAGCGCCTGCATCATGGTGGGCTTGCAGGCCACGCTGCCGGTGGTCAGCACCGCCAGCACCAGCACCTTCCACCAGGGAAGGATGTAGGTTTTGCAGCCCTTTTCCATGGCCTCCTGAAAGCAGTACCAGCAGTGACACACCCAGGGCACCACCAGCATCATGGCGGCCATCACCGTCTGCTGGGTGGGGTTGTGCCACACATTGGGCGATCCGGCGCCCTGGTACACATTGGGGTTGACCCACGGCACGCGAACGCCGGTCACAATCACCGTCAGCACGCTCATCCCCAGCACGGCGGCCTGGGGGCATTTCTCCCCGGCCATGGCGCTGATCAGCCAGTAGGCAAACAGGCAGGTAAGGGTTTTCATCAGGGCGGTTACCGCGCCGGCCGCGCTGGCCAGGGGCATGCCCAGCTGATACAGGCTGCTGGCGAGCAGGTGCCACACCGGATAGCTGAGCCGGCTGGTAATGCTGTGCAGGTCGCCAAAATCAAAATCCGCGGCAATACTGGCGTGAATGGCCAGATCCGCCGCGTCCCGCACCGCCTCCAGAGAATAAATCCAGTAGGACAGGGCAAATACCGCCGCCAGCGCCAGCACTACCCACAGGTTAAAGCGCCGCTTGGCGGGCAGCCCCCGCCAGGCGGTTACCGGATCGCACGAATACTGCATGAACGACTCCTTTCACAAAAAAATCTTACCCTCTGCGCCACAGGCCGGGGCGGAACAGCACCAGAATGGGAAACAGTTCCAAACGGCCGCACAGCATCAGAACGCTCATCACAAGGGTGGCGAAGGGACCATACCCGGCAAAGTTCCCCGCCGGGCCAACCGCGCCCAGACCGGGACCCACGTTGCTGATGCAGGTAATGGCCGCCGTCAGGTTGGTTTCAAAATCAAATTTTCCCTCCAGGGTAATCAGCAGCGCGCCCACAAACAGCAGCAGCATATAGGCGAAGGAAAACACCAGCACCTGGCTTAAAATACTTTCGTCCACGCCTTTTTTCTCAAAGCGCACCACCTGCACCTTGCGGGGCTGAAAGGTATGGGTCACTTCTCTTTTGACGGACTTGACCAGCATGCCTACCCGCACAACCTTTAATCCGCCCGCGGTGGAACCGGCGCAGCCTCCTACCAGCATCAGCAAAACCAGCATCATTTTGGCCGCCTGGTGCCACAGGTTAAAATCCGCCGTGGCATAACCGGTGGTGGACATGACGGACGCGGCCTGAAAGCCGCTGAACCGCAGCGCCGTAAAGAAATTGCCGTACTTGGGCAGAATGGTCAGGGCAATCAGCACAACGCCCCCGGCATACAGGCCCAGATACCAGTGCAGCTCCTCGCTGCCCAAAGCCTCCCGCCAGCCGCCGGTAAGTATCCGGTAAAACAGGGCAAAGTTAATGCCAAACAGCACCATAAACACGGTAATGATGATATCAATGGCCGGGCTTTGAAACGCCCCTATGCTTTCCCCATAGTTGCTGAAGCCGCCGGTGCCTGCCGTGCCCAGGGCGTGAATGGCCGCGTCATAGGGGTTCATGCCCGCAATCATCAGCGCGGCAAACTCAATGACCGTCAGCACAAAGTAGATGCAGTACAAAATCTTCGCGCTGTCCCCCATTTTGGGTACAATTTTGGACAGGCTGGGACCCGGGCTTTCCGCCCGCACCAGGTGGGCGGTACGGCCCGTCAGCTGGGGCAGCAGCGCCAGGGTAAGCACCAGCACGCCCATGCCGCCGATCCAGTGGGTAAAGCTGCGCCAGAAGACAACCCCGTGGGGCAGATGGCGAAAGCTGGTCAGCACCGTGGAGCCGGTGGTGGTAAAGCCGCTGACCGACTCAAAGAAGGCCTGCACATAGTTGGGAATCAGCCCACTGAACACAAAGGGCAGCGCCCCGAAGCCGCTTAGCAGCACCCAGGCCAGCGCCACCACGGCAAAGCCCTCCCGGGCGCGCAGGTTGGTTTCGCCGGGATGCTCGCACAGCCAGGCGGGCAGCCCCAGAAGCAACAGCAGCCCGATGGTATACAGCATGGCCCGCACGTCTCCCGGGTCGTTGTACACAAAAGCCACCGCCAGGGCGGGCAGCATGGCCAGCGCCTCAATCAGCAGGATCGCGCCCAGCAGGCGCACGACCAGTTTTTTGTTCATTTACGAATAACCTCATTCAAGTCGCTGATGCCGCTTTCGCAGGCGATGATGACCACCCGGTCCCCATCCTCGATATGGTCGCTGCCAAAGGGCACGATGACCCGGCCTTCCCGCACGATCACCGCCACCAGCGTGCCGGGCCTCACCTGCAAATCCTTCAGCTGCACGCCAATATAGGAATCATTGCCCCGGGCGATAAATTCCAGCGCCTCGGCCTGACCGTTCATCAGCCGGTACAGCCGCTCGATCCGGGTGCCGGACACATTGATGCGGCCGCGCACATAGCGCAGCATCTGGGCGCAGGTAATGTCCTTGGGACTGACGATGGAATCCAGCCCCATCGCGCCGATGATGTCCGCATAGGCCACCCGGTTGTTTTTCACAATCACCTTGGGCACGCCCTTGCGCACCGCGAACAGGCCGGTCATCAGGTTTTCCTCATCCCGGTCGCACAGGGCGATAAAGGCGTCCATCTGGTCCAGCCCTTCCTGCTCCAGCAGCTCCTGGTCGGTGCCGTCGCCGTGAATCACGTTTACCTCCGGCAGGCTTTCGCTAAGCATTTCCGCCTTTTTGCCGTTGATTTCAATCATGGAAACCCGGGCTCCGGTGGGCACGATCATTTTGGACAGGTAGTAGCTGATGCGTCCGCCGCCCAGCATCATCACATTTTTCACCCGCACGTTGTTTTTGCCCAGGAAACGAAAATAGTTGGTAATGGTCACCACATCGGCGGCCACATGCACCCGGTCGCCGGGCTGAATGGCAAAATCGCCGTTGGGAATCATCACCTTGCCAGCCCGCTCCACGGCGGCGTACAGCACCTGGGGAATGCCGCCCAGCTTATGGCTCAGCTCCCGCAGGGGATGACCGATAACCGCGTCCTTTTCCTGAGCGCGGAATTCCACCATTTCCACCCGGCCCCGGGCGAAGGACTCGATATTGGACGCGAAGGGGAAGCGCAGCAGGCGGCTGATTTCCAGCGCGGTAGCCCGCTCCGGGTTCACCGCCAGGTCGATGCCCATTTCCTTTTGCAAAATGGTCAGGCTGTCGTTATATTCCGGGTCGCGTATGCGGGCAATGGCAAACTTGGTGCCCAGCCGCTTGGCGATCAGGCAGCACAGCATATTGGTTTCATCGCTGGCGGTGGTGGCGATGATGATGTCCGCCTTTTCCGCGCCCGCGTCCACCAGGGTGGAGGCGTTGGCCCCGTTGCCCCGTATGCACATTACGTCCAGCGTGTCCTCGCTGCGGCGCAGCACTTCCTCGCTGCGGTCCACAATCACCACGGCGTGTTTTTCCCGCGCCAGATGCTCGGCAATCATATGCCCGACCTTACCGTCGCCCACAACCAAAATTCGCATGGCTTTCCTCCATTTGACAGGATCCCTTTCGCGGGACCGGTGGTATTATAGCACATCCGCCCTAAAAAGCAAGGAAGCCCTACCACCCCTGCACCGCGTCAAAAAACAGAGGCGTGCCGCCGGTATGGATGAACACGATTTTGCGGTTTGTCCAGTTTTCATCAAGGCTCAGGCGCTTCAGCCCGCACAGGGCCTTGCCCACATAAGTGCCGTCCAGAGGCAGCCCATATGCCGCAAACATATGGTGTAAAGATTCCGCTACAGTTTCATCATAAACCCCGTAGCTTTGCCGGTAAGCGTCGCAAACCCGCACATTCTCCGGGGTGATGGAATCCGTCAGGCCCTTATCGGCGAACCAGGCGTTGGCGTAAGCCGCCACATGGGCCTGCACGCCGGCCTTGTCCCGGGCGATGGAGACGCCCAGCACCTCCGGCCCGCCGCCCGCCAGCTCGCGCCCGCACAAAAGCCCCGCCTGGGTCATGCCTGTGCCCACCGCCAGCGAAATCAGGTCCGGGGTAAAGCCCCGGTCCGCGCACTGGGTCATGATTTCGCCCCACACCGGCACATATGCGCGGGTGGGCGTGGCCTCGTTGCCCCGGCCCAGCCGGTCGCCATAGATGTAATAGGGCTTCTCCCCTGCGGCGCGAATTTGGGCAAGGGTCTGATCCACCGCCTCCGCCACCGCCGTTTTCAGGCAGGGAACAACGCGGGCCCCCAGCGCTTTGCACAGCTTCCCGTTAAAAGACGGGCGCTGCTGGCCGTCGTCATCCGCCGGGGTCAAAATCGTCAGGGGCACGCCGGCCCCGGCGCACAGGTTGCTAAGCACCCGGCACAGGTTGGACCGGGCGTTGCCGTAAGCCACCATGTGGTTGCAGCCCCTGTCCCGCATATCCCGCAGATATTCCAGCCCGATGCGGGCCTTGTTGCCGCCAAAGCAATAGGGAAGCAAATCCTCCCGCTTGATATACCAGCGGTTGCCCCGTCCGTCCGTTTCCAGCAGGTACAGGGGCGTTGGCTCAAACGTGTGCATGGTCATTCTCCTTTATGGGCCAGCGCCGCCGCCCATTCCGCCAGCTTTGGGGACAGCAGCAGGCGCAGGCTGCACCGCAGGCGCTCCCTGATGGGAAGGCTGCGGTATAGGCGACCCAGCTGGCCGCATTTCAGGGTTTTCAGGTCCGGGGCGTTATGGGCCATAATCCACAGGTAGTGGTCCCGCACGGCGTACAGCTCCTCCTGAGCCGTTCCGCCGCTGTAGCGGTTTACGTCCTCCACCATTTCCACCACGGTTTGGCAGCGGGCAAACAGCTGATCCCGCTTTTCCTTTTTCCACACCTGAAAGGCGGACGTAGGCACATTTTCCCGGTAGACGCAGCCCAGCGTGTCCTCGTACCAGGCGTGCCCGGCGGCGGTCAGGTACAGCTTCATGCGCAAGTCGCCATGCTGGCACATTTTGTCCCGGAACTCGCTGGGCAGCCCCCGCAGGGCGTCGGTGCGAAACACAAAGCTGGCCGTGGGAATAAAGCTGAGCCGGGCGATTTCCCCCAGGGTGTACACGGCGCTTTGGGCCTTCAAATAGGGCCGCTCGCTTTCGTAATAGGGCAAAAACACCCGGTCCGGGTGCAGGCCCGTTTCATCGTGAATCATGCCGTTGGTAAAGCTGAAGGTACAGCCGGGGTCGCTTTCCATATGGTCAATCTGCTTTTGCAATTTGGCCGTATCCAGCCAGTAATCATCCCCCTCGCACAGGGCGATGTACTTTCCCCTTGCCCGGGGAAAATTAAAGGTTTCGTTAATGGGGATATTTTGGGAATACTGGTTTTCCGTTTCGTACAGGGGCAGCACAATTTCCGGGTATTTTTGGGCGTATTCCCGAATAATGGCCACGGTGCCATCGGGAGAGCAGTCGTCATGAATCAAAATTTCAAACGGAAAACGAACCTGCTGCGCCAGCAGGCTGTCCAATGTCTGGCGCAGATAGGCTTCGTGGCAATAGGTGGTTACGCAAATACTGACCAGCGGCGTCATACCGTTTTTTCCTCCTTTGTCTGCGCGGATAACGCACACAGCAGCACCGGTGCGATCAGCATCAGGTCAAACTGGTAACGAACCAGACAGCAGGGGCCCAGCAGCAGGGTGGCCAGGTACAGCAGCGCCAGCAGCCCGCCTGGCAAAAAGACCCATCGCCGCTTCCAGACGGCCCAGGTCAGACAGAAAAGCAGCATCCAGGTATAAAAGGCCGGGCAGAGCAGGCGGCCCAGCAGGGGAAAGCGCATCCATTCATTCTCCCTGAACCAGCGTCGCATAAGGGTTTTAAGCCCGGGCAGCAGGCTGTGCTCCGAAATGTAGGAGACGGCGCTGTGGCTTAAATCAATGCAGCCTATCAGGGCCGGATAGCGAATGTTGTTGATATTGGCAAAGGTGCTGTCCGTCAAATCCCAGTAGCCGCGGCTTGTGAGCAAAAAAGCGTCCACATAGGGAATGGGATAGTGCAGCGCCTCCCGTCCCCACAATTTGATCAGGGTTTGCAGCTGCCCTTTGCGGCCCAGTCCCAGCACGTCCTTGACCGCATCCGCCAGTTGAGGTTCGTATGCGTCTACATTGGGCAGCGCCTGGGCTACCTCGTAGGCCGTGCCCTCGTCCATATTGCCAAAATGATAGGCTCGGGCCAGCTGCTGACAAGGCACGCTTAAAAACTCGCCCGCGTACAAATCGGCGGCATGGGCGGCGGCTTTCAGCCCGGCGGCCACGCCTGTACCTGCCACAACGCCCGCCAGCGCCACGGCGGCGGCGCGCTTGGTGAGCCAGCGGCGGCCAAACAGCAGCCCCAGCAGCAGCGCTGCCAGCACCGCGTAAACCGCGTTGTTGCGCAGCAGGCAGACCAGCATGGTCAGCAAGGCGTCCCAAACCAGCACAGACCTCCGACGTTTGCGCTCCGGCTCCAAAAACCAGCGCAGCCATTCCACCGTCAGGGTCAGCAGCGCGGCGGCAAACAGCACATCCTTGGTGCCGCTGACGGCCATAATGCCATAAAACGGCATCACGGCCAGCCAGCCCAGCGCCAGCCAGATTCGGGCTTGCCACCGGCTTTGCAGCCAGCTTAGGGCATAGGCCGCGGACGCGGCCGTCAGCAGCATTTGCAGAAGGGTATACGCCGCATAGCCCGCCTCGTTGCCCAACAGCCCGGTCCACAGGGCCAACAGGAGGGTATGAACCAACGGATGATGGGTTTTGTACTGACCCAGGGCAATCTGCCGCATCTGGTCCGGAATATCGAAGGAAGCATTCCCCGGGAAAAAGGCCAGATACATGGGCAGCCAGCAAACCGCCAGCACCCCAAAGCACAGCCAGAAGGCCTTGCGGGGCGAAAGACCTGCCGGCTTACGACCCCGCTCAAGCAGCGGGGCCAGCAGGCCAAAGCCCTGCCCGGCGGCAGGCCCCAGACACAGCGCCGCGCCCAGACACAGGGCCAGGTTTTTCCAACCCGTCCGGCCATGTACATTCAGACACAGCCCCAACGCCAGGGCCAGCACAAGCAGCGCCCCCAGCAGGCCAAAGCACACCTGAAACCGGCGATCCGTCCGTTGAAAAAAGCCATGAGCAGCCCACAGGGTCAGAGCCAGCGCCGCCAGCCACAAAAGCGCTGCCCAAGCGCCGTTTACCGGCCAGGCAATCGCCAGCGCCATGGCTATGCCCAACGGCGCGCACAGCCATTCCGTGGCCTTTATGAATACTTGTTTTTTCATAGGATCTGTTCCTCTCCGGGTATTGCTTTTAGGCTTCCTCCCCCATTACAGATACCCGCTGATATAAACTGTACAGTCGATTCTGATAGACCAGCTTTAGTGTATAGCTGCCGTGGTATTCAGCTAGCAGATACTGTAATTGTTCGGGTTCAAACTCATCATGATTCATCAATACATAATCGGCAATGGCAAGATCTACTCGTTCTTCTTGATAGGGTAGGAAGGGATGAGGCCAAACGTCCGTGGCTACCTGAGGACGGAAGCCTATTCTACCGGTATTTAGGTAGATGGCGCGACATTTTGTAGCAGCAATTACACTATCTTCGGGCGTTTTTTGCTGAATAAAATGATACAAGTCAATCGCTTCTGTGGAGTAGGAATCAGTATCCGGCAAGGCCTGTCCACGCTGACGATACCGAGTTATGCATGTGCATGTGGTTACAGCAAGCACACTGCACAGCGCTGCAATACCTAGACACCGACCTGCACGCCGAAGCGCTGGTTGAGCTTTACAACGCCATACATGCTTCTCAAGCAGCCTCGTTAGTGCAATGAACCCATGGGAAGCCAACAGCAAAAGCACCGGCAGCATGGGATATAGATATCGTAACCCCTGCTGATAATCTAAAATGCAACAACCTGCAAAGGTGGCCGCTCCAAAGAAAAACAGATGTGCCTCATCTTTATGAAACCAGAAACCAATCAGACTTGCAATAAGCAGTACCAGCCATGTTCCCTCATACCGAAACAGTGGCAGACCCGAAAAAAGTGTAGCCCCCCATTCCTGTAAAAGTACATCGTAATATTGCAGATTATATCCAATGCCCGCCAAGGTAATTTTGCCCAAATCCGAAGAATTGGAAGTTGGTACGGGCAACAGTTTATAGGAAAGGAACAAGATTCCACCAAAAAAGAAATAAGGAAATAGTTGCAGAAGCCATCGATCAAACCGTCGGCGGCGTAGCTGATACAATCCATGACCCAATGCCACAGCCGCAAGGGTTAACGGACCGTTTAGACGTATCACATACGTTGCCCACAAGCTAACTCCAAGTAATATCCCTAACAACAGCTTGCAGCCCGTTCGCTCTTGTTGCCAGAATGCTTCAGCTAAATACAAACTTAGCATGGTAAAGGCCAAAAAGGGAACGTCTGTGTAAAGATTGTTAACTTGCGGGAACAGTCCTACGCTAAAGACCAAAGCTGCCGTTAGAAGCATGGAGGTGAGCCGTGAAAAACGCCGCCGGTAAAACAGATATAAAATACCCGCTAATAGTGCCATGCACAGACAGCCCGGCAATTTGTAATAAACGACTGTGGAATAAGTGTCCCGATTAAAGCCAAACAGCTTATAAATGGGAATCAGCATCAACGGATACCCCCATACATAAGCCCGTTCCTGTGTATTTCCCTTCATAGGGTGCATAAACAGATTTATCTTGTTTTGTTCTTCAATTCTTCCATCCGCAATGGCAAAGGCTGTGGTCAAATAGGCGGCTTGATCGTCACCCCAGCCGTGCCCTGCGTCTAGGTACATAACAGAAAACAGCAGGGTCAGGGCCGCCAGCATCATAGCGATAACTGGGTCTAGCCATTTGCATGGCTTCCGCTTTTTTTCCCGTAGACATGCTACTAAACCCGTAAAACTAGAAAAAAAACTGCGTAGCCCTTCTATTCTCATGAAAACGCTCCTCCTATCGTTATTTCATTTCTTTTGCGATACGCAGAATATAGCTAAGCAGTATCATAAGACAGAAGCAGGCTATGGCATATACGTCTGTGAACAAATATGGTTCAGTGATGCCGTCCGCCAGCAGCGCTAGGCAGCCAAACGCAAGCCAGCATTCCGCCAGCGGAATTTTCTCCGCAGGGCGGCGAAATAAAATCCGCCAGCTGCTTCGTATCGCCATCCAAGTCATATACAAAACCAGCAGTAAGCCCGGCAATCCCACATTCACCAATACTTGCAGCCATGCGTTATGAGTGTGGTAGTATACATCGGAGGAAACAATATAACGGTTAAGTTCCCGAAGAATATCTTTGGTTAGTACGCCATGAAGCAATACACTTGGGTTGTCCTTAATTAGCTTAAAACAGGCAGAAAAGATTTTGGTGCGTTCCGTCAGGGTAAATACAGTCTGCAAATCCAGTGGACGGGTCATTACCTTGTCCGACCCCGGTTCAGGGGTTGGAACAGTTTGCTCCTCAGCATAAGCCTGCGACATCAGCGAGTTTTGGGCGCTTTGCCGCATGGCCGCCTGACTGACCCAGGAAAAGCTCTTGTAGGTTACCAGCGTCACGACCAGCACCAGCGCCACCGTCATCACGCCCTTGGCAATGCCGCGCACCTTTTTGCAGCGCAGGCACAGCATCAGGGTCATACCGGCAAACATGGAAGTCCACAAAATCATAACCGTTCGTGAAACGGTAAAAGCTATAGCCATCCATAAGCCTGCCCCCATAATCAGTGCAGGAAGAATCATCCATTTTTTTTGACAGTCCAAAACCAGATAGCCCAACCCAATAAAGCCCAACAGGCAATATACAGCCCCAATGTTAGGATGCATGTCGGAAAGGAACAGACGATAACCAGACAAATAACTAGTTACCCCAAAAAATGGGAAAGTGATGGTGCTGCGAGTCATTACAGCGGCCACCCCTACCCACGCCAGCACAGCGGCGCTCAGGCTGATGAACCAGCAAAAAACGCGCAGGCCCCGCTTGCGCTGTTCGCCCTCCTGGGAAAAGGCAAAGGGCAGGGCTACCAGATAGGCCGGAACCATCAGGGCAAAATCCAGCGAGGAAGTTTCCAGATAATTTTCGCCAAGCAGCATGCGGCTGACCACAAACCACAGCAGGAACAGCGGGCCTGCCCACACCTCGCCCCGGACGCCGCCCCGGCAAACCGCCGCACCAAAAAAGGCAAAGGCCACCGGCAGCGCGTAGCGCTCCACTGTCAGGGAGCCCCGCTCCCAGGACAGCAGCAGCAGGGTATAAGCGCCCAGACAAAATATCAAGGTGGCATAGGACCAGATTTTCCATTTTTTCGGTTGGGTCAGCGACATTTTTCAAAAACCTCCCGCACGCCTGTCCGTTTGTGCAAAGGCCTGCTCACAGGCCGCCGCATACATCAGGCTGCATGAAATTATAGCATATATCGGGAAAGAATGACAAGCACGGCTCCTGGCGGAAACCGGCCTGGTTCTGGTTGACAATGCATTCACAAGTTATTATAATAGATATGTTGGAAACTTCCGCTCGTTTGTACACGTGAAAAACAAGCTGGCGGCTTTCAAAATTACAATTCAGGAGGGACACACAATGGCAACCAAAATGACCGTTGACGGCAATACCGCCGTAGGCCACGTCGCGTATGCATTCAGCGACGTGGCGGCCATTTACCCCATCACCCCTTCCTCCCCCATGGCGGAAGTGGTTGACGACTGGGCGGCCCATGGCACGAAGAACCTGTTCGGCCAGACCGTTCATGTAAGCGAAATGCAGTCCGAAGCGGGCGCGGCTGGCGCTGTGCACGGCAGCCTGGCGGCTGGCGCGCTGACCACCACCTTCACCGCCTCTCAGGGCCTGCTGCTTATGATTCCCAACATGTACAAAATCTCCGGCGAGCTGCTGCCCTGCGTATTCCACGTCAGCGCCCGCGCTCTGGCCGCGCACGCCCTGTCCATCTTCGGCGACCACGCCGACGTGATGGCCTGCCGCCAGACCGGTTTTGCCATGCTTTCCTCCAACAGCGTACAGGAAGCCATGGATCTGGCCCTGGTTGCTCACCTGAGCACCCTGGAATCCAGCGTGCCCTTCCTGCACTTCTTCGACGGCTTCCGCACCAGCCATGAGGTGCAGAAGATCGACGCCATCGACTACAAGGACATCGAGCCCCTGGTTCCCTGGGACAAGGTGAAGGCCTTCCGTGAGCGCGCCCTGAACCCTGAGCATCCGCATCAGGCCGGTACCGCCCAGAACCCCGACATCTACTTCCAGAACCGCGAGGCCGCCAACAAGTACTACAACGCCACCCCCGCCATCGTTGAGGAAATCATGAAGAAGGTTTCCAAGCTGGTAGGCCGCGAGTACAAGCTGTTCCAGTATGTGGGCGCTCCCGACGCCGAAAAGGTCATCATCGCCATGGGCTCCGGCTGCGAGACCATCGAGGAGACCATCAACTACCTGAACAAGAAGGGCGAAAAGCTGGGCCTGATCAAGGTTCGCCTGTACCGTCCCTTCTCCGTGAAGCACTTCCTGGACGCCATCCCCGCTTCCTGCAAGAAGATCGCCGTGCTGGACCGCACCAAGGAGCCCGGCTCTCTGGGCGAGCCTCTGTACGAAGATATCTGCGCCGCTCTGCGTGAGGCCGGCCGCGATGATATCAAGGTTGTGGGCGGCCGCTATGGTCTGGGCAGCAAGGAATTCAACCCCACCATGGTAAAGGCTGTGTACGATAACCTGGACGGCGAGATGAAGAACCACTTCACCGTGGGTATCAACGACGACGTGACCGGCACCAGCCTGAAGCTGGGCGAGCAGGTGATCGCCGCTCCCGAAGGCACCGTGTGCTGCAAGTTCTATGGTCTGGGCTCCGACGGTACCGTTGGCGCCAACAAGAACTCCATCAAGATCATCGGCGACCATACCGATATGTACGCCCAGGGCTACTTCAGCTACGACTCCAAGAAGTCCGGCGGCATCACCGTAAGCCACCTGCGCTTCGGCAAGACCCCCATCCAGTCCACCTACCTGATCGACGCGGCCGACTTTGTGGCCTGCCACAACCCCAGCTACGTCACCAAGTACGACATGGTGTCCAGCCTGAAGGACGGCGGCGTGTTCCTGCTGAACAGCCAGTGGACCGCCGAGGAAATGGAAACCAAGCTGCCCGCCAAGATGAAGCAGCTGCTGGCCAAGAAGCATGCCCGTTTCTACAACATCGATGCTATTGACCTGGCGCTGAAGGTTGGCATGGGCAACCGCATCAACACCATCATGCAGGCTGCCTTCTTCAAGCTGGCCGACGTTATCCCCTACGAGCAGGCCGACGAATACATGAAGGCCTATGCCAAGAAGACCTACGGCAAGAAGGGCGATGCCATCGTCAAGAAGAACTGGGACGCCATCGACATCGCCATCTCCGGCCTGGTCAAGATTGACGTGCCCGAGTCCTGGGCCACCGCCACCACCGGCGCCGAGCCCGTAAAGGTGAAGTCCACCGAGTACTTCCAGACCTTTGTGGAGCCCATCCTGGCGCAGGAAGGCGACAGCCTGCCCGTCAGCGCTTTCGATCCCTCCGGCTTTGTGCCCACCGGCACCACCAAGTTTGAAAAGCGCGGCATCGCCGTAACGGTTCCCGAGTGGCTGGTTGACAAGTGCATCCAGTGCGGCAACTGTTCTCTGGTGTGCCCCCACGCCTGCATCCGTCCCATCTACGCTTCCGAGGAAGTCATGAAGAACGCCCCCGAAAGCTACAAGACCAAGCCCGCTACCGGCAAGGAATTTGCCGGCATGCAGTACCGTATGCAGGTCAGCCCGCTGGATTGCACCGGCTGCGGCAACTGCGTGCAGGTATGTCCCGCCAAGGAGAAGGCTCTGGAGATGAAGCCTCTGACCTCTCAGATGGTGGAAGAAAAGAACTGGGAGTTTGCCATGACCGTGCCCGAAGTGAAGGGTATCGAGAATGTGGCCACCGTCAAGAACAGCCAGGCCCTGAAGCCCCTGTTCGAGTTCAGCGGCGCCTGCGCCGGCTGCGGCGAGACCCCCTATGTGAAGCTGGTTACCCAGCTGTTCGGCGATCGTATGATCGTGGCGAACGCCACGGGCTGCTCCTCCATCTACGGCGGCTCCGCCCCCACCTGCCCCTACACCACCAACGAGGAAGGTCATGGTCCCGCCTGGGCGAACAGCCTGTTCGAGGATAACGCCGAGTTCGGCTTTGGTATGCAGCTGGCCATCACCCAGCGCCGCGCCAAGCTGGCCGACAACGTGCGCGCCCTGATCGCCGTTGACTGGTGCCAGCCCGCCATCAAGGAAGCCGGTCAGGAATGGCTGGACAACATGGATGACGGCAAGAAGTCCAAGGCGGCCGGCCAGAAGCTGCTGGCGGCCTGCAAGGATGGCATCGACCTGACCGGCGTTGTGCTGAACGGCAAGGATATGACCGGCGTGGAGTGCGACTGCGAAGCCTGCACCCTGGCCCGCAAGGTCATTGCCGACGCTGACCTGCTGACCAAGAAGTCCTTCTGGATCTTCGGCGGCGACGGCTGGGCTTACGACATCGGTTACGGCGGTGTGGACCACGTTCTGGCCCAGAACCAGGATGTCAACATCCTTGTGCTGGATACCGAAGTGTACTCCAATACCGGCGGACAGTCCTCCAAGTCCACCCCCACCGGCTCTGTGGCCAAGTTTGCCGCTGCCGGTAAGCGCACCAAGAAGAAGGACCTGGGCATGATGGCCATGAGCTATGGCTATGTGTATGTGGCCACCGTCGCCATGGGCGCCAACCCCGCTCAGCTGATCAAGGCCATGACCGAAGCCGAAGCCTATCACGGCCCGTCTCTGGTGATCGCTTACGCGCCCTGCATCAACCACGGCATCAACATGGGTCTGGCTCAGGCCGAGATCAAGAAGGCTGTGGAGTGCGGCTACTGGACGCTGTACCGCTACAATCCCGACCTGGCTGAGCAGGGCAAGAACCCCCTCACCCTGGACAGCAAGGAGCCTGTGGAAGGCGAGTATCAGACCTTCATTAAGGGCGAAACCCGTTACGCTTCCCTGGCGAAGATGTTCCCCGATGTGGCTCAGGACCTGTTCGATAAGAACGAGGCCGATGCCATGGCCAAGTACGCCAAGTACAAGGGCCTGGCGGAGAAGTAATCTTCCCTTCCCCATTTCCCGTTTTTCGGGAAATGGGGATTTTTTTGTTTGCGCGAAAAGTCTTTTTTCTTTTTGGGCGGACTTGTGGTATGATAGAAATATCCAAAACAATGTAGGAGGACCCTCTATGCCCCGCCGTATCGCCGCGCTTTTGTGCGCATTGCTGCTTGTGCTCACAGGCCTGCCCCTGACCGCCCATGCCGCTTCCAAAAAGCTGACCCTGAACATTGGGGTGGATACCTATCAAAACCGCGCCCGCTCCGCGCTGAAGCTGATCAATCATGCCCGAAAAAAGAAGGGCCTGAACGAGTTGACCATGCTGGCGGACCTGGAAAAAGCCGCTATTCAGCGGGCGGCGGAAGCGTCCGTTCATTTTGCCCATCAGCGGCCAGACCTGACGGACTTTGACACGGCTGCGGCGGAGTATGCCAGTCTGAAGAGCGCGATGGCCCAAATGGAATGCCTGGCGGCGGGTTATTCCAAAGCGGAGGACGCTGTGGCGGGCTGGGACAAGGCCATTCTGGATCAGGATTTTACCCATGTGGGCATTGCCTGCGTATCCGTGAAGGACAGCTCTCAGGGCTACTACTGGGTTTGCTACCTGCAGCAGCAGCCTGATGATATAAAGGCCACAAAGGCGGACGCTGCCGCCAAGGCCAATCAAAGCAAAAGCGTTACCATTACCCTGTCCAGCGGCCTGTTTTCCAAGGCGGATCGGGATCATAAAGACTTTCATCTAAAGGTCAGCGATATCAACATGAAAACCCGTACCACCGTACAGCCCACGGTGTACCTGTACGATCAAAAAGAGGTGAAGATCGGCAAGCTGGCTTTGGATGGGCTTACCTGTCAAAGCAGCAACACCGCCGTTTTTACGGTGCTGAAAAGCGGCACCATCCGCAAAAAGAAAGCGGGAACCGCCACACTGACGGTCAAAGCCCCCGGGCTGACCGCGGCCACCTGCACCGTTACTGTGGGCAGCGCCGCTGCCGGGGCAACCGCCGCCACCATCAAGGACATGGTTCCCACCCTGAAAGCCAGGGAATATAAGGATCATGTAAACCTGACAGTGTCCGTCAAGGGGGCCAGCGGCTATGTGCTGTACCGCAGCGCTGCAAAAGGCGGCTCCTATACCAAAGTAGACGAAAAATCCACCACCGGCTCCTGCACCTTCCGGGTGGAGACGGGCGGCTATTACAAAGTACGCGCCTACAAAAACAGCAACGGCAAGCGGATGTACAGCCAGTACAGCGATTCTGTGCGCGTTCAATAATTAGGGAATTTACAAAGCACGGCGAATCAGGTATAATACAAGTGATTTAGCCGCGTATTTTTCACTTGGAGGAAATAGAATGTTCAAACGTTTCATGGCCGTGGCGCTGTGCCTGCTTCTTTTTTTAGGCAATTCCGCGCTGGCCGATTCTTCCTTTTCCATGGCCGGTTTTGATGGAGAAAAAAGCGAACACGACTGGAGTAACAACGGTTTTTTTACCCGTATGGAGGCGCGAACCGGGATTACCTTTACCTATGCCCAGTACACCAGTTATACCGAGTGGCAGGCCGCTAAGGAAGCCATGTTTGCCGAGGGCGGCCGACTGCCCGACGTGCTGTTTAAAGCGGCCCTGACCACCCAGGAATTGATTCGCTATACGGACAGCGGCCAGCTGATTGACCTGGCCCCGCTGCTGGAGGAAAACGCGCCTTATCTGTGGGCGCTGCTTCAGCAGCATCCCGACTGGCTGGCAGCCATTACCCTGCCCAATGGCAAAATCGGCGCTTTGCCCTGCATTCAGGAGCAGGCCCCGCAAAACCCCATCTGGATCAATCAGGATTGGCTGAAAAAGCTGGGGCTGTCCATGCCCACGGATTTGGACAGCCTGCGTCAGGTTTTAACCGCTTTCCGGAACAAGGATCCCAACGGCAACGGCAAAAAGGACGAAATTCCCCTGGCTTTTTTAGGCCCCTGGGAATTAAAGTTCCTGTCCCATGCCTATGGTGTGGCGGTAAACGACTACAACATCTATCTGGACGACGATGATCAGGTGCATTTCTGGCCGTTGGAGGACATCTTTATTCAGCTGGCTCAGACCCTGCACGATTTTTATCAGGAGGGGCTGATTGACCCCAACGGTTTCCAGACGGCGGACATCATGCGCAAGGTTTCCGATGAGGATGCGGCGGTTACCTACGGCGCTTTCTTTGCCCCCACGCCCCTGAACCTGCTGCCCACCTCCATGGCGAAAAGCTACGGGGTTCTGGATCCCCTGATCTATAACGGCCGTCAGGTGTACCGGGATCTGTTCGGGCAGGTCACCACCGGCGCGTTTGCCATTACCTCCGCCTGCCAGGACCCGGCGGCTCTGCTGCGCTGGGTGGACACGCTGTATACCCCTGACGGAGCCGCGGAAGCCATGGCTGGTATTCAGGATGAGGATTACGAGATGGATGCCGAAGGCCGCTGGTCCTGGAAGGGCGGTTTGGAATCCATGAGCCTGAGCCGCTACAGCCAGATCAGCCTTTACGATACCGGAGTTATGCCCTGGCTGTTTCCCCAGAGCTTTTACGAGCGCTACGCGGATGACGAGCTGATGCGCCTTAACGGCGAATTAAAGCGCTTTTCCACCTATGTGCGCCAGCCTTATCCCCAGCTGTCCCTGACGGCTGAGCAGCGCCGGCAGGTGCTGGACATTCAGGATGGTTTAGGCGAATATGTGGATACCATGCTTGCCCGTTTTGTGCTGGGCGAGGTGGCCCTGACCCAGGAAAACATCGACGCTTTCCATCAGCGGCTCAACGACCTGGGCGCTCAGGAAATGACCGCATTCTGGCAGGCCCTGGTCCCATAACGGTTGAAACCGGTCCTCCGGTTTTAGGTCTTTATTAACACAGGTAAAGGAAGGATTGTCCATGAGCCAATACGCCCGCATGATCAGCCAGCTGAAAACACCGGAAGTGATGAAGCAGCTTACCTATTTGTACGGTCCCCGGGACGGTATGCTGCTTAACCAGAGCATGCGCTACAGCCGCCTGCTGAAGAAGCACGAGGAAGTTTTTCACGATGATACCAGCGTCTACCTGATCAGCGCCCCGGGCCGCACGGAAATTGGCGGCAACCACACGGATCATAACCGTGGCAAGGTGCTGGCCGCTGCCGTCAACCTGGATACCCTGGCGGCGGTATCTCCCCGGCGCGACATGACCGTAAACATCCACAGCGAGGGTTATCAGCCCCTGTCGGTTGATTTAAGCGACCTTTCCATTCATGAGGAGGAAAAGGGCGCCACGGCCTCTCTGGTGCGGGGCGTCGCCTTCAAAATGAAGGAAGCCGGGCTGCAAATCGGCGGTTTTGACGCGGTGATGACCTCCACGGTGCGGGGCGGCAGCGGTTTGAGCAGCTCCGCCGCGGTGGAGGTACTGCTGTGCGCCATCTTCGATCAGCTGTTTAACGATAACCAGCTGGACGCCAAGCAGCGGGCCATCTTTTCCCAGTTTGCGGAGAACGTATATTTTGGCAAGCCCAGCGGCCTGATGGATCAAATGGCCAGCAGCGTGGGCGGGCTGGCGTATATTGACTTTAAAGAGGACGATCCCGAAGTGCGCGCCCTGCAATATGACTTTGCCGAAAAGGGCTATGCGCTGGTGGTGGTCAACTCCGGCGGAAGCCATGACGACCTGACTCCCGACTATGCCGCCATTCCGGCTGAAATGCGGGCCGTCGCTTCATACTTTGGTCAGCAGACCCTGCGAGACGTGCTGCCTGAGCAGTTCATGCAGGCCATTCCTCTGCTGCGCACCGCGCTAAAGGGCCAGAACGCCGACCGTGCCATTCTGCGCGCCGCCCACTATTTTGCCGAAAACCGCCGGGTTTCCGAGGAAGTAGACGCCCTGCAAAATAATGATTTGTCCGCTTTCCTGAAGCTGATTATCGAAAGCGGACGTTCCAGCTATTGCTACCTGCAAAACATTTTCTCCAATGCCAGCCGTCAGGAATTGGCTCTGGCTCTGATGCTCAGCGAGGTGCAGCTGAGACGCGGCGGCGCATGGCGCGTACATGGCGGCGGCTTTGCCGGCACGACCCTTAACTTTGTTCCTCAAAAGCAGCTGGACCATTTCGTCCATGAAATGGAGTCTGTCTTTGGCGTCCACAGCTGCGATATTCTTGACATCCGCCCTGTAGGCCCCTATTGCCTGAAGCTGTAAATTTTGCTCATCAGAAAAGGTCGCAAAACAGCGGCCTTTTTTGATAGAATCAATTGGTTTTTTAGTGCCAGATTTGAAAGGAGCATTTTGCTGTGAATCACGGGATAAAGCGTCTTTTCCTCTTTTCAAGGACGATTTTTTTATTGATGAGTCTGGTTTGGCCGGCTGTCTGCGGCTGTGCTGAAACCAATACCTCATCGGATGTTTATGCGGCTTCTCTTACAGATGTGGCTGTCTTTATTAATGTTCCTGCATTACGTCAGTACGGGGACTATACCTGCGGCGCTACCTGTGTGCAAATGCTTATGAACTGGCTATACCCATATGAAGCCGATAGAAACCTAACCCAGTATGAAGAAGCGCTTCTTACTTCTCCTGAGATCGGTACATCGCCACAAGCGATTCTAAACTATTTTGAAGAAGCAAAAATCGAATTTGACGCAGCGCAGCATATGTCCCTATCCACACTGCGGCAGGCGCTGGATGAAGGGCATCCTGTTATGATGGCGCTGCAAGCGTGGTCCTCTGCTGATGATAGAAGCTACAATCTTGACGACCCATCCGAGCCTGAATCCTACCTTGCCGAGGGCCATTGGGTTATCTGTGTGGGATATTGCCAAAGCGATCATCAACTCTTTTTCATTTTCAATGACCCTGCCTGTGTAGGGCATAGCATCCTTTACGAAAATGAACTGGAACAGCGTTGGATTGATGTGGATGGCTCTGGCGAGATTTACGATCATTTTGGTATTAAAATTCTTCAGAAAACCCGTTATGACAGCAGCGGACTATTCCACATGGATTAAAGAAGTCTAATTTTGAATCGGAAATCCCCAGCCTGACTAGGGATTCTGCGGAGATACGGCCCATCTGACTCGAATCGACCGGGCGGCTGGTACATACGATTTACTATGCCCAGCGCCCAGGTGAGTGTGGCATTTTCGGCAGAAAAGCTCGCCGTGTGGTATTGAAGGGCCAAAGCGCTCCGATTTTCGTTTTGGTACGGCTCAGGTCTGGCGCAAGACTTTTCATTGCACAAAAAAGCCTCAGTCAATTTTCACTGACTGAGGAAAGGGAATGCGGCAGCGATCTATTTTTCCGGGCCGTCACCAGCCAAGTATCTTCGACGT
>ERZ1026860.293-NODE-293-length-37518-cov-20.609989_pt1 | contig 37518 bp, 24 predicted proteins | sample MGYA00380160_ERZ1026860 | MGnify/ENA primary metagenome ERZ1026860 (study PRJEB33269, sample SAMEA4719796) | human gut metagenome | biome: human-associated habitat; feature: organic feature; material: feces | place: Cameroon | collected 2013-10 ... | reverse complement strand
CACTGTACTCTTTCTCCCCGTACAGTGACAACTTTTTTCAGTTCAAGTCACTTCATGCTTACTGCCGGAAAATTGCAACCAGATTCGTCATCTTTGCCAAAGATCAAAAAAACAAATATGCCATGACATTATCCGAACTGCTTCACAGTGTGTCATTTGATGACCTAATACCGACGCTAAAGGAAGTGTACGGTGTCGAAACCGACATCTATGCCTACAGGGAGGCTTTCGATGAACTGAATCTTCTCCCTGCTGTTCGTGGCGTGGACCAGATGCGGTCTATATAATGAAGTGCGTGGCATCTAAATGTCTGACTATGAATATGATGAATATGCTATCTGGTGCTGATATTCATACAGGATTATATATCCTATCCATTGTATGTCAATAATTTAGCTGCCACGTGAAATCTCGTTGCGCGCCCCGCCCCACGGTCGATAAACTTGTCATCGTCCGCTTTTTTGGGTGTGTCCGGGATCATTGTCCGACGAAGCAGGAGGATGTCCCCATATCCCTCTAAGGCTGCACGGAGGGACTGGGGTTGATTATAAAGAAAGAAGCTGACCACAAAAAGGTCAGCCTCTTCCTGGTGAATATGTCCTAACACAGGCAGATCCGCTTCTTGATCTGTTTCTCTTTCCGCTCGACCATTTCTCTCCAGAGCCTCGAGTCCTTGAAGTCGCAGGCTGGGATCCTGTCGGAATATTTCCGGATGAACTCTTCGGTGGCCAGTTTCTCACAGCAACTCCAGTTGTTGATCAGGGCCTTCCAGTTGATGTAGTCGGCGAACTGGTCGATGAGCTCAGGAGTGAGGCAGCGGTTGTCCGAGAGCTCCTCCCAGTTCCAGTTGTCCTTGAACTTTTCCAGCAGCTCAGCCGAAACGTTCTCCTCCTGAAGGCTGGATGACAGAGCCGTCCAGTCGATTCTTCTCTTGAACTTCTCCAACATCTGGACGCTCCAGAAAATGTTGGTGTTGCCTGAAACTTCCTTCCAGTCGAGCTTGTCTGCGTACTTCTCCAGCTGTGCCTCGCTGAAAGGGAAATTCCCTGAAACATTGCCCCACGCCTCTGTGTCCATCATCTGGGCGACCACGCCCTCGCATAAATTGATCTTTTCCATACTCGTTTTGTTTTGATGATGCAAAGTAACAACCTTTTGCTGCTAAAACACGGCAGTGGAGCGAAACTCGCCATCTATGAATACCCTAACGCTTTCCCTTAGGTCGGTTTGCGCTAAAGAGACCACATCAGATTATTGTAAGTCAATATATTGCCACCCACCGGCTGATACAGAGCGAGTGGCGGACAAATGCTTATCAATGAATATGTTAGCGCATCCCCTTTAGCTGAATCATCCTAAAGGCAAAAGGCTTGATGATTGATATTCATATAGTTGTGCTTTACAATCCTTCAACAAGTCTGGCTGTGGAGACTAATGGGGCTGTCTGCAGGGTGAACATGCCTGTTCCTCGCATGATGTGACAAGAGGCAGCCTTGGTGTCAACCAGAGGTCGCTACAGGATTTTCATCGCGATCGCGGCGCAGGCCTCGGCATCGGCCAGAGCGTGATGGTGATTCGTGAGGTCGTACCCGCAGGCAGCGGCGACGGTCTGGAGCTGGTGGTTGGGCAGGGCGCAACCGAAATGTCGCCGTGAGGCCGCAAGGGTGTCGAAAAATTCATAGTCAGGATAATCCATCTGATAGACCTTGAAGACACTCTTAAGACAGCCCTCGTCAAAACGGCTGTTGTGAGCCACAAGAGGCAGTCCCTCGATCAAGGGTTCGATCTTTTCCCAGACGAAAGGGAACACCGGCGCGTCGTCAGTGTCGTCCGGCCCGAGGCCGTGAACCTGTCGGCAGAACCATTTGTAATATTCAGGCTCGGGGTGGATCAAGCTGTAGAAACTGTCCACGATCTCACCTTCTCGCACCACCACGACCCCCACCGAGCAGACACTGCTCGGGCACTCGTTGGCCGTCTCGAAATCAATAGCGGCGAAATCTGTCATAGCGATTATTTTCTTATCATCTTCGTCAATCTATGGAAGCCCATCGCTATCCGCAATGGAAATCCCATAGAGCGAGGTCCTTGTAACTTTTATTCAGGCTGATTCATCGGGAAACGGGAAGCCCATAACGCGATGCCATTCCTGCGACGATGTCAGCGATACTTTCGCGTAACTCGGCCGGTTCGAGCACCTCCACATCCGCTCCATGCGAGAGGATCTCCTGCACGAAGTCGAAGGTCGGGGCGATGTGGTAGCTGAAAACCGAACTTCCGTCCTCCTGCACCGTCTCCCTCTGAGACCCATGCAGAGGTAGCGTCCGGAAATACTTTACCTGGTCCGGCACGACACGTATCTTCACGTCCTCCGGCTCCTCCCCGATGATGACACCGAAGTAGTTCCCGAAATATTCCTCCGCGTCGAAACCCTTCGGAATCTCAAAATGTTCCTCCAGCTCTTCCATGTCCACGAAGCGGTCTAATGAATATATCCGCAGCCCCAAGTCGCTGTCGCCGAGCAGGTACCACCTCTGCTTGAAATACTTGACGCAATACGGACGTACGTTGAAGCAGAACGGCTCCGGATGCCGGAAACTCTGGTAGCAGAGACTTATCACCCTGAAGTCACGCATCGCGCTGATGATGTCCGTAAGGAATCTCTCGCTTGACGGGACCTTCTCCATGAGTATCCGGTCCTTCATGTCCGCGTTCTCGTGCAGCACATTGTTCAGACACAGTGTGTGCAGCATCCAGTCGCTTGTCTCGTCGCTTCCGACATCCGAACGCCCGATGTAGAATCCGAGACTCCTGTCGTTTAGAATCTCTATCCCGAACATCCCGGCGATGGCGTCCTTGTGGTTGAAGAAGGTTCTCTCCGACAGAGGGTCTCCTGTCTCGTTCAGCGGACTGCGCATCCATGCCTCGCTGATCTCCTTGAAAGACACATACTTCCTGCGGTTGATCAGATCAACCAGCCAGATGTATCTCTTGAAATAATTCTTTGCCATTATCCATGAATATTTTGAAGTCCCTAAAATAGGGGCTTGTTCAGCTGCAAATATACTCCTTTTTACTGAAATAATGTGGCAGTTGTGGCCTCCATGCAGAAATTCAGTAATTTAGAAGCTGTTTGCCTATGTCGTAAACCTACTAAGTAATCCTTAAAGAATAACTTGAACAATTTGTATGTCTTTATGGTCTATATTTCTTTTCTCGTCAGTCGTGTACCTCCAGTACACTCCTTCTTCCAAAAGACATCTAGACCGAAAAGATTCCTTAAGATGATGCAGGTTATTTTTTGAATGTTACTTAAAGTGGACTCATTATTTAACGCTTACTAAAGAGAAAGCTCTGACATATTCGTAGATAGTGAACTGTGAGACACGGTGGCATCCTGCAAGCCTTGCAGACGTTGCGATGATGTGGCGTGGCGCCGCTATCTTTGCGTCAGAAACAAGGTAGGAAATGAAGATTGTTTCACCTCAAAGAACATTTCAAACAATTCAAAACAGATTATTAATATATACAGTTATGGAAGAGAACAAGACAATGAAGATCTACAACCTCATCGTTCTGGATGAGAGCGGTTCGATGAGCTCGATCTACAATCAGGCGCTCAGCGGGATCAACGAGGTGATCAACGGCATCAGGCAGAACCAAGAGAAGTACCCGGAGCAGAGGCACTTCGTGTCCATCGTGACGTTCGAGGGGGAAGGTATGAGTGGCGTGAAGACCCGCAGGGACTGTGTGCCGGTGGGGGAAGTGGCCGATCTGACGAAGAAGGATTACCGGCCGGGTGGGTGCACTCCGCTCTACGATGCGATGGGGAAGGCCATCTCGGAACTGGACCGCAATGTGGAGGTTGGCGATGGAGTTCTGGTGACCATCATCACGGACGGAATGGAGAACTCCTCTCAAGAATATTCCGGAAGGACTGTCAAGGATCTTGTCGCGATGCAGAGGAAGAAGGGCTGGACGTTCGCCTACATCGGCGCTAACCAGGATGCCGTCGAGGTGGCGAGGGATCTGAACATCCAGAACGCGATGAACTATGACGCCACGCCGGAGGGAATGGTGTGTATGTCGATGGTATTCAATGAGTCTCAGGCTAAATTCGCAAAAAGGATGCATCTCGGTAAATCCATTCTTGCTGATGTCGCCGACTTCTTTTCTGACTCGTCCGATGAGAGGAATGAGGACGATGATGTTTAGAAATACAGTGTCTCAGGGGGAATCTCACGAAGAGACTTGGAAATGAGACTCCTTTGGAATGCGTCTGGTGCGCTTCGGCAGGCTAGGCGACCATCATGAAAGCATGGAGTCACATGGTTGTCGCCATTGACGGGACGGGTACAGTCGTCTTCGGCAGGCTAGGCGACCATCATGAAAGCATGGAGACTGTTTTCATGTAGGCTCGGCGACCGAGCTCACAACGGCTCGGTTATCATAAGGCGACCGGTCGCTGAGCCTGTCGAAGTGACCCTTCGCTCATCAGACCAACCATCAACCCCAGAGTACAAAGTCACGGTCAAGGGCGATCCTCTTGGCCGTTCCTTTTTTCCCATCGATGTAGTAGAACCTTGCCACACGGTCATCCACAGCATCCCTGAACGCTTTCTTCACCTTGGAGACCTTCTCGTTGATGGAATTGTTCAGCGGGTCGCACAGATCCGCCACACTCTTCCGGATGCTGTCGAGGTCATCCCGACCCGTGATTGATGAATATATTTTCTCAAGTTCCCACTGATAATCAGACAGTTCCTTATAGCGAATCCCCTCCGGATGCTTTAGGTAAAGCAAAAAAACAGCCTTGGTCAACTTGTCCATCTTCACCTCTTTCCTGTCAAAGTCCTCCAGCAGGATCTCTTTCTTTTCAGTAATATGCAAACGGCTGAGTTTCACCCTATAGGCCAGCATGATCTCCACCTCCTTGACACTGAGTCCATGCTTTTTCATCAAAGTGTCGAACTCCTCCATGATAGCCTTTGTCCGTTCGTCAAGCTCAAGGTCCGCGACAGGCGGCTCAGGTTCTTCCGGCTTTTGTTTCGGGATTAAGAAACTGAACAGCCCACCTGTCTCCAGTCTGGCCATCCGTTTCCGAGGAGGTGCTGAGTATTTCGGTGGACAGGTCCGGCTAGACAGTTCATCGTAACACGCGTCAATCTTTGAATCATACTCTATAAGAAATGCTTCATCCTCTTTTGCGTCCTTGAACGCATTCCCGGCATCCGGGAAGAAATACGCTCTGGCCTCCTCGGACATCTCAGCGAGAAAAGCCTCTATTCTCTGTGTGTTCAAAATGCTGTCGTGGTTTGTAATAGTTTGCTGATGAATGTGTTTGTGGAAACTGTCATCACAGAGTGGATCTGCATGTTCAGGTGTGACCTCACTCGTTGATTCACAGCGTTTTATCTCCTTGTCTTAGGTCTTATCTAACTAAAGCTAAATAGGTAAACCCCTGTTTTATAGGTAGTTATAGCCTACGCTATAATTCGATCATCGGGCTGGCGAGGGCTTTCTTGAGCTGTTCGTCGTAGCGGAGGCGGATCTTGATGCCGGCTTCCTGGAAGTGGTATCGGACGGCGATCTCCTCCTCGATGAACGGAACGATCTCGTCTTTCTTAAGCTTCAGGAATGTCTCCTTGTCCATCTCCAGGGCTTTCTGAAGAGCGTCAAGCTCCGCTGACATATTCTTTGACAGGCCGTCTTTCTCCAGTTCCTTCTTCATCCGGTCGAAGTAGGTCTTCGCGCTGGATCGGTAGTCGAACTCCTTTGTCTTGGCGAAGGCCACGAACCCGTCCCAGTCCTTGTCAGCAAGATGGAAATCCTCGTCAGCATCGGCGTGCTCACGGACATAATCAAGGGCATATTCCTGAATGATCCCTGAATATACGAGTGAATATGTCAGGCGGCTGTAGTCGTGTCCCTCGATGGTGACGTCCGGGGTGATGCCGCCGCCGTCACGCACCGTCCTGCCGTGGGCGGTCTTGAACTCGTGTGTCAGTGAGTCAGGTATATACCCGACGCTGCCGTCCTCGTTGCGGTGCGAGTAGTCGATCGCCTGGACGCAGCGGCCTGACGGCGTGTAGTATTTCGCCGTGGTGACTTTCAACTGTCCGTTGTAAGGCAGCGGGCGGATGCTCTGGACAAGTCCCTTGCCGAAAGTCCTCGTACCCATAACCGTAGCTCTGTCAAGGTCTTGAAGGGCTCCGGTCACGATCTCGGAGGACGATGCCGATCCGGAATCCACCATCACGATGATCGGGATCTCCGTGTCAAGAGGCTCGGATGTGGTCTTGTAGTGCATCTCTGTGCCGGCGGCCTGGCCTTTCGAGGACACGACCATAGAGCCTTTCGGCACGAAGAGGGACACGATGCCCACAGCCTCGCTCATCAGTCCGCCGCCGTTGCCGCGAAGGTCGAGGACCAGTTTCTTCATACCCTGCTTCTTGAGTTTCAGGAAGGCGTTCCGCAACTCTCCGGAGACGTTCTCCGTGAAGCCGCTCTGGTAGATGTACCCGGTAGTGTCGTTGAGCATCCCGGCATATTCAATGTCAGGAAGATGGATCCTCTCCCTCGTGACAACGACATCCTCGATCTCGTTGGAGCGTACTCTCTTTATCTTGAACCTGACGGAAGTGCCCGGCTTGCCCTTCATCCTGTCGGAGCATTCCTGACTGGTCAGCCCATGGGTGCTTTTCCCGTCGATCTCCATGATCTCGTCGCCGCAGCGGAGGCCGTATTTCTCCGCCGGCGACCCCTTGTAAGGCTCGTTGATGATGACGTTCCCGTCCTTCTCGGGCTTGTAGATCAACGCTCCTATGCCCCCGTAGGACTTGTTGATCATCATCATAAGGTCCTCATTCTCCTCCTCCGGGATGTAAACCGTGTAAGGGTCAAGGCTCCCCAGCATCGCGTCGATGCCGGCCCTTTCGATCCTGTCCACTGGCAGCGAGTCCACGTAAGAGCGGTTAAGCTCCTTGAGTATGGAGTTCTGGATCTCGGTCCATTTCCCGAGCTTGAAACTTTGTGACTGTCCGAACGCCGCGGTGCTGACCACTACCGCCAGCGATGCCGCTATCAATGATTTAATCTTCATATCCTTTGAATATATTCTTGAATATCTCAGCCCCCGCCCTAGTGGCGGAAAGCCAAAGCACGAGCGCAACACCCGTGCCAACCCTGCAAATTTAAGCAATTTCCCTTGCTTGATAAGATAGTCGTAATGAGAAAAAATTGTTATTTTTATCCCACCGACCATCCGGCGAAGCCGATGGCTAAAGACAATAAAAATTATGAACAAGACGCTACTAACCACAGTATCATTGTTTTGGACGCTCCTTCCCCTTGCTGCGGGCAACGTGGGCGACGGAGGCAGAATCCGTCATGAAATACGTTTCGACACCCCTACCTCCCTCAGGGAGCATCCGATTTGGACGGCTAAGGCCAAGGATAGCAAAATGATCTTCTCTGGCGGCTCCAAGGCCACCTCCGAGGATCCGGAATGGGAATCCCAGTCCTTGCCGCTTGGCAACGGAAGCATCGGCGCGAGTGTGCTGGGATCCATCCAGGCGGAGCGTATCACATTGAATGAGAAGAGTCTTTGGCGTGGCGGCCCGGGCACATCCGGCGGAGCTGCCCACTACTGGGATGCCAACAGAGAGGCCGCGAAATACCTTCCGGAGATCCGCCAGGCATTTGTGGACGGCAATCCGGACAAGGCGGCGGAGCTGACCAAGCGCAATTTCACCGGCAAGGTGGCCTACTCGGCAGCGAAGGAAAAGGAGTACCGCTTCGGGAATTTCACCACCGCCGGAGAGCTGAAGGTCTGGACAGGCGTAGACTCATCGTCTGTCACTGACTATCACCGTGTTCTCTCACTCGACGAGGGCATGGCGAGGGTGACTTTCACCAGCGGCGGAGTCAATTATGTCAGGGAATATTTCATCTCCTATCCGGCCAACGTGATGGTTATGCGCTTCCGTGCCGACCGTCCCGGAATGCAGAACCTCAGGTTGGAATATTCATCGAACCCTGCCGCCAACGGCGGCATCGCCCTTGACGGAAAAGACGGGTTGGTATATTCAGGAGCCTTGAAGAACAACGGGATGGAGTTTGCCGTGCGCGTCAGGATGGCGGCGGACGGCGGCAAGACTTCCAACAAGAATGGCGTTTTGGAGGCTTCCGGCGCCGACGAGGTCGTGTTCTATCTTTCCGCCGACACTGACTACAAGGCGAATTTCTCGCCGGACTTCACGGATCCGAAGACCTATGTCGGGGTGAATCCGCTGGAGACGACCGGGAAGTGGGTGGAGGCCGCCTCCTCGAAGGGGTACGCCGCCCTGCTGAGGGAGCACACCGCCGACTACACCTCGCTCTTCGGAAGGGTCAGCCTGTCTTTGGCGGGCGACCAGGCTTCCGCGGACCTGCCTACTCCGGAGCGCCTGGAGCGCTATCGCTCAGGGGCTTCCGACCCCGGTCTGGAGGAGCTTTACTTCCAGTTCGGGCGCTATCTGCTGATCGCCTCGTCGCGCGGAGGCAACCTCCCGGCGAATCTTCAGGGAATATGGCACAACAACGTCGACGGTCCGTGGCGCGTGGACTACCACAACAACATCAACGTCCAGATGAACTACTGGCCGGCCTGTCCGACCAACCTCCCGGAGTGCGTCGAACCTTTTATTGACTATGTCCGCGCGCTCGTGAAGCCTGGCGAGAGGGTGGCACGCTCGTACTACAACGCGCGTGGCTGGACGGCATCGATCTCCGGCAATCCTTTCGGTTTCGCCTCGCCTCTGAACGACGAGAGCATGACCTGGAACCTCTGCCCGATGGTCGGGCCTTGGCTCGCCACCCATCTTTGGGACTACTACGACTACACCCGCGACACGACTTTCCTGCGCGAGGTCGGCTACGATGTCCTCCGCTCAAGCGCCCGATTCACCGTTGACCATCTTTGGAAGCGTCCGGACGGCACCTACACCGCCACCCCTTCGACATCCCCGGAACATGGGCCGATTGACGAGGGTGCCACATTCTCCCATGCCGTGGCGAGGGAGATACTGCTTGACGCGGCAGCGGCGGCGGAACTTCTGGGGCTTGATGAGCAGGAGCGCCAGGAATGGCTCCACGTGGAGAGCCATCTGCCTCCGTACAGGATTGGCCGTTTCGGTCAGATCATGGAATGGTCACGCGACATCGATGACCCTAAGGACAGCCACCGCCATGTCAACCATCTTTTCGGACTTCATCCGGGACACACGATGTCTCCCGTGACGACACCTGAACTCGCCGAGGCCGCCCGCGTGACGCTTGATCACCGAGGAGACGGGGCAACCGGTTGGAGCATGGGGTGGAAACTGAACCAGTGGGCGCGTCTGCTTGACGGCGACAGAGCCTACACCCTGTACAGGAACCTTCTGACCAACGGCACGTTGGACAATCTTTGGGACACCCATCCGCCTTTCCAGATCGACGGCAACTTCGGCGGGACCGCAGGAATAGCGGAGATGCTCCTCCAGAGTCACATGGGATTCATCCACCTGCTTCCAGCCCTCCCTTCGGCATGGGCTGACGGCAGCGTGGCCGGACTGCTGGCCCGGGGCGGCTTCGAGGTTGACATGGAATGGTCCGGCGGCAAACTGAGGAAGGCGGTGATACACTCCCGCCTCGGAGGACCTTGCTCCCTGCGCTACGGCAGGACAACCCTCGACATCGACACAAAGCCGGGTATGGCCTACCATGTCACTTTCTGAATATCCTAAAGAACATTTCAAACAATTCAAAACAGCTTCCAAGACCCGAAATCTGGCAAACAACTCATTCCGCAGATATTTGCGTGCAATTATCGTAGCATCCGTGCGATAAAGTAAAAGTTGGTCTATTCACAGGTATTTTCCCTTGCTTGATAAGATAGTCGTAATGAGAAAAAATTCTTAACTTTGACAAGTTTATACGTTGTGCGATGCATAATAGCGAAAGATATCCATATCTGACTTGCATTGATTCTCAGGCGCTGTTAGCCCAATGTGAGAAAAAAGAAATTAAAGACGGCCTGTCTGTTTTGACTCAATACCTGCATAACCGTAAATACTTGAGCCCGGCAGGTCTGAATGAGGCATTGTCATTTATGGCTGAAGAGGTTCTTGATAAAGAAGGAAGCGGCAGATTGGCTCTTAAAGATGATCATTTGGAACTTTTCTTCAAGGAATTCTTCGAAGTCCCTTTTCCCGAACCCGAAACGCCGAAGTTCTCGTTCATCGACCTTTTTGCTGGTATGGGAGACGGTATCAATCCGCGTCGTCTTACTCCTCGTGAGTGTGCCCGTCTTATGGGGTATCCGGTGGTAAAAACAATGAAGAAGAAAGTATGAGCGATATCTTTAACTATGCTGTTTCGCAAGTAAACAGATCAAGAAGGGCTTTTTGTCGCTTTATAACTGCGAATGATGTCAACCTGACTTCTCATCAAGCCGGCTTTTATGTTCCGAAAGAAGCGGAATCTTTACTGTTTGATGTTCCAGGGGAACGTGGTTCAAACAAAGATCGATTTGTCAAGATTCGTTGGCAGGATGATATAAGAATTGTTATACTGGTAGAAAATCTGTTGGCAATCACTTACTACTATCGTTAACAGTACAGATTTCGGATGTACCAGATCTCTAACAGGAGGGTGGGGGAACAGGAAAGACTGTGGACTTTCTCCTTTTGTATGATTGAGACTTCAAAATGGTTTTTTTGAAAATATGACAAAAATAGTTTTTGCGACGGGCAACCGTGGGAAGCTGAGGGAGGCTTACGAGATTCTGGGGGAGGGGTTTGAGCTGGTTACTCCGGCGGATTTCGGAATCACGGAGGACATTCCGGAGACGGGGGAGACGCTTCAGGAGAACTCGCTCCAGAAGGCTCGGTACATTTTTGACAGGAAGGGGTGCGACTGCTTCGCCGATGACACGGGGCTGGAAGTGGATGCCCTCGGCGGAGCGCCCGGGGTCTACACGGCGCGCTATGCGGGGCCGTCCAAAGACTTCAATCTGAACATGGACAAGGTGCTGGCCGAACTTGCTGGACTGGAGGCGACCGGGCGGGAGGTCAGCCGCAGGGCACGCTTCCGCAGTGTCGTGACGCTGATCCTGAACGGCGAGGTGCACCGGTTCGAAGGCACGATGGAAGGCACGATCGCCCGTGAGAAGTCCGGGCGGGGAGGCTTCGGCTACGATCCTATATTCATACCTGATGAATATCCCGGGCTCACGGCGGCGGACATCACCGAGGAGCAGAAGAACGAGATCTCGCACCGTGGCAAGGCTCTGCGGGCGATGGCGCAGTGGCTTAACGGGCGGCAAAAATAAGCTGCCGGAAATGATGCAAGTTGTTGCCAGATGCGCGAAAAGGCTGAACTCATAGTCATCGGCCACACCAAGGTCGGCGAGAATTCCATTGTCCTGCACACGATCAGCCGGGAATATGGAAGGCGGGGCTTCCTTGTCAAGGTGAGTCCCAAGACGGCGATGGCTCTTTTCCTGCCCTTGAATATTCTTGAGGCGGAGGTCACCCGGAACCCGAAGTCGGATCTTTGGTTCGCCCGCAACTTCGTCAGCGTCAACCCTCTCGTGGACGTGCGCGGGAATATTCATAAAAACACAATGACCCTCTTCATGAGCGAGGTGCTGTTCCGTGTGATAAAGGATCAGACCAACGAGGAGGGGCTTTCCGAGTGGTTGAAAAGGTCGATACTGACGCTTGACGCGCTTCAGAGCGACTTCGCCAACTTCCATCTCTGGTTCCTGCTGGAACTCTGCGCTGTCCTCGGTTTCAATCCGGACACAATTGACCTCGCCCCTTTCGCCGGCAAGCATCTTGACCACATCAAGTCTCTTCTGACCAGCTCTTTCGGCGAGGCGATGCTGCTTCCTTTAAGAGGTTCCGACCGCAACGAGATCGCCGAGTGCATCCTGAAGTACATCGAGCATCACACCGAATCGGCCGTCAACGTCCGCTCGTTGGCGGTGCTCAGAGATATTTACGGGTAGGACTTAGAAGCTGTTCAACTTCGCGGTCAAGCGTGAGTTATGCTTATCAGTTGTTTGTTCTTTCCCCAACAAAGTTATAACTTTGTTAGAACAAGTCGTAATTATGGGTTCATTCATCATAGAGGGCGGGTATGCCCTAAGCGTTTCGATTCGCCCTCAGGGAGCGAAGAATGAAGTGTTGGAGGTCATCCGCACCGGAGTCTCCTTGATGATCGCCGCGATGTCGGCGGACGGTGTCGGTGTCATCGGCGGCGTGGAACAGACTGGCAGGGGCTACGAGGACATTGACGGTCGTCTCAACGCCTTGGAAGTCAGGACAGAAAGACAATACTAAACTGAACACGTGAATGGGACTCAGGTTGGCGCTATCAATATTCATCACGGCAGTGGCGTCTTTGCTTTGCTCCGTTCCCGCATGGTCGGACGGGACTCTTTCCTGCATGAAATGCCTGAATGTGGAGGACGGCCTGTCACAAAGCATGGTTTACTGCATACATCAGGACAGCCGTGGCTTTATGTGGTTCGGCACTCAGGATGGCCTGAACCGTTACGACGGACATGAGATAGTGGTGTTCAGAAGGAATCCGGATGATCCTCAATCTGTCGGAAGCGACAACTATTTCACCATTTTCGAGAATGATGACCATAAGCTTTGGCTTGGCACTTTCAATGGGGTGTTCATCTATGATCCTCGGCTTGAGAAATTCACGTTCTTTGATGCCCATACCGAGGAGGGCAAGGCTGTAGGCGGCAAGGCTAGAAGCATCTGCAGGGATCGTTCGGGAAATGTCTGGATCGCCTGCCAGAATGGTGAGGTGTTCAGATATGACTCTGAGGGTGGACTTGTGGAATTCAATCTTGAGAAATTACTCGGCATGGACGCCACTGTGCCGATCAATCTCCGACGTATAGAAACGGATTCCAAAGGAAAAGTCTGGGTGGCGACATACGGGAACGGTGTGTTGTGCCTTGATCCGGAGGCCTCATCCGTGACTCGCTTCGTCATCAGTGAGACTGACCCCGAAATGAACGATGTGAACACATTGTACATTCTCTCGGATAACAATATCCTTTTGGGCACTTCGGCCAAGGGGGTTCAGTCGCTTGACTGCAAGAGCGGGAAAATCACTCCTTTTCTTGAAAGAGAGCCTGTCAGCGGGAACACTCTTTTTGTCCGCCAGATCATAGGATGCTCCGACAAGATGATCTGGATAGGCACGGAGTCCGGGGTGTATGTCTATAATATGAAATCATCCAGAGTCTCGTCGTTGAACCATACCTACGGAGACCCGTACTCATTGTCGGACAACGCTGTCCATTCGATTTATGAGGATCGGGACGGAGGAGTTTGGGTAGGGACTTATTTCGGCGGGGTCAATTATATTCAGAAATCGCCGGAGTTCGAGAGATTCTACAATATTCCCGGAAAGAACACCATTGGCGGCAAGAGGATAAGTGAGTTTTGTCAGGGTGATTCCGGAATGATGTGGATAGCGACCGAGGATGCCGGATTGTTCAGCTTCGATCCAGGGAGCAGGTCGTTTTCAGCGGTCAATGTCCCTGCCGGGAACATCCATGCGCTGATGTATGACAGCGGCAGACTTTGGGTCGGGTCATTCGCCGAGGGACTTTTCATCATGGACACATCCACGGGAAGGATCCGTCGGCTGGGAATGTCATCCGGTCAGGCTGGCATGAAGAACAACTCAATCTATGCTGTCTTCAAGGATTCATGGGGAACAGTCTGGATAGGGATGATGTCCGGACTCTATCGTTATGTGTCAGGGGAGGACATCTTTGAGGAAGCAGGCCCTGACGGGCCGTCTGACGTGCAGGTGAATGACATCGTTGAAGACGCGGGTGGCCGCCTGTGGTTTGCCACTATGGGTGAAGGAATATATTCGTACGACAGGCAGACAGGTGTTTGGCGGCGTTACATGAATGTGTCCTCGTCGTACGGTACTTCCGGAAGTTATGTCGCCTGCCTTTTGGAGGATGGCCGCGGAAGGCTGTGGGCCGGCACCGAGGGGGACGGACTTTGCCTGTATGACAAGGACAAGGATTCTTTCTCATCGGTCATCAACACCAGGAACGGTCTTTTGAGTGATGTCGTGTCCTGTCTTGAATGTGACCGGAGCGGAAACATCTGGGGAGGCACCAACAAGGGGCTTTTCCGCATGGATGCGGTGACTTTCGGAGTGAGGACCTATACCCATTCCAACGGTCTGCCGTCAGACCAGTTCAACTACAAGTCATGTTTCATGGACATTGCGGGGAAGGTATATTTCGGCAGCATAAACGGCTTCGTGTCTTTTGTTCCTGAGCGGATGTCCAAGGAGAACCGGAGGCCGGAGGTCTGCATGACCGACCTTCTTGTGAATAACCGGAAGGTTAGACCGGGAGATCAGTACGGACTGCTTGACTCTTCGATCATGGACACAAAACGTCTTGTCGTGCGTCCGGGTATCAAGAACTTCACATTGTGCATGACGGAGATCAACTATGTGCCGGCGCACAACACAAACTGGTACTACAGTCTTGAGAACTGGGACAGGCAGTGGATCCCCGCCAAGATGCCGGCCAGGGTGACATATTCAAACCTTCCGGCAGGAAAGTACGTCCTTCATGTCCGGGCGGACAACATTGACTCGACCGACGCCGCATCCTTGGAGATAGTGGTCAAACCTCCGTTCCACAGAACCACTTTCGCTTATGTGATGTATTTCGTCCTCATGACATGTGCATCGGGTGTCGGTTTCTCTTTGGCCAAGAGAAAGATGGAACGAGAGAAGGAAGAAGGCGAGCGGAGACGCAATGAAGAGAAGGAAAGGGAAATCTACAAGGCGAAGATAACGTTCTTTTCAAACATAACCCACGAGATAAGAACACCTTTGAGCCTGATGAAGATGCCTTTGGAAGAAATCATCAGTCATCGGACAAAATCGGACGCGGATTATGACAACCTGCTTATCATAAGGGACAACACAGACCGTTTGATGAATCTGGTGAATCAGTTGCTTGATTTCAGGAAGGTGAATGGCAGCGGGATCGAGCCGCAATTTGTCCGCGCGGATTTGACCAAGGTTCTCGGGGGAGTGGTTCATAGGTTTCTTCCGTCCGCCAGACTGAAGGGCTGTGACCTGGAAAGTGACATCCCAGAATCTCTTATGGCGGATGTTGACGTGGAAATGTTTGTCAAGATTGTGAGCAATCTGCTTTCCAATGCCCTCAAGCATGCCGACGGCCACATCTGGATCACCATGGCGCAGGTGGCGGACAGTTGTGAGATTTCCGTGACCAATGATGGCGACAGGATTCCTCCTGAACTTTCGGAGAAGATATTTTCTCCGTATTTCAAGGTGGATGAGAATTCCGACGGCTTTGGAATAGGTTTGCCTTTCGCCAGATCAATGGCTGAGATCCATAAGGGAAGCCTGAGGTTGACGGATGGGCCTGACGGGATGACCCGGTTCACGATAACACTGCCTCTTGAGCAGGAGAATGCGTTCAGGTGTCAGGATAATGTTCTTGAGGCGCCTGAAATCGTGACGGGCGGTTCGTCGACGGATTCTGAAAAGACTCTGCTTCTGGTTGAGGACGATATGCCGTTTGTGGATTTCATAACCAGACATCTGAGCGGGAAATACAATATCATCAAGGCGGGAGGCGGGAAGCGCGCTCTTGAGATCTTGTCCAATAACCATGTCGATCTGGTGCTCTCGGATGTGGTTATGCCCGGCATGAATGGAATCGAGCTTTGCAGGGCAATTAAGGGCGATCCGCGTCTCAGGCATATTCCTGTGATATTCCTGACCGCGGAGGTCTCTCCTCAGTTCAAGGCCGACGCCGCTTTGGCTGGTGCGGATGACTATCTGGGAAAGCCGGTTTATATGGACTTCCTCGTCAGCAGCATTGAGAACCAGCTCAGGAACGGTTACGTTTCCGAGACAATAAGGAACATCGGAGAGACTGAACCAAGCAATCTTGTCTATACCAAGGCTGATGAAAGTTTCCTGAACGCTTTGACGCAACTTATCAACGACCATCTTGAGGAGGCGGACTTGGATGTCAACAAACTCGCTTCATTGATGAATATGAGCCGTGCCACACTTTACAGGAAAGTGAAGGAGTCTCTCAAGGTGACGCCTAATGACTTTATTCGCGTCGTAAGGCTCAAGAAAGCGGCGGAACTCTTGCGGCAGAAAGAGTATCGGATAAATGAAATCGCCTACATCACAGGCTTCAGTTCGTCATCATATTTCTCACGGTGCTTTTATCGGCAATATGGTGTACTGCCAAAGGATTTCTGCTAAGAAAGCCCTCTGGGGAGTGTTTGGGACACGATTTTGATATTTTATGAAACGATTTTGACCCGTTTTGAGACGGGTTTTATCTTTTTTTGCACACAGAAATATCAATGAAAATGAAACCACTGAAGACCATTGTCTCTCTTTGCATGCTTTGGCTGGCCATGGCCGGTTACGCGAAAGCTGACGCCACGCTGAATGAACCCATCAGTTTTTCAAGTGTAACCGTTGAGGATTCATTCTGGCAGCCCAGAATTAAACGGCTCTCCGAAGTGACCGTCCCGTTTTGCCTTGACCAGTGTGCCAAAAAGACGCACAGGGTCGATAACTTCGCCATAGCGGCGGGGGTAAGGGAAGGTCGTTTCGAGGGTCTTTTCTATGACGATTCCGATTTGTACAAGATGATAGAAGGTGCGTCCTATTCTCTTCAGAACACTCCGGACAAGGTGTTGGAGTCTCAATTGGACAGCATCATCGCCTTGATCGCCGGAGCGCAGGGAAAGGATGGCTACATCAACACCTACTACACGTTAAAGATGCCTGGCAAGCGCTGGACTGACATGGACAAGCACGAGATGTACTGTGGCGGGCATCTTATCGAGGCTGGCATCGCCTATTATAAAGCCACAGGCAAACGCGTGCTGCTGGATGTGGCCGAAAGATTCGCGGAATATCTTGTCTCGGAATTCGGCCCCGGCAAAAAGGATTGGGTTCCAGGGCATCCCGAAATCGAGCTTGCCTTGATCCGCCTTTATCATGAGACATCCAAGAAAGAATATCTGGATCTGGCTCATTTCCTGTTGGAGGAAAGAGGCCGCGGCAAAGCCGACTGGAAGGCGTATGACTATTATATTGACAAAGTTCCTGTCGCGGAACTTAGCAAGATCGGAGGCCATGCGGTGCGCGCGATGTATCTGCTTACCGGAATGGCTGACTATTCGGCGACTTCCGGAGACACTTCTTACATCGCCGCTTTGGACAGGCTTTGGGACAATGTGGTGAAGACCAGGATGTATCTGACCGGCGGGATCGGCTCCTCGCGCCGCAATGAAGGCTTCACCGAGGACTATGACCTGCCGAACAAGGACGCCTATTGCGAGACCTGCGCCTCCGTCGGAATGGTGATGTGGAACCAGCGCATGAATATGCTCAAAGGGGAGTCCCGGTATGTGGATGTCCTGGAACGCGCGATGTACAACGGCGCGCTTGCGGGAATATCCTTGTCCAGCGACAGGTTCTTCTATGTCAATCCTTTGGCTTCGGACGGCGATCATCACAGAAAGCCTTGGTACGGCACCGCCTGCTGCCCGAGCCAGATCTCAAGGTTCCTTCCGTCAGTCGGTGGCTACATCTATGCCCGGTCGGATGATGCGCTGTGGGTCAATCTTTATGTGTCCGGCAAGGTGGAGACGGAGATCTCAGGCGTGAAGACAACATTCAGCCAGAAAACCGAATATCCTTGGGACGGAACTGTCTCGATGACAGTCTCTCCGGAGAAAAAGACCGCTTTCGCCGTCAGACTTCGCATCCCTGGCTGGTGTGAGGAATATAATGTCTCTGTCAATGGAAAGAAGGTCCGGTACGTTCTGGACGGAGGCTATGTGGTGCTTGAAAGAAAATGGAGGAAAGGCGACCGGATTGTCTTTGAAATGAATATGCCGGTGAAGGTTGTCACCTCCGATCCTAAAGTGAAGGCCAACATTGGAAAGCGCGCCATACAGAGAGGTCCGATCGTCTATTGCATGGAGCAGGTGGACAACGCTGGTTTTGATGCCATAAGGCTCACGTCGGATGATGTTTTCCAGTGCGTGTTCGAGCCGGAGACACTTGGTGGAGTATGCACGGTCACAGCCTCTTCAAACGGGCGTTCCGTCAGGTTTGTCCCGTATTACGCATGGGACAACAGAGCTCCGGGCAAGATGAAGGTCTGGGTGGAATACGAATCAAACACTATTGACAAACAATCAAGATTGCGGCCGACCGCTTATCAGGAACTGCCTTTGGGAGCGGTCAAGGCCGAAGGCTGGCTTAAAGAGATGCTGCTCAGGCAAAGTAACGGGATGACATCCCGGATGGATGTCCTTTATCCTCAGGTGATGGGGGACAGAAACGGATGGTTGGGAGGAGACGGAGATCAATGGGAAAGAGGGCCGTATTGGATTGACGGTCTTCTGCCGCTGGCGTATATTCTTGATGATCAGGAGTTGAAGGACAAGGCCAAGCCGTGGATAGAGTGGGCTTTGGCAAGCCAGCGTGAGGATGGTTTCTTCGGCCCGGACCGGGACTATCCCTACGAGAGTGGACTTCAGAGAAACAATTCACATGACTGGTGGCCAAGGATAGTGGTCCTGAAGGTTCTGCAGCAGTATTGGTCGGCGACAGGTGACGAAAGGGTGATTGATTTCATGCGCAGGTACTTCAGGTACCAGCTCGCGACATTGCCTGAGACACCTCTTGGCAGGTGGACTTTCTGGGCGGAATACAGGGCCTGTGACAATCTGAACATGGTGCTGTGGCTTTATGATGTCACCAAAGAGTCTTGGTTGATTGATCTTGCCGGCGTTCTTCATGCTCAGGGACACGATTATGTCAAGATGTTTCTGGAAAGTGACGACCTTCACAGACTGAGCACCATCCACTGCGTGAATCTTGCGCAGGGCATCAAGGAACCGGTGGTTTATTGGAGGGTGGATCCGGATCAGAAGTATCTGGACGCTGTTGACAAGGCGTTCTCGGACATCCGTCAGTACAACGGTTTCCCGAACGGAATGTTCGGCGGTGACGAGGCTCTTCACGGCAACAATCCGACGCAGGGCTCGGAGTTGTGCTCGGCGGTTGAGCTGATGTATTCTCTGGAAGAGATGGCGAAGGTTACCGGTCGGCTTGAATATGTTGACCATCTGGAACGTATCGCTTTCAATGCCTTGCCGTCCCAGATAACGGATGACTTCACGGCGCGTCAGTATTTCCAGCAACCCAATCAGGTCATGGTGACCAGGTGTATTCATAATTTTGACATCAACCACGGGAACACAGACCTTGTGTTTGGCCTTTTGACCGGCTATCCTTGCTGCACATCGAACTTGCACCAAGGCTGGCCCAAGTTTACCCGTAATCTTTGGCTGTCGTCTCCTGACGGAGGTCTTGCCGCTCTGGCATATTCCCCGTCCTCCGTCAGAAAGAGCTTCTCCGGGGTTGATGTCTTGATTATGGAGAAGACCCGTTATCCAATGGACGGAAGGATTGATTTTGAGGTTTCTGTCCCATCTGGTGGCAAAGTGTCGTTCCCTTTGCATCTGCGCGTTCCGTCATGGAGCGTCAGACCGAGCCTGACAGTCAACGGAGAACCGGTTTCTGTCACGGTGGGCAGCATGGCTGTCCTGGACAGGGAATGGTCTGACGGCGACCGTGTGGTGTTGGATCTTCCGATGGAGGTGTCTTTGAGTGAATGGTATGAGAATTCCGTGGCGGTGGAGAGGGGCCCGCTGGTGTACGCTTTGAAGATGAAGGAGAAGTGGGTCAAGTGTGACATTGGGGAAGAGAATTCCATTTATGGCAATGACTATTGGGAGGTGTTCCCGGAATCTCCGTGGAACTATGGAATAATCGATCCCGCCAAATCCTCCCTGTCAGATTGCTTTGAGGTGAAAGTGGATGAGAAACTCCTTGACAGTGAATGGTATTGGAATCCTGAGTCGGCTCCGGTGTCAATCATGGTCAACGCCAAACGGATCCCTTCATGGACTCTCTACAACAGTATGGCCGGCCCGCAGCCTTACAGCCGCATGTATGGCCCGGACACCAAGGATGTCCCGGTGGAGCGCATCACGCTGATTCCATACGGATGCACTACTTTGAGAATTTCGGAGTTCCCCGTCATCAAGGAATAAATCTAACAATTAATTACCAATCTTATTTAATCATTTATGAATCCAAAACAAATCAGAGTCGGCCTTTTGTCCTTGCTGGCGCTCTTTGCGATGGCCCTTGATGTGTCTGCGCAGAAGAGGACGGTTTCCGGACACGTCACTGACACAGAGGGAGTTCCTATGGTGGGTGTAGGAATTCTGGTCAAAGGAGAAGGACGAGGTGTCATTTCGGGCCAGGACGGAAGCTGGTCCATTTCAGTATCTCCTGAAAATGTCCTTGAGTTCTCTTTGCTGGGCTTTCAGACACAGGAGATCACGGTCGGAGACAGGACTGTCATTGATGTCAGACTGGAATTGAAGGCCAATGAACTTGACGATGTCACTGTCGTGGCTTTCGCGAAGCAGAAGAAGGAGAGCATCATCGCTTCCGTCTCGGCGGTTAATCCTAAGGAACTTAAAATCCCTTCAAGCAACCTGACGACGGCTTTGGCCGGACGTGTCTCCGGAGTGATCTCATATCAGGTCAGCGGAGAGCCGGGCCAGGACAACGCCCAGTTCTTTGTCCGTGGAATCTCGTCCTTTGGAGCCTCGGCGAAGAAGGATCCGCTTATCCTGATTGACAACATTGAGATGTCGTCCTCTGATCTGGCACGTCTGACCACTGACGACATCGCCAGCTTCTCGGTGATGAAAGACGCCACGGCGGCCGCTCTTTACGGCGCCCGTGGAGCCAACGGTGTCATCCTCATAACCACCAAGAGCGGAATGGAAGGCAAGGCGAAACTGAATTTCCGTTACGAGACCTCCATCAGCCAGCCGACCCGTGAAGTGGAGTTCGCTGATCCCGTGACTTACATGTCGCTACACAATGAGGCGGTCAAGACCCGCAATCCGATCGCTCCGGCTCCATATTCACAGGAGAAGATCGCCAACACCAGACTCGCGGACCGCAACACGAATGTGTTTCCGGCGACGGACTGGTACGATATGCTGTTCAAGCCGGCCACAGTCAACCAGCGGTTCAATTTCAACCTCAGCGGTGGTGGCCAGATTTCGAATTATTATATTTCCGGAGCCTACACCCGTGACAACGGAGTGCTGAAATCGGACTCGAACAACAACTTCACCAACAACATCAATCTGAACAAGTATGTGCTGAGGGCCAATTTCAACGTGAATGTGACGAAGAGCACCAAGGTGACAATCCGCCTTCACGGAGCGTTCGATGACTATCAAGGGCCGCTTCAGGGTGGAAGCGAGCTTTACGAGATGGCGATGAACGCCAACCCTGTGGCTTTCCCGGCTTTCTACCGCACTGACGACGGTATTCTGGAGCCGCGCAAGCACACGATGTTCGGAACGAACGATGACAACACTTATGTGAACCCGTACGCGGAGATGGTCAAGGGGTTCAAGCAATATTCATCCTCGACCATGCTCGCGCAGGTGGAAGTCAGGCAGGATTTCAGTGAATTGATAACCAAAGGCTTGTCGGGAAGGGTGCTTGTCAACACAGACCGGTATTCCTATTTTGATGTCCGCCGTGAGTCAAAGCCTTATTTTTATTCTTTGGCCACATACGACAGGGACAACGGTTTCTATACCGTCCGTTCCGTCAACGAAGGCAGCAACGCCCTGTCTTACACGGAAGGAGCGAAGGATGTCAATTCTTCCCTCTACATGGAGGCGGCCATTGACTATGCCCGTAAATTCAAGGACAGGCACAATGTTACAGGACTTCTGGTCTACACAATGCAACAGCGCCTTTACGGCAACGCCGGCTCACTTCAAAAATCTCTCCCTTACAGGAATATGGGACTGGCCGGCCGTTTTACCTACGACTATGACAGCCGCTACTTCATGGAGGCGAACTTTGGCTACAACGGTTCGGAGCGCTTCAACGCCAAGCATCGCTGGGGGTTCTTCCCTTCGGCCGGTCTGGGCTACATCATCTCCAATGAGAAATTCTGGGAGCCTCTCAAGAACACGGTCTCTTTGCTTAAACTCAAGGCCACATACGGTCTTGTCGGAAATGACGCCATAGGCAACGAAAGGTTCTTCTATCTCTCGAATGTGGATCTCAACAGCAGGCTCCACGGCATTTCGTTCGGCACGACCATCAACACCACGAAACCGGGGGTGTCCATCTCCCAGTATGCCAATCCGGAGATCACTTGGGAGATTTCCCGAAAGATGAACCTCGGTGTCGAACTTGGACTGTTCGATGACCTGAACGTCCAGTTTGACTACTTCACGGAGAACAGAAGCAATATCCTTATGCCGCGCGCCTATATTCCTTCAACCGCAGGCTACGAGGCGACCATCAGCGCCAACATCGGCGAAGCTGTGGGACATGGATGCGAGGTGGCCGTGCAGTACAATCATTCCTTCGCGAACGGGATGTGGATTATGGGCAACGGCAACTTCACCTACGCCACCAGCGAGTACAAGTTCTACGAGGAACCCGACTATGCTGACACGCCTTGGCTTTCCCACAAAGGCCGCTCGCTCGGTCAGGTCTATGGCTATGTCGCCGAACGTCTGTTCGTTGACGATGCCGAGGTCGCCAATTCTCCTCTCCAGAATTTCGGAGGAAATGTCCCGACCCAGGCCGGTGACATCAAGTACAAGGACATCAACAACGACGGCATCATCAGTGAGCTGGACAAGGTGGCCATCGGTTACCCTGTGACCCCGGAAATCATCTACGGATTCGGTGTCTCCCTTGGCTACAAGGGATTTGACCTGTCCTGCTTCTTTCAGGGTTCGGGCCGTTCCTCCTTCTGGATAGATCCCGCGAAGGTCTCTCCTTTCAAGGATGGCCAGCGCGCCTTGATGAAGAGCATCGCGGATGATGTCTGGACCGAGGAAAACCGGAACATCCGTGCTTTCTGGCCACGTCTTTCGGAGGAACAGAACGCCAATAACAGCCAGGTCAGCACGTGGTTCATGAGAGATGGCTCGTTCCTGCGCCTGAAGTCGGCGGAGTTCGGCTACACGATTCCGGACAAACTCTCAAAGAAGCTGGGAATTAATATGACACGAATATACTTGAGCGGAAGCAACCTTCTTACATTCAGTAAATTCAAGTTGTGGGATCCAGAGATGCAGGGCAACGGTCTCGGCTATCCGATCCAGCGTGTATATAACCTTGGTGTTCACGTCACTTTCTAATACCGACGAAAAATGAGAATGAATATTACACATAGAGCGAAGGCCGCGGTGATGGCTGTCCTGACATTATTCTTCACGGCATCCTGCGATTACCTTGACGTGGTTCCGGATGACATCCCGACTCTGGACCATGCGTTCGAGGACAAGGCGCAGGCCGAGAAATATCTCTACACTTGTTACGGCTACCTGCCGGAATACATGAGTCCGGCGAAGGACCCGGCTATAATGGGTTCGGGAGAATTCCTTTCCTACACAACCGGTAACGGGGCTATCAGCCTCTACAATCTGGCTCTCATCACAGGCGGGCAGAACATCAGCGCCCCGATCTGCAACAATTGGGAGACTGACACATGGTACTATTCCCCGTACCAGGCCATCCGTGTCTGCAACACTTTCCTTGAGAAAATCGACGAGCCTTTTGACCTTGACAACATCACCAAGACCAGATGGGTGGCCGAGGTGAAGTTTCTCAAGGCCTACTACAACTATTGTCTGATCCGGATGTACGGCCCGATAGTGATCCAGGACACAAACCATGATGTCAACGCCGAGCCTGACGCCGTCCGGGAGTACCGCACTCCTTTCGATGAGTGCATCGACTATGTTGTCGCCCTTCTGGACGAGGCCACCCCGGATCTTCCGTTGAGGATCGAGAAGGAGACGGAGGAGCTAGGCCGTGCCACACAGGCTATCGCCAAGGCTGTGAAAGCCAAGGTTCTTGTCATGGCCGCTTCGCCGTTGTTCAATGGTAATCCTCTCTACGCCAATATCGTGGATGGACGAGGTGTGCGTCTTTTCCCGGAGGCCGGAGAGAAGGCCGAGAAATGGAAAAGGGCGGAGGCCGCGCTCAAGGATGCCATAGAGACTGCTGAGTTGGCCGGGAACGACCTCTACACGCTCCGGACACATGCATATTCCCTGAACCAGGAACTTGAGAAACAGTTGGAGATCAGGTACAAGATCTGGGACGCGTGGAACACCGAGACGGTCTGGGGCTACACCCGCACCAGCACGTTCGCCCTGCAGTACAACTCAATGCCCCGTCTTACCGCGGACGCGTTGAAGAACTCTTATGTGAAAGGTGGGTCTCTGGCCCCTACATCGTTCGTGGCTGATCTCTACTACACCGAGAACGGGGTTCCGATGGCAGAGGACAAGACATTCGACTACGAGCATAGGTTCGATCTCCGCGCGGCGGACGAGTCGGAGAAATGGAAAGTCTCCACCTCTGTGGACGCAGCCACCGGAGAACCTTTTGTCACGGCCAGGATGCACTTCAACCGTGAGCCACGTTTCTACGCGTCGCTGGGATTTGACGCGGCCCTTTGGTGGGGCAACGGCAAGTATGACATCACAAAGTATGACGAACTTTACAAACTGGCCGCCAAGTTCTCGCAGCTTCAGGGACAGACATGGGCTTCGTTATATTCAGTGACAGGCTATTTCGCCAAGAAGCTTATCGCGCCGGAGACGACGTTCAACGCTTCAAGTTTCTCCACTGAGCCGGCTCCATTCCCGATCATCCGCATGTCCGATCTCTATCTGCTCTATGCTGAGGTTCTCAACGAGGTCTATGGCCCTACGGATGAAGTGTTCGTCTATCTTGACGCCGTGCGTGCAAAGGCAGGCCTGAAAGGCGCCAGAGAGTCGTGGAGGAACTATTCCACCCAGGCCGCCAAGGTAGAGACAAAGGACGGCTTGAGAAGCATCATCCAGAGAGAAAGGATGATAGAACTCGCCATGGAGGGGCAGAATATGTGGGACATCCGCAGATGGCTCCGCGGAACCGAACTTTGGAATGGACAGACGATGGTCTGGAACGTCAATGAGAAGGCTCCGGCCGCGTATTACAATCAGGTGCCGGTCACATCCGCGCACAAGAAGTTCTCCCAGAGAGACTATCTCTGGCCTATCAGCCAAAGGCAGATGTCAATCAATCCAAAACTTCAGCAGAACTACGGATGGTAAATCTAATCACGATGAATATGAAAAGAATAATATTACTGATGTTTTCCGCCGCTGTGGCGTATTCCTGCGCGGATCAGCCGATTGGCTCCATTCCGATGGATTCCGAGGCTCCGGGGCAGGTGTCGGACGTTAAGGTCACGAATGTTCCGGGCGGGGCGGACCTCTCCTATAAGATTCCTGAAGACAATGATCTTCTTTATGTGAAGGCCACTTATGAGCTGGAAAACGGCACCCAGTCCAGCGTGATGGTGTCGATGTATGAGAACACTTTGAAAATCAGAGGGTTCGCCAAGCCGGAAGAGCGCAGGGTGATGATAACTACGGGAGACAGGAGCGGCAATGAGTCGGAGCCGGTCTCAGTCTCCATCTCTCCGATGCGCTCCCCGATCTTCGATGTGCTGGAATCAGTCAGGATGGAAGGTACTTTCGGTGGAGTCAGGTTGGCTTGGAAGAACGAGACCAAGAGCGCCCTGGCGGTGACTCTTCTGAAAAAGGCGGGCTCGAAATGGGAGGAGATCAACACCTACTATTCAGATGCTGACGAAGGACGGCAGGCTGCCCGTGGAATGGATGCCGAGGAGGCTGAGTTCGCTGTGTTCATCAAGGACAGGTGGGAGAACGTCTCGGACACGGTGACCGCCACCCTTACACCACTTTTCGAGGAACAGTTCCCGGTTGGGACCTATAAGAAATATGCCATGGCCGGTGACAGCGAGATTTCTTACGGATGGGATCTCGGATTCGCTTTGGACGGGAACACGACACAGGCTTACGGCTGGTTCTCAAAACCATCTGTCGAAGGTGGAGTCTGGCCGGCAAGATTCACGGTCAGGATCGCCGGAGGCGCGTTGGTCAGCCGTGTCAGGATAATCCAGCGCCATCCGGAGATGTGGGAGAACGGTAATCCTAAGAAATTCAACGTTTATGCTACCAACAATCCGTCTCCGGACGGAAGCAATGACGGATGGACGCTTCTGAAGACATTTACATCCGTCAAGCCATCCGGTTACGATTCCGGACAGTATTCGGATGAGGACCGCTACATCGCCCAGAACGGGGAGGACTTCGAGTTTGACCCGGAGAAGGTTGCCAAGTATGAATATTACCGGTTCGAGTTCGTCGAGAACTGGGGTGGAGACAACACCTTCATCAATCTGTATGAAATATTCTTTTACGGAAAACTCTAAAAGGAATCGAATATATGAACTTAAGAATATTATCGGCTTCCGCCGCCGTTGTGGCTTTGTCCTTGGTGTCCTGTTCGAAAATGAATGACCTCCACAAACCATATCTTGAGAAAGGGGAGACGGTTTATGCCGCCAAGGTGGATTCCGTCAAGGCTCTTGTCGGGGTCAACAGTCAGGTGCTCGACATTTTTGTCCCGGCCAACAGGGTCAGTCGTGGTGTTGTCAGATGGAATCTCGGCCAGGATTCGTTGGAGTTCAGTCTTCCGGCGTCACTGGTGTCACCTGTCAGAGTTGTTGTCCCTGGGCTTGAGGAGGGAAACTATACCTACGACATCGTGACTTACGACTCCTACAACAACAAGTCCCTCGCTTATGAGGTCACAAGCAATGTGGTCTCAGAGGAAACCATGGCCGCGCATAAGGACATGATGACCAAGTCTTTGTACTATTCTGAATATGACGCCTGTCTGAAAAAGATAGCCTCGATGTATCCAAAAGCCAAGATCAGCAACGCCCAGAACTTCGGTGGAAGCGCTTGGTTCATGTGGGAGTGCGACCCTCTTCCGGGAGCCAAGGTGGTGTTCCGCTACATCAATCGGGACAATGTCTGGACAACCAGGGAATTCGCAGGGGAGAACATAAAGAAGAAGGCATGGGAGTCTTCCCTGAAGGATGCCCTATGCGAGCCGAAGGACCAGGTCGTGTTCTACTACCACACGGTTTACGAAAACCTTGGTTTTGTGCATAAGGTGTCACACCGGGTTGACCTTGGCGAGGAGTACGCGGACCGGTGGTACGACTACGAGGCCGAGATCAGGATTGACAGTTACTCCTACCCGGAGGCTTCTGACAATTGGTAATGGGCAGACGAGCATGAAAGGTCGAATCAATCTGCTTTGTGTCAGCCTTCTTTCGTTGTTGCTCTGCAATTGTGGTGGATCCTCTTCCGAACCGGAACCTGTTCCGGCTCCGGAAGGGGACTACATCAACCGGGAGGAGACATTCGGATCCTATCAAGGGTGGAGATTCAGGTGCAAGGTGTTGGCTGAAAGCAGGACGGTCGAGAAATTCGGTGGCAGACTGGACTTCATGAAAAAGGTTGACGGCCTTATGGAGAAAGCCAGCGAACGGTTCCGGGTCAAAGGCATAAATGATTCCCAAGGCAACAGGGTTCTGTTCTACATGTCTGAATTCGAGGTGTTTGACGGCAGGTCTGGCGACCGGCTAAACGAGCCGATGCGCGGCAATGAATCCTATGATCTGAAGATAGTGATCAATGCGACCGCCACCTCCTCTGACAAGTCTGGAGGTTTTGTCGGCTCTCCTTGCCTTTCCATCGGACTGGACAGATCCGAGCCGTTTTCCGACGAGTCCCTGATGGATCTGGTCTATTGTCTGGGGCTTTCAAGAGGTGTCGTCGCGCTGAATGAGGTCGAGATCCACAATGGCTCTGTCAACAACCCTGTCAACGGTCAGGATTTCTATGCTGTCCCATGCATAATGAACGACAGGAAATCCACCTCTGTATGGTCGGAATATTCCAAGTCCGTGATCAACGCCTCCGGCGACAAGAGAGTCGCCGCGCACAGGGATTATCTGCCTTCAGGCTTCAGGGCTCAGGTGTTGACATCCGAAGGGCAGGTGGCGAAGGACGCTGTCCTGCGTTTCTATCCTGTGTATCCCGGCAGCGGGAAGGTGGATGACACCCCGCTCTTTACCGGCTCGCTGTCTGCTACCGGAAACTATGTGTTCGCCTCGAATCCGTTCCTCCTTGACGAAGGGCGTAAGGAAGTGTTCAATTATTTGGTTGAAGTTGTTTACGAGAGGTATAAGTTCTATTCATGGATGCCGGTTTACGAGACAGAGCAAGCCTGCGTCTCGGATCCCGGAATGTCATATACCTACAAGATCAAGCTTCCGAAGATCGATGAGAACACTTATTATGTTCCAGATGGTGACTATGTTGACAGGAATGTCGAGTTTGACCGTCTTCAAGGGTGGAAATTCCGCTGCAAGGTGTTTGTGGATAAACAGACGATGGCCGACCACGGTGGCAGAATGGAGGTTCTCAAGAAGATGGACAAACTGATGAAGGATGCGAGCGCATATTTCCAAGTCAAGGGTATAAATGACGCCGGAGGCAATCAGTTCCATTTCTACATGACTGAAATGCTTCCGTTCGAGGGGCGTTCCTCGGCTTTGATGTACGACAAATCCGGAGAGTCGGATCTCAGTTACGATGTCCGGGTCATAGTCAACGCTCATGCCGCCGACGGTGATGTCTCCGGAGGCTGGCTGCCGGCTCCCTACCTTTCGGTAGGCCACGATTTCAGTGGCCTGTTCCAAGGCTACGCCGTGGACGCGTTGGTGCACGAGTTCGGGCATTCCAGAGGCATGATCGACTTGTATGCCACCGAGGTGAAGGAGGCTTCCGGCAATCCGATCACCGGAGAGACTTACAAGGCTCAGAAAGGAATAATGAACTACCCTTACGGCGAGACCGTGTGGACAGAATATTCCAAGATGATGATCAACGCTTCCGCGGACAAGAGAATCTGCATAAAGCACCATTCCTTCCTTTCGGAGACCTTCAATGTGAAGGTGGTGAAGAAGGACGGCTCGCCTGTAGCGGGGGCGTTGCTGAAATTCTATCCGGTCGAGGGCTATAGCTACAAGGTTACACCGACCCCTCTATACGAAGGTGAGACCTCCGGCGAGGGAATATTCCGCTTCCAGTCGAATCCTTTCGTAAAGCCCGGTCAGAGCGACAGAGGCAACAACATATTCAATTTCTATGTCGAGATTGAATATGACGGTGTCAAGACCTATCGCTGGATGCCGATCCAGGACGCTGAGCTTGAATATGGGACAAACGGCAGCAACACACTGGTGTTCAGTCTGGATTAACAGGACTTGTCACGGCCTGACATATTCATTTGAAAACATTTTAGTAACCTTCAAAAAATAACCTGCATCATCTTAAGGAATCTTTTCGGTCTAGATTTCTTTTCTCATCAGTCATGTGCCACCGGCACACTCCTTCTTCAAAAAAAGATCTATCCTCGAAAATCTTCTCTTAATCTGAAGCAACTTATTTTTTTCATGTTCCTTAATCTGGGAGATGGTAGTGCGGCATCAAAGCAATTTTCTTCCATATACGGTCGAAAGCCGATGCCTATTACGAACCTTGGAGCAAGGCCATAACCGGCGAGTCGGGCAATGAAGGCTATATAGCATAAAGAAAGAGGGTGACTTTTAAGTCCGAATGGACTTTCTAGTCACCCTCTCGCTTATGGTATCAGGATCTAATTCTTCTTTCTGACGATCCAGGTCCCCGGATTTTCAGTACTTTCGACTGATTCGTATCCTTCTGCTACCCAGTTGGCAGGTTTGCCATTGATAGTGTCGCCGGTACTTGCTGCCGGATTGAATCCCACGAAGGTTCCTCCCTTTATGGTGATCTTGCAAGCTGCTATGCTGCCGTCGTGACAGTTGATAAGATACTGGGCACTGGCGCCATCTGCCGCCTTAAATGTTCCGCCGTTGATTTCGAGCTCGGCGTGGTCATATTGGTCCATCGGCATAAGGTAAATCGCAGGCGAGTTATTTCGGCTCTTGTCGGTTCCTGAAACGAATGTGCCATCGTTTATTACCAGCTTTCCGTCCCAGACTGTAATAGCTGCAGCAAACTCACTTGACTTTCCGCCTTCGATGCGGATGTCCTTACTGTTGATGGTGAGCGTCTGCCCCTTGCCATTTACGAGAATGGTTTCATCGCTGTTTTGTCCGCCACGAATTATTCCGTTACCGTTTATGACGTTAGTTCCGTTATCCTGGCAGAAGTGCAGGAGAGGTATTTGGAGGTCGCCTTCCATAAGAACGCCATTCGCCATAGCAAGCGTGAAATCCTTCTGAATCTTTAGCTGGTTCCTCGGTGCGACAGGGTAATCGATTGTAATGGTCCCATTATTCTCAACAGAAGAAACGGCATCGATGAGCTTAGTCTCGTTAGTTATGACCTTATATGCGAGAGGAGATTCGTTGGTTTCTGCATAAGAGTATGTCGACGGTACATAGATCTTTCCGGCATCGTCTGAATACTTTCCTCCGTAGATGGTTATGGCTGCATTTTCCAGAGCAGGGTAGTCGCAGGCCTTGTCGATATAGACAGTCTTGCAAGGCACGTTCGTTCCGCTGTCTGGTACTTTGCCGACGCGATCGCCTCCTGTGGTGATGATCTCAGCATCTTTAATGACGATGTTACCTCCGCGGCTAAGGATGCCGACTCCGTTCTCAATGTTGATTTTTGCAGCATTGATGGTGATGTCGTCCTTCCACGGAGCATATATACCGCAGGCTACGTTAGCAGCTTTGGCCGTGTATCCGTTAATTACAGGAATGCCACTTTTTGATGACTTATCGATAATTATCGTATTGCCTTTATCACGAGCCTCAGTTGTATTCGCATAGTTGATACTTCCATTACCGGCTATAACCGCGTTATTCGTAGCAGTGAAAGAGCCGCCGTAGATGGTGATGGTGCAGCCGGTCGCCGTGCCTGTGCATACAGCGCCCTCGACAGAAGTTACGGTACAGTCGTTGAGGTATATTTTAGCGCCTTTAGCGTGGGAGTCTAATTTGACTCCGACAAATTTCTTCGAATCGATGGTTCCGTTCTTGAGACGTACTTCGCCTTGCTTTACGATGACGGCACATTCGCCTTCGTTCTCAGAAGTGATGCTGTGTCCGTTAAGATCCAGAATGAGTTCTGCATAACTGCCGGTTAGTGTATTTGTTATCGTAAGAGGGCCGTTGATATCGCTTTCTAAGGTGATGGTAGGCTTCTTGCCGGTATTAATTGCTGCTGCGATAGCCTCTTCGATGGAACCGAACTGCCTGCCATTTATAGATGCTACGCTTTTGAAAGTCTTGGCGCTTTCTGTCTTGATGATTACGGTCGAGTTCTTCTGGATGTTGCAGTCACCTAAGGTCTTCTGGAGTAATACTATGGATGTACCGTCGGACTTGTGAGCTGTTATAGTAAGTTCCTTGCCCGACAGGTCTACCGGAGCTGTGGTGAAGAAGGCCCTAGAGTATTCGCCCTTATCGAAATCAAATCCAGCTCCGTTAGCGGTTCCGAGGGTTAAAGTTAACGAAGTGCTGTATTTGTTACCGCCGATGGTAGAATTGGTAGCGTCAAGAGTGCAACTGCTTGTAAAGAGTGGATCTGTCGTAGATAAGGTGAGAGATGTTACGCCCTTAGTCTCTTCGGTGAAGAGATGCTCTACTACTATCCAGCCCACCTGGTTCTTCAGATTGAACTCCAGACTGTTGGCTCCGCTTGCCTTTGTGGCTTTCGCACAGGCATAGTCGTAATATTTTAGCATCGCAGTACTGTTCTTCACATCTTGCCTCTGCCCTTCGAATGTCATCGGGATGGATCTGACATCGGAAGTGATGACGAAGTTATAGGCAGGAATGAAGGCATAGTAGTTTATGCCGTCCATAAGTTGGAATCCCTTGCTTTCGAGTTTGGATGAGGCTTCTCCGGATGTAAGGGTGCGAAGAAGTGCTGCATCTGACTTTCCTCTATTACCTTCTCTTCCGAATACGACCACATTCTCATTATATCCCCAAGAGAATTTCAGGGCATTATTATCCCAGCTAAGGGACTTGGTCTGGAATGGTAGAGCCGGTTGTTCGATGGTAGCGAAGATGCCTTCGCCCTGAGGTGCCGGTACAGGTTCGAGATTAGATGTACATCCGGCTAGTGTCGCCAGTGCTGTGGCGATGATTAATACTTGCTTTTTCATTTTTACTGTTGTTAATCGACTTCAATAGGAGCATTTGGATCTTCACCGGATATTTCTCCGCTCATCGCACAGATGACACCGGATATGTTGATGTCGACCAGTTCGACTTCCGGCTTTACATAATAGATCTGAACCTGTTTTTCTCTGTTCGCCTTCATAATAATGATAGACTTGTGCCGACTGTCCCGCACCGGCTGTTAATAGTTGATTCAATAGGCAAATAATACGATGTGGAACACCGTCAGCCGCTTGTGCAAATATCGATGGTAGCGTGTCTTCCGCCGCCGTGGCGACATTGTAAATGGTTGACACAAAGTGTTATATGCCCGCCTATTGCTTAGGCTTTACGCAAAAGCGGGTGCTAATATATATATATAGATAATTCTCCAAATTTTTTTCGGATTTTATCCGGAAAAACAAGAAAAACAAACGGCCAAATATTTACCAACTTATTTTTCAACGCTTACTAATAATTCTGTATCTTTGTGCTTTGGTTATCCGCTGGAGATAAGGTTTGTTTTTCAGCGGTCGCTTAGTCCGCGAAAGGAATATGTTTTCAAAGGAACTTAAAGAAGAATGCGGGGTGTTCGGTGTCTGGGGCGTGCCCCACGCCGCCGAGGTGACCTACTACGGTCTCCATTCCCTTCAGCATCGCGGCCAGGAAGGCTGCGGAATCGTCTCGGTCAATGATAATGGAGAACTTCACCGGGTCAAGGGGCTCGGGCTCGTGACCGAAGTCTTCAACAGCGAGAATCTCGGATCTCTCCACGGAAATATGGCGGTCGGCCACGTGCGCTACTCCACCCACGGCGGTGGCGGCATCGAGAATGTCCAGCCGTTTCTCTTCAGGCACAACAGCGGTGACTTCGCCCTCGTCCACAACGGTAACGTGGTGAATTCCGCGCAGTTGAGGAAATACTTGGAGGACCGTGGCAGCCTTTTCCAGTCCACATCGGACAGCGAGATTCTGGCTCACCTCATCAAGAAGGAGCCTGTCGAAAGGAACAGTCCAAGAATATACCCGATAATGGAGGCCCTGAATATGATCGAAGGGGCTTTTGCGTTTCTGGTGATGACCAACCATCGGATCTATGCGATGCGTGACAAGTACGGTCTGAGGCCTCTGTCCATCGGACGGATCGGCAACGGCTATGTCATCAGCAGCGAGACCTGTGCCTTCAGCGTGGTGGGAGCGGAGTTCATCCGCGACATCGAGCCGGGCGAGGTGGTCACGATCGACCATCACGGCATCAGAAGCCAGAAATATTCAGACTATCAGCGCCACGCGATGTGCGCGATGGAATATATCTACTTCTCCCGTCCGGACAGTGACATCGAAGGCTGTAACGTGCACGCTTTCAGGAAAGAGAGCGGAAAGATCCTCTACCGGGAGTCGCACGTGGACGCTGACATCGTGGTCGGGGTTCCGGACTCCAGTCTCAGCGCCGCGTCCGGTTACGCCGAGGCCAGCGGACTTCCTAACGAGATGGGACTCATCAAGAACCGTTACATCGGCAGGACTTTCATCCAGCCTTCGCAGGAGATGAGGGACAAGGGTGTGAAGATGAAACTGTCGCCGGTCAGGAGCATCGTGAAGGACAAGAGGATAATCCTGGTGGATGACTCGATTGTCCGTGGAACCACGTCCCTGAGGATCGTGCGGATGCTGCGCGAGGCCGGAGCGAAGGAGGTCCATATGAGGATTGCCAGTCCGATGATCAAGAATCCGTGCTTCTATGGTGTGGATATGTCCACCCACAAGGAGCTCCTGTGCTATTCCAGAAACCTTGAGCAGGCCCGTCAGGCCATCGAGGCCGATTCGTTGGCGTTCCTTTCCGAGGAGGGCCTTTTCGAGGCCGGCCACCGCAGTGACCTTTGTCTGGCCTGCTTCAACGGCAACTACCCGACCGCCCTCTACTCCAGCATCGAAGAGGTCAACGAAGAGCATAAGTTTTAGAAGTTTTTCTGATTTGCTATAGATTCCCTTGACGTTCCCGGTGAGTTTCGCCGGGTCGTCAGCGTAGGGGATGCTCCCGGACGCTTATTCCATCCAGTTGTTTTCGTATTTGATTTTAGTTTAGTAATCATAAGTCCACTTGAAAAAGTCGTTTTTGAAAAAACATGTGCCACGCAGATACTTCTGTAAGGGGGAGACTGTCTTAAAAGTAAAAGTAAAAGTAGGATCCAGTCCAAAAACCTGTGTAAAAGAAAGGGAACGATCTTGCCGATTGAGTTTTGTTGTTTCGCACCAACATCAATTAAACGCCGACGGCCAATGACGTTGTTTGTCAATGGCTTACCGCCAGTCTCATAGCGCGGGTCCGGTATTTCCGGGTTGTTTGCCGAGTTTATTCAATAGTTTGTCCGCTGAAAGCCTTGCCGGCCGGACAAAGCGCATGATTTCCGCATTTTGTCCGGCCAGAACACAATCCACCGGACGGACTGCACCGAGGGAATATGGACGGTGAGAATATTACAAAAGGCTTTCAGCCAAATGGTGAATCTGCATTGTTGGAAACCAGACCAGGCTGAAAAACACAAAGGCTATGGTACAGGATTTTCATGGGGATGAGCCTCTCATGTGTTTAAGACCGGCTTTGATGTGAGGGCGTTCCGTCAATCACAGACCGACATCGTCACTGGGCGGCCGTAATAAGAAGGCATTGAGACGTGTTCCATAAACGGTTGATAATAATAGCGTTAACTATTCGTCTTTAGTGGATATGCGCCCAAGACGAGACGTTAACTATGTGATAATAAGCACATTATCAGCCACTCATTCGGTGTCAGCGAGTAACGGATGACATTTTACTAATGAGGAAGATGTCGACTGCGTTGCGTCGGGTACCTGTGCCTGTATGCCATGGCGGCCTACACCCTTCGCGCGCCCTATCCGAGTAAATGACCGCCATGGCCATCAGACACAGGTACCCCGGACCGAAAAAGCACATGCGGAGGTGTCCAACAACGCTATGTAGCGAAGAAAACGACTTTCTGGGTGCAACCCAGAGGAGTTTCAGACGTTAAGTAACCTTCAGAAAATAAGCTGCATCATCTTAAGGAATCTTTTCGGTCTATATCTCATCAGTCATGTGCCACCGGCACACTCCTTCTTCGAAAAAAGATTTATCCTCGACAATTTTCTCTTAATCTGAAGCAACGTATTATTTTCATGTTCCTAAGCATTTCCTTTACAGACTTTCGATCATGTATGCACCACACATACATTTGGATTTGATCCTTGACATCCCTGATGTCTGCCAATAGGCATTGCGTCCCATCCGTGGTCAGCGTTGGGTTGGCATTGTAGCAAGTAAACGCATCTCTATCGAAATCATTCGCAAAGACTATCTGCGTGTCTAATCTTGGATAGCTGTGGCTACCAAAGTTAAAGCCTCCTGTAAATCCAAGATCAAGGCCTCCGCAACCAGAAAATAAAGATGCTATTCTTTTTGGCATTATGTGTTCCTGTTTCGTTATTACTATTCCATAAAAGTCGGTCTTGCCGATGCTTAATAAATGACCGCCCTTATAATTCCCTCAAACCTACCGCTTCCCCGTATTCTTCAGCCCGGCAATCCGCTTGACTTCGTTTATTTCAGCTATGAACTGTTCGGTGGTCGGAAGGTACAGCTGGTACTTGCTGGCAAGGATTGTCCTGTTGTCTTCCGGCAGGGTGAGCTTGACGGCGGTGTCGTTCTTGTCGGAACACAGGAGTATTCCGATGGTCGGGTTCTCGTCCTCAGACTTTTCGTAGCGATCGTAGTAGTTGACATAGAGCTGTAACTGCCCCAAATCCTGGTGGGTCAGCTTGTGGTTCTTGATTTCTATGATGACAAATGAGCGAAGCAGTCGATTGTAGAATACAAGATCCGCGAAATACTCATCGTCCTCAATGAGCAGCCGTTTCTGTCTGGCTACGAAAGAGAATCCCTTTCCCATTTCGAGGAGGAAGTCCGCAATATGTGAGATGATTGCGCTTTCAAAGTCTCTTTCATAATATTCCGGGCGTTTCTCAAGACCAAGGAATTCCAAAACCATAGGGTCTTTGATGATTTCTGTCGGTGATTCCGGTTGGCGCTCGTTGCGGGCTACAGCAAGGACCTTTCCCTTGTCGTTGCTCATCAGAAGACGCTCGTAAAGCATTGAGTTGATTTGGCGCTCAAGTTGACGTTTAGACCAGCATTCATTGACGGCTTCCAGCTGATAGTACTCTCGTTTGTCGGGGTCTGGGATTGAGATAAGCAGTTTATACTGAGACCAGTTCAATTGCGAACACAGTGTATTCGCAATTGGGTATATGCGGTAGAACTGCCTGCACATCTCCAATTGACGGACGGAGAATCCGCTGCCGTACTCCGGCTGTAGCTGCTTCGCAAGGTTCTTGATAAGATAAGTGCCGTAGCCGGCTCGCTCTTTCCCTTGCTGCTCTTTCTCGGCGATGCGCTGACCGATGGCCCAGTACATCCGCACGCGGCAAAAGTCCACGCTGCGGACGGCGTTGCCGCGCGCTCCATCTATGATAGCCTTGATCCCGCTGACAAATTCGTTCAGAGGAGATTCCAACTCAGTTCTTCTCGATCCCATCTCTTCGCAAAAACTACAATCTCACAAATTTAGTCATTTTTCTGATTCATTTGATTCCTACTATGTCGAAATGATCACGAAATGATCAGCGGGTTCACACCTACATAGTACCCTCAAAGGCGGAGCGGGGCAACACGTTCCCGGAGGTTATGGACATCTCGTTCAGAATTGCAAGGTAAAAGGCTTCCGATGTAGCCGGAGAAGGGTCCCCCGTGCAAATCTGTTCCGGGCTGAAGGATAGAGGATGCCCAGCAAGGCCTTCAGGGCTGGATCCGTCAGGACTCGCGGGAACAGAATTGCAGCGGATTGCTGTTAGGGATGGATGTGGGTGCAAATCCGTGGAAGAATCATTACAAGAATCATTACAACATCCAGAAGGGGTTGTCGTTATCGGATTTTAGTTGTAACTTCGCAGAGTCAGTGATCGCTCTGACAACATCTGGCCTTGGTGAGAGATTCCATACCATGGCCTTAATGTTTTTCAGGTGATGCGGTTGCTGGATTTCAGGGATTTATATAATACAAAATACACTATGGCAGTTGATTACGAGAAGGCGGGCGTGAGCCTTGAGGCGGGCT
>ERZ1026860.292-NODE-292-length-37588-cov-56.218608_pt1 | contig 37588 bp, 22 predicted proteins | sample MGYA00380160_ERZ1026860 | MGnify/ENA primary metagenome ERZ1026860 (study PRJEB33269, sample SAMEA4719796) | human gut metagenome | biome: human-associated habitat; feature: organic feature; material: feces | place: Cameroon | collected 2013-10 ... | reverse complement strand
AGGACTATCTTCTGGAACTGCTTAGGGGCGCTAAAATTTGATGCGGTTGCCCTGCTTCCGTTTTTTGACTTTTTGCCGGGAAACCATTTCTTGGCCAGCAAAGATTCTACGCGAAAATCGGCATCAAGGTACAATCATTTCTATAACATTGGGGGGTATGAATATGTTTTTTATGAATATTATATGTTTTTTATCGAACCAAAATCCTTGGCACCGCAGCATTTTCCCAAATAATCTTGCCAGAGGTGTTTTGTCTATGGAAACTGCCATCATAGGAGTAAATGGACCGAATATGGACCAAGAAAATCAAATATGATTGAATACCTTTGCATCACCAGAATATAATACTAAACATTTTTTTGATATGACGCAAGAAGAACAGTACCTACTTACATTTGTGCCGCAGATAACAGCTGACACAGACCCTCTTCAGGAAGAAATTGACTCTAGGTTGAAGGACTATGAGGACAAGTGGGGGCAACTTGAGGCTGTGATAAAGGCTGATGATGAACTGCAAGAGGTTCCCAAACCTGATGAATCCAAAAAACCTGGTTGCGGAGTCCCTGTTGTAGTGGCAATTGTGCTTTTTGTTTTACTTCTTATCTTCGGTGTGCAATTCTTGGCTTCATTGATTTTGGGAGCCGCAGGGGCGGCCGTCCTTTATGGCGTACTGTCATACGATTATAAATCGAAAGTTGATGACTATAATAACTACGTAAAAACGAGAGAACAATACCGTGAGCGTATGCAAGATCTTGACGAGGAGACTTCTAAACTTTGGAATTATCTCTCTCCTAAACTTGATATCCGTTTTGAGACGCTCCGCGTTGCCTTGAACAAGAACCTCGGAATTCCATATCCAAAATCGGCCATCACGTTGGACAACTATTCCAAGGTCAAGAAATGCTATCTTGCCCTTATGGAGAAAAGCGAGGAAGTGAATCACATTCCGGACAATAAAGAGCAAGAGGAGGCCAACAGGGCGTTTATTGATGAGAAACTAACATTTCTGTACGCTCACTCACTGCGCGCTACCGTATCCGATGATGTTTATGGAGAGTTCAAGCAGCAGCTTTTGAACGCAGGTCCTGGAAAAATGCTTATGCGTCAGGAAATCAAGGGGCGCTACAGTCAAGGAGTCAGTGAAATTATGCGCCTTCCTAAGTACAAAGATATGCTTGAAGACGATCACCTGACTCCTATCATCAATAAATTCGAGGCGGTCTCCAGGCGAAACACAATAGGTTTTCTTTTTGACAGCACTGATAAAAAGGAAGCGCAGACAAGGGATATGGCGGAACTTTTCAACGCCGCCAAGTATGAATACGACGAGTTGATGGACATAAGCAAGAAGGTGTCGTATGCCCTGAATTATGCCCGTGGCTGCGCATTCCGCAACATTTATCTTGCTACAGAATTGATCAACTACATAGTCGGTTCTAATCGTGGCGGTGGATTGACAACGGCTCAAGACGGGATAGATTTTTCATCTGTGAACACAACGGATGTCAGTTTGGATTCTTTTGAACTGAACGGCAGCTCGATTGAAAGCGCAGTGAACACTGTCGCATTCCTCAGTGACGCGGTGATGGATAATGCCGCGTTGTCACAGCTCGTTGATGATAACCCAAAGTTTGCGGCGGGAGTTGCGATAGTGGCAGCTGCCGGAGCGGGTGTCGTCCAATATCTTGAGAATCTTGAAAAAAATGCGGAAGCCCAGAAGCAATTGACGGAAAACATTCAGGCAATCGCTGATGGTTACACCGAGGGCAAGGCAAATATGCTTAGGGCGATAGAAATCATTGGCGGCATTGTCAAATGCAATGATGGCTTTATGGCTGTTTACGAGCCGCTTAGAAAGAAAGTGTTTGAGGATGGTGACACCAACCTGACAAAGATGGAGATTATGCAGCTTGCCGCAGCCGCAAATGAATATTCAAAGACAGCCAAAGCTAAAATCAAAGAATAATGAATATGAATACGGAGTACGAAGATGATATGTACCAGGATGTGGAAGACGAGGATAATCCGATATATGACTATGATGACCAGTCAATTGAGACAGATTCCTTACAGCCTGCAGAGGGGCGTTCAAACTTTATGCAGGATATGGCTTTGGCTCAAAAACAGGCCAACACCAGTTTGTCCTTAGCCAAGAATATAGGAGGATTATATTCCGATTGTGTCAAATTACGTGAACATCGTAAGGAGGTCGAGGCTCTGACGCAGGTGAAGCTTGCCGGAATCGTGGCGAAGTACAAGACTGCTGAAAAGTTTATAACGTCTTCATTCTCTGAAAGAAATGGCGCATTACAGAATTATTATGCAGTTCTGGATGATGCGGTCAGAAAAGGAGATAGAGATCTGATAATCTCAGCGATGGCGAACATCAGTGGTATTGTCACAACATCTCCACTCAAAGATTTGGAGAAACTGTGCGAATCTTTTGATGATTCTCTGGACAATCTGCTTGATTTTGATTAGTAGTTTCTGGGTTTGTTTTATTAATATAGACGATGAGTAATACAATAAAGTGTCCCTATTGCGGAGAGGAGATCCCCGCATCATCAACCAATTGCCCTTATTGTGGAGAACGGTTGGATCAGAAGCGAAGTGAGGAACAAGTTCCGGTGACCCCGTCTCCTGCATATCAGGCACCCGAGTCACCTAAGCAGGATCTCCATTCTCATATTCCTGAAAGCGATTCGAAGCAAGGTATATCCCCCAAAAATGGCTCTGATAAACCTAAAACGTTTAAGGTCGGGAAACTCGCTGCTATAATTGTAGCGGCATCAGTGGTTATAGGGGTCGCATTCGGACTTGCTATGGGAATAAGTAACAGAATGGGATCAGCGCATAAGGATAGCATTTCATCAAAGGCACAATCGCCGACACAGTCTCCAGTGAGAGCGAAAGCACCTGCTCCATCAACCACTCCAGTATCCTCATCAGCGACATTCTACTGTAGCAACACAAAGGAGAATGTGACATTTGATTATGGATATGAACCTTACTCCTATGGCGACTATGTCATACTCTCAGGAGACAATGGTGCGCTTGGAGGGTACTCCGGGTACAATGTTGTGTCTTATGAGAAATCATTCGGCACTTATAACTATGTGTGCTTTGGAGCGGACGTGATTGTATATCCTCCATTGGTCATCAGCCTTGGCCGCAAACTAGAGAAGGAAGGAGATTGTGAGGCTGACAATGAATATTCATATTTCTATGAATATTATAGTGGAACCGCCAACAAACGATTGAACTCCAAAATATATTCAGGTACTCTTGGAAAGTACGGGATAACAATGGAACTTGCGTTTGATTCCGCTACTCCGAAAGCGGTTGGCACTTACTATTACAACCGAAATGGAGGACGTAATAGAATGATTGTCTTCGGAGATGTGTCGGGAGACGGTGGTTTGGTCCTGAAGGCATACGATACTAAGTTTTATGACAAGCCAAGCGAGACAATGGTCTTGAATGCTGTTGGCTCCGGCTATTCGGGATATTGGGAGCGGCCGAACAAAAACAGGCTTGAAGTCACCCTTTCAAGGTGATTGGTTAATACGGAAAGATGTCGCTTGAACCTCGGCAAAGTGTGTGTGTCTTGCGGGATCAAGGTAAGTCTTTAGAACGCAGGAGGTAGGAATATTCAAGTTGGGCGATAGTCAAGTTTGAAGTGCCCGAATAGGCTCAACCTCCCGGACATTGTCACCTTTTCAAAGGACGTATTTATTGCCATTTTGCAAAACGGTGGCATACGATTATGCTTCCACGCCATTGTGAGGTACGGTCGTATGCCACCTACGGATACAGAAACCATAGGCGGCATATCCACCGGCCTCTCGCTCTACTCAGGGAGGGTTTGTGTGCCGACATATTCACAAAATGCGTGTGCCGCCAGCTCGTGGATATTTGGCGACTGCTTCATTCGATGTCAGTCAACTGCTATATGGCTCCTATGTTTTTCAAAAATAGCAACCTTGTTGGCTTATTCCCAAGCTTGCTTGCTATGGACCAATAATGAACCAATATTTAATCGCCGAATTGATTATGTTTGTAATCGGATACTAATATTAATGAATATGCTGTCGTCAATGGAGAAGATGGCCATTCGGTTGAGAACCGGGTGGTCTGACAGGATTCTGTCGAACATCGATTCGATGGAAGAGGCTGCGATTTATACGAAGGCTGGCTTAAGGCAGGCCGTTGTTGGAGGGAGACCGGCACTCATAAGGTCTGACATAGATTGGGCGGCATTCAATTGCCGTAAGGAATGGCTGAAAAGCAAGCTGGCGGATTGGAACAAGTGGAAGGACTATAATAATGCGGATTTGATCGGTGAAGGGTACCCGCCGCGAGATTCCAATGGAGACCCTTATGAACTGCATCACATAGGTCAAAGGCAGGATTCTCCTTTTGCGGAACTCACTTGGGCAGAGCATATGGGGGATGGCAATAACACGATTCTGCACAAGGCGGGCAAGGAGTCGGAGATCGATCGTGGTGAGTTCGATGGTGAGAAGTCTGCTTATTGGCAGGCACGTTTCAGGATGTTTTCAAAGTCGGAATTAGAAAGTATATATTCAAAGTAACCCGTCGGGTGACGAAACAAGACGATAATGTCGCCTGAGAGTGCTGGCTGCACCGTCGAGTGACGAAACGGACCGGGATCGTTGCCTGGGAAGGAGCGGAATGTCGTGGGCAAACTCAAACTACTTTACTGGTCAAACAGTTCGGTGGCCTGTCGGAAGAGTTCGTCGATGGCTTCTTTGTCGCTTTGTGGTTTTGTCTGGCGGGTTGAAGGTTCTTTCTTTTCGGGTTTGCTTTCATCCTTCCGTACGATCTTCTTGGCGGGATCCAATGATATCACTGTGGCGTTGGCGGCCTTTGCGGATTCCGGCCGATTCCGGGAGTTGTCATTGTCCGAAGTCGAGTCGGTGTCGGTCGAGCCAATGCCCACCATCTGACCAGAGTCCACAGTCTGAACCGCTGATGCCGAGTCTGTGTCGGCGACCCTGCTTGAGGAATCCGCCACACTGGAAGCCACATTAGTCCTCGGATGGATTCCCGGACGTATGGAAAGCGCGGCCACAATTATGATCGCAGAGGCAATGGCGAGCCACAGCGGCAGTCGGGATCTATGATTGATGGCCTGTTTGACCTCAAGCGCGCTCTGGAAGCGCTTAGACGGATCCCTCTGGCAGCATTTACGGGCAACCTTGGCGTATGCCGGGCTCAGATGGGCGATCACACATCCTAATGAGAATATGTCCGTGCGGTAATCAATGCTTCCGCCTGCGATCAGCTCCGGCGAAGCATAGACCTGCGTTCCGGCGGAACCTTTCAGGATGGAATGCTGATCGGAGTCTGACAGCCCGAAGTCGATAAGCTTGACGTTCTTGCCATTGTAGGTCAGCATTATGTTTGACGGCTTCAGGTCCCGGTGGATCACCTGCTTTGAGTGCATATATGCCAGAGCATCACAAGTCTCGTTTATAATCTTGGCGGTCAGAGCTTTACCTAAATCTCCTCGTGTCAGGAGGCTGTCCAGCGACAGGCCGTCCACCCACTCCATCTCAATGCAGTTGCCGAGCGGCGGAATATTCACGAAACCATAGTACTCGCAGATGTTCGGATGGCTCAATGAATATCCTATCTCGAACTCCTTCCTTAGAAGGCGCTCATAGACGGTGTCACCTGCATATTCACTTTTCAGGGCCTTGTAGATGCGGAAGCGTCCATCCTTGTCGGCACGCCAGATCTCGCAGTAACTTTCAGGGTTGCTGCGGACCAGCTCAAAGATGCCCTGTCTCGGGCTTTGAGCCTCGGTCGGTGTCTCGAAAAATCCGGATGCCTCGTCCATAATTCGTTTGAATATTCAAAGATAACTATTTTTGAATTAGGAATATGCAGACTGTCATAAAATATAGCGACAATGCGGCAGGTTATATTTTGAAAATGCTTAAATTTGTATGTTAGGTTTACCGATGGGAGCTGTTCTTAGACATATTCTTTTGTGTTTGTCCTTGACGTTTTGTCTCGGGGTCAAGGCTTTCGCTATACCGCAAGGAGACAACTACGACAAGGCACTAGACAAGTACGCTTACATCTGTGACCGCTGCGTGGAGATGCGTGCCAAGGTCGAGTCCGGGCAGAGCATTCAGATGGAGTCGTTGGGGGCGCTGCTCGCTGAACTCTCGTCGCTCAGGAAGACGTTGTCCAACGCATCGGGAAAGATGTCGGCGGCGCAGGCTGAGAGGTTCGAGGCGATCAAGGCGAAGTATATGCAGGGAATGAAGGCTTTAGGGAAGAAGTCTGACAGGCCGGTGTTCAGTTCAATCCAGAGGATAAAACCTATCTCTGAGCCTGTCGAAGTGGCCACGATGGCACATCAAAAAGTGTCGTTTCGACAAGATCAGCGCCCGGAACCACAGGCTCAGCACCCGGAAAGACAGAGCCGGCATCAGGAAATGCAAGTTAAACAGTCAGAAAGACAAACTCAGCGCCCGAAAGGGAAAACACCGCGTCCGAAGGAAGGACTCAAGTTGACTCTCCTCGCCGATGCCGGAATATTCCCGACTCCATCATACGGTGCGATGGCGGTGCTGACGTGGCGCGGCGTCGGAGCCTATGTCAACTACCGGAGCGACTTCCGGAAGAATGAATATTCCTACACCTGCACCAGCGAAGGTGACACTGAATATGGCCGTATCTGGGCTACGGGTGAGTCCCGTGTGAGCCACACTGTGGCGACGGCCGGTCTTGCGGTGTGGACATCCAGACGTTTCGGCGTCTATGCAGGAGCGGGACTTTCCTCATCCACCCGTTGCTGGGAAGACATTTCAGGAGAATGGGCTAAAGTTGAGGACAAATCCTACCGTGGTGTCGCCGCAGATGAAGGTATCCTGTTGACATTCAAGCCTGTGGCTTTGTCTGTCGGAGTGGTTTCCGATTTCCGAAGGTACGTTGATGTCCAGATCGGAATAGGGGTACGCTTTTGAATCAGAGCGCTTTGAGATGATTGAGCCCGCCTTGGCGGCCCGCTACATACGAGGCCGTGTACTTGTCTCCGCGCAGGATTCTTGAAATGTAAAGAGGGTAGCCTTTGATGAAGTTTGACTGCACGAACCTGTCTCCGGGCTCCAGTTTTGAGTTGGTCGCGGTCTCCACCTCGAAGGCGCTGTCTCCCAGATATCTCAGTACAATGAGCCGGTCAGGATCCCAACCGATTTCAATCCGGTCGCCGACTTTGAGGTCACTTGCGTTGATGAAATCCGCCGTGAAGAATATGGACTGGAATGCGTTGCCGCTCTTCAGATCTTCACAGAACGTCTTGTAGTTTTTCTTGCCGATGTACTTGGCAAGAATGTCCAGAGTGGCTTGCCTCGCCGTTGAGGTTGTGCTCACATAGCCCCACATCCTCTTGAGGGTGGATGCGGAGACGCTGTTCCCGGTCTCGGTCTCGATTTCCTGAGCCAGAGAATAAAAGTCTGTTGAGGTCTTGACATCCTTGTGGAATTTCTTCTCCACAAGGGACATCAGGTAGTTCATTTCAGGAATCTGTCTGTCGGCCATATTCGTTTATCAGTTCTCTATCACAAAATTACTTTTTCCGGTGTGGATTCGCAAATTTTATTTCAGATTGGAACCACGCTTCGGCAGGCTCGGCGGCCGTCGTCTCAAAGCCGCCGATCTTGCCGAAGTGCCGCGACCGGATATTCAGAAAAACAACTATCTTTGCATCCGGTTAGTTTAGCAAGTGTTATGTGGTTATCATTAGCGTTCCTGTCGGCGGCCCTTCTGGGCTTCTACGACTCTTTCAAGAAGGAAGCCCTCGGCGGCAATGCCGTCATCCCCGTGCTGTTCCTGAACACATTGTTCTGCTCCCTCATATTCATTCCTTTCATAGCTCTGTCCTACGGCACAACCGCTCTTGACGGCAGCATTCTCAAAGTTGGCGAATATGGCGGCTGGGCGGTCCAGAAATGGATTCTGCTGAAGAGCGTCATAGTCCTTAGTTCCTGGACTTTAGGCTACTACGGAATGAAGCATCTCCCGCTTACAATCGTCGGCCCTATCAACGCCACCCGTCCGGTTCTGGTCCTGATAGGCGCGATGCTGATCTTCGGAGAGAAATTGAACTGGCTTCAGTGGACCGGTGTGCTGCTGGCCGTTGTCTCCTTCTTTATGCTGAGCCGCAGCGGGAAGAAGGAAGGGATTGATTTCGAGCATAATGTCTGGATCTATGCCGTGGTCGGCGCCGCCATTCTCGGAGCGATAAGCGGTCTCTACGACAAGTTCCTGATGAACCCGGACGGTCTCGCTATGGACAAGATGTCCGTCCAGAGTTGGTACAACATCTACCAGTGCGGAATGATGGGTGTGATGATGCTCATCATCTGGTACCCGAACCGCAAAAAGACGACCCCGTTCCGCTGGAAATGGTCCATCATATTCATTTCCATATTCCTAAGCGTCGCGGACTTCGTCTATCTTTATGCCCTCTCCCTCCCGGGAGCGATGATCTCGGTTGTCTCGATGATCCGCCGCGGCAGCGTCATCGTCAGCTTCCTCTTCGCCGCCCTCGTCTTCAAGGAGAAGAACCTCCGCAGCAAAGCCATCGACCTCGCCCTCGTCCTCCTCGGAATGGTCTTCCTCTACCTCGGCTCCATGTAATTTCTGACAGATGAAATTCGTCCTATTGTCGCAGTGAGCTGATAGCGCAAAGAAATTTCCCCTTGCCGCAATTTTTGTAACGTGAAAAATTCGGCAAGGGGAAATTTTTTGCGCCCTAAAAGCCACTATCCAACCATCATCTTGGTCTGGGAATATATTCAAAAAATCCGCCCCGATAAGGGACGGATTCTTTATGAATATGTTAGCGAAACTAACTATTTGCTCTGCTCGATGGCAGCCTGAGCGGCTGACAGACGCGCGATAGGCACACGGAACGGTGAGCAGGAAACGTAGTCAACACCGATCTTGTTGAAGAAACGGATTGACGCAGGGTCTCCACCGTGCTCTCCGCAGACACCGCACTTGAGGTCTGGCCTCTTTGAACGACCGGCCTGGATACCGAACTCAACCAGCTTGCCGACGCTTTTGGTGTCGATGGTCTGGAACGGATCGGCGTCGAGGATCTTGTTGCCAAGATATTCACCCATAAAGGTTCCTACGTCGTCACGAGAGAATCCGAATGTCATCTGAGTGAGGTCGTTGGTACCGAATGAGAAGAACTCGGCGGCGCGGGCCATCCTGTCTGCGGTCAGAGCGGCGCGAGGAATCTCGATCATTGTACCGAAGTTGTAGAGGATGAACTGGCGGGTAGTGCCCTCAACCTCAGCCTTCACCTTGTCGCAGATTGCCCTCTGGAAGCTGAGCTCACGTGCTGAGATGGTCACAGGGATCATAATCTCAGGATGAGGGTTGAAGCCTTCCTGCTGAAGCTCGGCTGTGGCGGTGAATATCGCCCTGTACTGAGTCTCGGCGATGAGAGGGTAGGACATATGCAGACGCACTCCACGGTGACCCATCATCGGGTTGACCTCGTGAAGAGCCTCGCCACGCTTCTCGATGTCCTCTACGGTGACACCAAGCTCCTTGGCAAGCTCCTTCTCCTTCTCCTCGGTCTTAGGAACGAACTCGTGGAGAGGCGGGTCAAGCAGACGGAACACAACCGGCTTGCCGTCCATAATCTTCAGTGTGCTCTTCGCTGAAGCCTTGATGTAAGGCTCAAGCTCGGCGAGAGCGGCCTTTCTTTCCTCATCGGTGTTGCAGAGGATCATCTTGCGCAGTTTCGCGAGAGGCTGCTCGGAGTTCGCGCCGTAGAACATATGCTCGATACGGAACAGGCCGATTCCCTCGGCTCCGAAGCTGAGGGCCTTCTGGGCATCCTCCGGAGTGTCGGCGTTGGTCCTGACACCGATCTTGCGGAACTTGTCAACGATAGACATAAACTTGATGAACATAGGGTTCTCGGAAGCGTCCATCGTGTCGATCTTCTCTCCGTAAACGAATCCCTTTGTTCCGTTGAGGCTCATCCAGTCGCCTTCCTTGAATGTGACATCGCCGAAGGAAACAGTCTTGTCGGCGAAGTTGATCTTCATAGCCTCGCAGCCTACGATGCAGCACTTGCCCCATCCGCGGGCAACAAGGGCGGCGTGTGAGGTCATACCTCCACGAGTGGTGAGGATGCCGGCCGCGGCGCGCATACCCTCGATGTCTTCAGGAGAGGTCTCCTCACGGATGAGGATGGCCTTCTGTCCCTTGGCATTGGCCTCCATAGCGGCCTCGGAGGTGAACACAACCTGACCTACGGCTCCGCCTGGTGAGGCTGGAAGGCCGATGGCGATGACCTTGGACTTCTTCTCGGAAGCAGGGTCGAGGATAGGGTGGAGAATCTCGTCGAGCTGTGAAGGAGAAACCCTCATCACGGCTGTCTTTTCGTCGATCATCTTCTCGTCAACCATATCCATAGCCATCTGCAGGGCTGCCAGTCCGGTTCTCTTGCCGATACGGCACTGGAGCATCCAAAGATGTCCCTCCTGGATGGTGAACTCGATGTCCTGCATATCGTGGAAATGCTGCTCAAGTCTCAGGCGGATGTCGTCAAGCTCCTTGTAAACCTCCGGCATAGCGGTCTCAAGGGACTGGAGATCCTTGTTCTTCTCGGTCTTGGTGGCCTCGTTCAGAGGGTTAGGGGTACGGATTCCCGCAACCACATCCTCGCCCTGGGCGTTGATGAGCCACTCTCCGTAGAACTTGTTGTCTCCGTTGGCAGGGTTACGTGAGAATGCCACACCGGTAGCGGACGTGTTGCCCATATTTCCGAACACCATTGACTGCACGTTCACGGCTGTTCCCCAGTCATCAGGAATCTTCTCGATCCTTCTGTAGGCGATGGCCCTCTTGCCGTTCCAGGACTTGAACACGCCACCGATGGAACCCCAGAGCTGGGCCTCGGCTGTGTCAGGGAAGTCAACTCCAAGCACTTCCTTAACCTTTGCCTTGAACTTCTCGCAGAGATCCTTGAGCTCTTCGGCTGTGATGTCGGTGTCGGACTTGTAGCCCTTCTGCTCCTTGAGCTCCATCATCATCCTGTCAAGCTGCTGGCGGATTCCCTGGCCGTCGGCCGGCTCGATGCCCTCGGCCTTCTCCATGACCACATCAGAGTACATCATGATCAGACGCCTGTAGGCATCGTAGACGAATCTCGGGTTTCCTGTCTTCTGGATCATTCCAGGAAGGGTGGCCGAGCAGAGACCGATGTTGAGGATGGTGTCCATCATTCCAGGCATGGAGCTTCTTGCGCCAGAGCGGCAGCTTACGAGAAGCGGGTCGGACGGATCACCGAACTTCTTGCCCATAATGGTCTCGGTGGCCTTCAAAGCCTCTGCGACCTCTTTCTTGAGTTCATCAGTATAGCCTCCGCCGAGTGAGTAATACTCAGCGCAGCATTCAGTTGTGATTGTGAATCCGGCAGGCACCGGCATACCGAGCTTGCTCATCTCGGCAAGATTGGCTCCCTTTCCTCCCAGGAGCTCACGCATCTGTCCATCGCCCTCCGCGGTCTTGCCGCCGAAACGATAGACTCTTTTCTTTTTGTCGAACATATTATTAAGAATTTGTTTTATAGACGTGCCATAAATACAGACTACAAAATTACTAAAAAACTTTGGTTATAGCAATTGCGGAAAAATCAAAAATCAAATCAAAAATCAAAAGCCAAAGTCAAAAAATCAAAACCTGCCCCAGGCCTTTAAATGCAGCGGGGCAGGTTCTCTTTTCCTTTACAAAAGGCGTGACGCGATGTCGGAAAGCTCGCTCCTCTCACCGATTTTCAGGAATATGTGCTCGAACAGCTTCTGTCCGTCCATCTTCTCGTTCAGGTGCGACAGGCCGTTGGACCATTGATCCAGATAAGGCTGGTCAATCTGGAATATGTCGCCTGTGAACACCATCTTTGTGCCTTCCCCGGCCCTCGTGATGATTGTCTTCACCTCGTTCGGCGTGAGGTTCTGGGCCTCGTCGCAGATCAGGAACACCCGTCCAAGACTTCTGCCCCTGATGTAGGCCAGAGGCGAGATCAGCAGTTTCTCTTCCTTCAGCATAGCCTCGATCCTCAAAGCCTCCTTGCTCGATGACCGGAACTGAGCCTTGATGACGTTCAGGTTGTCCATCAGCGGCTGGATGAACGGACTCATCTTGGTCTTCTGGTCTCCCGGAATGAATCCGATGTCTTGATTGCCAAGCACTATCGTAGGTCTCGTGAGGATGATCTGGTCAAAGTCCTTGGCCTGCTCCAAAGCGGCGGCCAGAGCCAGCAGAGTCTTTCCGGTTCCCGCTCCGCCGGTCATCGAGACCAACTGTATGGCGGGATTCAAGCAAGCGTCCAGCGCGAATTTCTGCTCGTCGTTTCGGGGCCGGATCCCGTAGGCCTCCTTGTTCTTGACCAGAACGACCCGTTCCTTGTTCCCGTCAAACCTTGCGCAGAGGGTCGTGTCTCCATTCCTGAACTTGTAAAGTTGGTTCGCTTTCGGCTTCACCTTGCAGACAGCCTTCCAATCAACGGACGTGTCCGGGCTGTAGGCCAGACTTTGGATCGCCTCCGGTGTGATCCCGTCGAGGTACTGGACCTCTTTGTTGGAGTTCTCGATCTTGTCCTCCTCGATCCTGTCGGTCAGGTAGTCCTGGACCTCCATTCCGGCGGCTTTCGCCTTCATCCTGAGGTTGATGTCCTTCGTGACGAGGGCTACGAACCTGTCCGGGTTGTTGTCTCTGGTCCAGATCGCCGTCGCAAGGATCCTATGGTCAGGAATATCATCATAAAACATCCCTTTCATACTCTCCGGGAAAGGATGTCCCGGGTCTATCCTGATGTTGCCCAGGCCTTTCCCGATCGGCACGCCGTACTTCCCGAATGATTTCCCGTCGGTGATGCGGTCGATGTCCCTCATAAATCCTCTGGCGTTGAACGCCAGGTTGTCATTGCCTTTCTTGAATTTGTCAAGTTCCTCGATCACAGCGATCGGGATGACCAGATCGTTGTCCTGGAACTTGCGGATGGCCTTGTAGTCGTGCAGGATGATGTTCGTGTCAAGAACAAAGATTTTGGGCTTCCTGCCGCCCCCTCCTCTGCGAGGAGTGTCAGCGTATCTTGCCATATATGTTATTAATAATGTCAGTCTTCTCCTTCCGAGGCCTGGCTGCTGAGCAGGGATTGCAGTATGCCTGCGATACCGCTGCCGCCGGCCTTCACATTGACTTCGCCGGTGCCGGTCGCGGGGTGACCCATAGGGTAGTAGGCGATGTCCTGAAGCAGGAATTCGGCATCGACATAATCATAGTCGGAATCCTTGATCTGGATGATAGCCCCCGGAATCTCCGAGAACAGGATCCTTAGCTTCTTGTCCTCGCCGTATGCGCTCATTATCCCGCTTATGTCGATGTCGGCTCCGACATCCCCCGAACACATCAATTTCAGTGCCGTGAGCAGGCCTCCGTCACACACGGTGGCGGCCGAAACGGCTATCCTGTCCTCGATGAACTCACGGATAACCTCGTAACAGTCAATGAAATAGTCTGCGTCTCCGATTTCGGGGAAGTTGTCTCCGTTCTGCCCGAGAGCGTCGCAGAGGAGCGAACCTCCGAGTCTGAAGTCACACGAGTCAAACGGCACGTAGATTATCCAGCTGTCCGGGTCGGCCGCCAGTTTGTCCGGAACGGCCCTGCGGCGGCCAAGCACCGGATGCTCGCTGCCGAACGGAGCGTCCTCGGGCAGGAATATTTCGTCTTCATCCTGACTTTCTGTCTTCTCGCACGCCCCGACCTTGAAGGCAGTCTGGCAGAGCCGACCGCTTTCCGTGAACGAGTACCCGCTCAGGCATATTCCAAGATTGTTGATGTAGTCCGCGGTGGCTTCGGCGGACGAGTAGAAAGCCGCCATATTCCCGAGCGGCTTGCAGTTCCATTTCCATCTGGCGGCGATGGTCAGGTCGCCGAGCTTGAAATGTCCGTTCATCCACACCGCATCCAGAAGCGCCTTGGCGATCCTGCCTCTGGTGTAGGGGTCCGCGTACGCCGCCGGAAACGGTCTGGGTTCGTCCAAAAGCGAGACAATAGTCGCAAGGTAGCCTTGGACATTTTGACTCTGAAACTTTTTCATTGATGGCGATGGATCCGTGCTCTCATCGACGACCGGCTCGAAGTCCCCGTTTTTTGGGATAGTCACTTCGTCTTTGGACGCGATGCAGTCATCAAGCATCTCAGCCGGTGTCAACCGTCTGGAAACGCCATCGATGATGTACTTCGAATGAAGCGCTGATGTTTTTTCTTTCATTCCGCTAGAATATGTCCGTAAATTTAAGTAAATTTGAGTTCAGTTCAAAAAACAAGTACATCGGACGATAATGGAACCATTTTCCAAAAAGAGTTACCAGAATAAGGTCGAGGCGATCTTCACCAGATTCCCTTCGGTTCAGAAAGTTCCTTTCAAGGATGCCTACAAGCCTGGGCTTGAGAATATGCTCAAGTTCGAGGAAGTCCTCGGCGATCCGCATAAAAGCCTGAGGACGATACACGTGGCCGGCACAAACGGCAAAGGGTCTGTCGCGAATATGCTCGCTTCGGCGTTGTCCGCCTGTGGTCTCAGGGTCGGACTTTACACCTCACCGCACATCGTGGATTTTCGGGAGCGGATGAGGGTTGCCGGGCCGGACGGTAACGCGGAACTCGTGTCCGAGGAATATGTCTATGACTTCCTCTGCCGTTATGAGGCCGATATGGATGCCCTGAGCCTGTCGTTCTTCGAGATCACGACCGGTATGGCGTTCCGGTGGTTCGCAGACCAGAAAGTGGATGCCGCCGTGATCGAGGTCGGTCTCGGAGGCCGTCTCGACAGCACGAACGTCATAACTCCAGACCTCTCGATCGTCACAAGCATCGCTCTTGACCATTGCGCCCTGCTGGGAAACACCTTGGCCGAGATAGCCGCCGAGAAGGCCGGAATATTCAAAAAGGACGTTCCTGCCCTTGTCGGGGAGTATCTTCCTGAGACGCGCCCCGTCTTTGAGTCCAAGTCTGCCGAGGTCGGCTGCCCGCTGACGTTCGCCGAGGATATGGAGCCTTCTCTGTGGCACAGGAGCGATGAGATTCTAAGGAATATGGACCTTCGCGGAAAGTACCAGAGGAAAAACCTCCGCACAGTGCTCGCCGCCATCGACATATTAAGGAATATGCCTGAATATGCCGGCCTGTCGGATTCCCCGGCTGTCGTCACCGCCATAGTCCGCACGGCCTCCAGAATGGGCTTCCACGGCCGTTGGGAAAGGCTTTCGCTCCAGCCGTTCATCATAGCGGACATCGGGCACAACCCGGCTGCCCTGAAAGAGAATTTCGCCCAGTTGGAGTCGATGGTGGCGGAAGGGGAGTGCTCCTCACTGATTCTGGTATATGCGATTATGGCCGACAAGGACTTGGATGGGATAATGCCGTTGATTCCGGCTGACGCCACCTGCATATTCACGAATCCTGAGATTCACCGCGCGCTTCCGGAGAAGGAACTGACTGAGCGGTACCGTGCGTTCTGCGCCGCTAATGGACGGTCTGTGAACCGCATATATGACGCACCGAACGTCCGGCAGGCTCTTTCGATGGCGATCAACCTTGCCCGTGAGACATCCAGAAAGCCGGACAGCTCCCGTTTCTGCTTCCCGCTTATCTATGTCGGCGGCAGCACCTACCTTGTGAGCGAGGCCGTGCAGATCCTAAGGTCTCTTCAGGTGTAGGATTTTGGCGATATTAATTTCAAATCTCCTTGCAAGGTTTTTGCAGGGCTGGATTTAACCATACATAAAAGATAACATTAAAGATGAAGACGAATATGTTGATAACCTCCGCCTTGGTGGCGATTTTGTGTCTTGTGGCGATAACTACCACCGCGTTTGTCAGAAAAGATAAAGGTCGGAATCACACTGATGACGGTCTTGTGCTGACAGATCTTTGGAAGAGATATACCGCCGCCCAGAACGCCGACCGCCCGAAAGAGATAATGGCCGTTTTGGACACAATCATCTCGAAAGCCAAGGCCGAACGTTTGCACTATGACTTCTACACCGCCGCCAACCAGAAAAGAGTGGTTGCGATCAACCGTGACTGGAAGGTGCGCGACGAGTATGAGGCGTGGCTGGACAGGGAAGTGGATGAATATGCAGAACCGATCGTGACCTTTTATCACCGGCGCTCCGAAGAGAGCCCGGCCTCGCTCGCCGATTTCGTTCTGGTCAACAAAGCCCGGCTTCAGGCGGCCAGAAACGGTGCTTTCTACGGCGACGGGCTGGATGATCTGTGGACGGGAATGGTCAAGGATGATTATGAATATGCACTTTGGTTCCTGGCCGTAATCAAGCGGTCGGAAAAAGCGATGTCGCTTCTGAGTGAATATGTCGGTGATTCCTACCCGAAAGCTGCCTATCTTGAGTACCGCCGTATGGCCGGCAAGGATTATAAATACAATGATGAGGGACGCGCCGAGAGAATCGCGGATGCCCGTTCGTTCGCGGAGAAGTATGCTGGGCGGGCTATGTCCCTGTACGGCAAGGCCATTGTGCTCAGGGGCCAGTTCGACAGTCTGTCCAGGATTAAGGATGATGAAGCATCCTATAAATCCCTTTACAATGATTGCAAGCTTGCCGAGAAGGAGCGCCTTTCATATTCAAAAGGCATCGACAAGGAAATTGCCGGGAAAGTGGATGATTTCAAACAGTTGATGGAGTCACTTGACAGGAAGGAGATCGGGATACATTTCGAGAAAGGTGTCGCGGTTCTGACCCTCCGTAATCTGGACAAGGTTAGTGTCTGGTTCGTTTCGGATGTCAAGGATGCCAAGCCTTTGATCCGTAAGACTTTGAATAATCCTAAGAAGAGTTTCTATGTTCAGGATACGCTGAGGGTCGAGCTACCGAAATGCGATGACGGAGACTACATATTCACGGCAAGGAACGGAAAGGTGACCTCGAAGGCGGAATGGACAAAGAAGACCCTTTCCATCGCCCTGCGTAAGGACAGCGAGAAGCTGCGTTTCTTTGTCGCTGACTATCTGACCGGTGAGCCTGCGAAAAAGGTTGACCTTGAGCTCCTTCGCTCTGGAAAGATGGTGGCGGAGGCCAAGGATGTGACGCTTTGCGATGACGGATTCACTCCTCTGCCTGATGCTATCGTGGACAGCCTGAAAGACGGTGCGACAAGTTATCTGGTCGCGTCCTATCGTGACCTGGACGGATTCCTTCGCAGGACTGATGAACACAACATCTACGGGAATCCTGGCTATGTGTCGGATCAGAATGTCGATTCCGGAACTTTCTGCGAGATGTTCACTGACAAGTCCGCCTACAATCCAGGAGAGAAGGTGGAGTTCAAGGCCGTTCTCTACAAAGGAGATATGAGCCGAAGCCTGCACACATTCGAGGCCGGTGTCAAAGTGAAGGCCGAACTCGTCAACGCCGAAGGCAAGGCAATCGGAAGCAAGGATTTGATTACCAATGAATATGGCTCTGTGGCAGGCTCGTTCGACCTTCCGTCAGGCGAGCGGAATGGTGATTTCCAGATCAGGATCACCGGCGAAGGCGTGAACTCTTCGAAAGGAATCGTCGTGGACGAGTTCGTCCTCCCGACCTACGACCTTGCCTTTGACGAGATTGACAGAATATTCATCGCCGGTGACACCGTTGAGGTGAGCGGCAAGGTGTCCAGTTTCAGCGGACATCCGCTGTCTTCCGCATCCCTGACCTATTCTGTGGGCAGGTTCGGGAGAACTTTCGCTTCGGGGAAACTGCTTTTGGATTCGGACGGATCCTTCACGATACGCTTTGGGACCAAGGACAACGATGATTACGGAGGCATCCTCGGTGTGACTGTCAAAGTAACTGACGCGACAGGGGAGACCAAGGAGTTCTCGCGGCTGGTCTCTGTGCACAACTATCTCAATATTCAGGCTGAGGTGACAAATGCCGCGAAAGGAAAGGTCAATCCTTCGGATGGAGATTGGCGTGGCGCTCCATTTATGGTCTCCGGAGTGAAGGCTGTCGTGGCGTTCGGGGTCAGGAATTTGATGGGAGATGATGTGAATTCCCCGATCCGTATGAAATATTCATTGTCGGATGTTTCCGGGAATAGGCTGGCTTCAGGTGAGACGTTTTCCGGCAAGACGGAAGACTTCGCGCTACCGGCAGCCGGAATGTACATACTTGAGGTCGGTGCTGAAATTGCCAGGGAAGATGGCCGTAAGGTGACGGCTCAGAAAAAGTTGATGATACTCCGTGTCGATGATTCGGCCACGGTGCTTGACGCTAAGGTCAAGAACATTTTTAAATTGGTGGGCGACTGCGCTGACGGCGTCTTGAGCACCGGTGAGGACATCAAGGTCCAGTTCGGTGTCGGCGAAGGTCCTGTCTGGGCGGTGGTGGAGTTGTTCGGGGATAAGCGACAACTGCTTGAGCACAAGATTGTTCGCCTTGACGGCAAGGTCGGAGAGCCAGGATCTTTGACCGGGATCACCTATAAATATAAGGATGAATATCCTGACGCTGTCCGGCTGACCGTGTTCTATTTCCGTGACGGGGCAAGGAGCTTTTTCGATCAGGAATTCAAACGTGAGAGGAAGACTCTCGAACTGCCGTTGACATTCACCTCGTTCACAGACAAGGCGTTGCCTGGTACGGAATATTCATTGGCTCTGAAGTCCATTTGTGGCGTCGAGGCTGTGGCGACTGTTTTTGACAAGAGTTCCGAAGTGATCTCGGCCAATGACTGGGGCGAGGTGCGTTTGATCCGTGCCGGTGCGGAGGATGTTTATTTCTCAAACACCACGGGGGGAGTACGTGGCAGGATGACCTATGAGGATGAAATGTTTGTGGGGTCTGCCCCTCGAAATGTACGTGTCCGTGGACTTGGCAGGAGTAACGCTGCCGCGAGGGTTGCTCCGATGGCTGACTGCGCTGATGGGGTCGCTCTTGAAGAGGAGGCTATCCCGTTTATGATGATGACAAAGGCACAGGCTTCGGCTTATGAGGAGGGGCCTGGACTGGATGTCCGCAGGAATTTCTCTTCCTCGCTGGCCTTTGAGCCGTTCCTCCGCTCCGATGCTGACGGGAATATATTAATGAAATTCAGAACTTCCGACAAACTTTCGACTTTCATCGTGCAGGTCTGGGCTCACACTCAGGAGATGCTCAACGCCTGTGTCCGCAAGGAGATGGTGGTGACTATACCGGTCAAGGTCTCTGTGGCCGAGCCTAAATACCTTTATAAAGGTGACAGGTTTGTCCTGCACGCCACGGTGTCAAACGGTTCCGACAATGAGGTGACAGGTGTGGCGGCCCTACAGGCATATTCATCGAAGGATTATGAAGGGGCTAAGCCGTTCGCTTCGTTGTCGAAAAAGGTGACAGTTCCTGCCGGCCGTTCAGTTGAAGTCGCCTTCGATGTCAATCCTAAGGAATATGATGAGCTTGGATTGAAAGTGCTTTTTGCCGACAACGCCAAGACATTCTCGGACGGGGTGTTCGTCAGTCTTCCGGTTCACGAGGCGAAGCAGACTTTGACAGAGTCTCATTCCGCCGTGCTTCCTGCCGGAGCGGACAAGGCCGCGCTTATCAAACGTTTGGAGTCTGAGTTTACTGGCACGACCTACAAAGGGGCTGAGGTCAAGGAGATAGACATCCGTCAGATGGTTCTGGACGCAGTTCCGTCCAAGGTCGAGCCTAAGGGCAAGGATGTTTTGTCGCTGACCGAGGCACTGTATGTCCGCAAGCTTGCCGCCTCTTTAGGAGCCGACGTTGAGGCTGAGATGTCGGACGAGGCTCTTGCCGGGAAGATCAAGGATTGTCTGAATGCTGACGGCGGATTCGGATGGTTCGAGGGGATGCGCTCCTCTCCGGTAGTGACCGCCGTCGTGCTTGAGCGTCTTGCCAAGATGCGTGACGCAGGCTTTGATTTCGGCGGAATTGATCTGGCGGGATCAGTCAAGTGGCTGGACCGCAATCAGTTCCTGCGTGGAGGCGTTATCCCTCGCTGGTGCGACTGGCTGTCTATGGAGCAATATGCCTATGTCCGCTCGCTGTACTCATCAGTGCCGTTCGATGTCTCTCCGCAGACCAAGAATGACAAGTCTGAATATGCCCGTAATTTCAAGGAGTTCAAGAAATCGGTGAAGGACTATCTTGTGCCTTCCGAGAAGGATGGGCGTGGATTGAACGGGCAGATCCTTGCCAAAGCCCGCAGAATCAAGACTTTGGCTAATCTCGTGAACAATGAGGGCGGTTTGGCTTTGGCTTCAGCCTGGGGGCTGAGGCTCTCCGCGGAGTCCAAAATGAATCAGTCGTTAGCCGCGGATGTCCGGTCGCTTCTTGAATATGCCGTACAACATCCGGACGGCGGCTGGTACTATCCTAACGCCGTGATGCCGTTCCGAGGCCTGCTTGAGAGCGAGGCTTACGCACATTCTATGCTATGTGACTTGCTGTCAAGTGAATATGTGGGCTCTGCCGAAGTGACCGCCAGACAGATTGCCGATGGCATAAGACTCTGGCTGATGCTCCAGAAGGAAACTCAGAAATGGGACGAGGATCCGGCCTTTGTGGATGCCCTCAATTCCGTGCTGACCGGCCCGGCAGACATCCTTGCGACAAAGGTCGTGAGCCTGACAAAGACATATTCGACACCTTTCTCCAGGGTGAAGGCAGCCGGCAACGGCTTCACCATCGAACGTCATTTCTATAAGGAAGTGACTGGAGAGAACGGGAAGAAGAACCGTCTGGAGATATTCCCAGGAATGAAACTCAGCGTGGGAGATAAGGTGACTGCCGAGTATCAGATCTGGAATCAGGAAAATCGTAGTTTCGTGAAATTGACCGCTCCCCGCGAGGCCGCTTTCCGTCCGTCAGACCAACTTTCCGGAGCCTACGGCTGGTGGTTACGTCCTCTTTCCGTGAACGGAATCTGGTCAGTGACCCCTCAAGGGTACCGGGATGTCAAGACAGACCGTACCGAGTACTGGTTCGATGTCTATCCGGAGGAGAAGACAACAGTGACGGAGGACTTCTACATCACCCAGGAGGGCATATTCACCGCTCCTGTCGTGACGATCGAGTCTCTCTATGCTCCTCATTACAGGGCGAATGATGAATATCCCGGAGAATTGAAGACTGTAAAATAGACCTTGGCCGGGAGGCTTTCCTCCCGACCGTTAACTAAAAGAGATAATCCGATGAGATCTTTGTTGCTTTGTTGCCTGACGCTCTTGGCTATGGCCGGCTGTTCGGAACGAACGGCCCCCACCCCAGAGTTGCTTCCTCTCCCTCAAGAGGTTGCGTGGTCGAAAGGTTCTTTCCAAAAATCCGAAGTAAGTTTGTCGGGAGACCCTTCCGTTGTGGGAATCGTGGGGGAGTGGCTTGACGGAGCCGGGATCAAACGCTCGGACACGGCCACCGGAAAAGTGAATGTCCGGCTGGTTGAGCGTATAGATCAAGCCGTTGTCAATCAGGAAGAAGCATATAATCTGACTGTCTCTCAGGAAGAGATAAGCATCGAGGCGGTCACGGAAAAAGGTGTCTATTGGGCTGTCCAGACATTGCGCCAGCTGACTGACAGGTCAACTCGTGAGGTCAGAATCCCTTGCTGTGAAATCATAGACTGGCCCGCGTTCGGAATCCGTGGCTTTATGCACGACACAGGACGCTCGTACATAAGTCTGGAGGAGATCAAGCGCGAGATAGAGATCCTTTCGCTCTATAAGATCAACACTTTTCATTGGCATCTGACTGAGAATCAGGCGTGGAGGCTTGAAAGTAAGATTTATCCGCAGCTTACATCCCCAGAGAATATGACCCGTTACGCGGGATGCTTCTACACCCATGAACAGGTCCGGGAGTTTCTCGATTTCTGCCGCAAGCATCAGATTCTTGTGATTCCGGAGATAGATATGCCTGGTCACAGCGAGTCTTTCACCAGAACATTCGGGTGCGATATGCAAAGCCCGAAAGGCAAGGGCATCCTCAAGGAACTTCTTGCCGAAGCGTGCGACCTGTTCGCGGGAGTTCCTTATTTCCATATAGGTACGGATGAAGTCCATTTCAAGGATCCGGATTTCGTCCCGGAGATGGTGGCTTTGGTGCGCTCGAATGGCAAAAAAGCGATCTCTTGGAGTCCTGGCTGTGAATATGCTCCCGGAGAAATCGGCATAGCGCAGATTTGGAGCTATATGGGCAAGGCCAAGCCTGGAATCCCGTCCATAGACAGCAAGTTCCGCTATGCTAATCATTTTGATCTCTTCGGAGACATCGTGGCCGTCTATAACAGCCGGATCTGCAATTCTGAATATGGCAGTGAGGATGTCCTGGGCACCATTATGGCCGTGTGGAATGACCATAAACTGCCGGATGAACGTAATATTCTGTTGCAGAACGCGTTTTTTCCATATATTCTGGCCATCGCCGAACGTTCGTGGATAGGTGGGGGAAGCGAGTATTTTGACGGCAACGGAGTCATCCTCCCTGATGAATCAAGTGATGTCTTTAAGAAATTCGCTGATTTCGAGCGTCGTATGCTCTGGCATAAGGACAATTTCCTTAAAGGGGAGCCTTTCCCTTATGTGAGGCAGACGAACGTTCATTGGGCGGTCACGGACGCTTTTCCTAATGAAGGCGATCTTTCCCGTTCCTTCCCGCCGGAGGACGGAATCTCCGACAGCTATTCTTTTGAAGGTAAGGAATATGGCGTGCACCGAGTCACCGGGGCAGGAATATACTTGCGCCACTTCTGGAGTTTATGGTATCCGTTCCCGGCTTTGTTCAAGGATCCGGCCGAAAACAGCACGGCCTATGCTTATACGTGGGTGTATTCGCCAAAGGCTCAGGATGTTGGAATCTTGGTTGAGTTCCAGAACTATAGCCGTTCGGTGAACGATATGCCGCCGGCAGAGGGACGCTGGGACTATCGTGGAAGCCGTATCTGGCTGAATGACCAGGAATTGCCGCCACCGGCGTGGACGAATTCCCCGGATGTTAGGAGCCCTGAGATTGACCAAGGTAACGAGAATTGCACGGCACGTCCGCCGCTTCCTGTCCATCTGAACAAAGGGTGGAACAAAGTGTTTATGAAATTGCCTGTCGGAAAGTTCACGACTCCGGAGATCTGGCTGGTCAAATGGGCGTTCACGGCTGTGTTTGTCACTCCGGACGGAAGCCGTGCGGTCGATGGGCTGATCTATTCACCGGACAAAACAAAATAACCCATACATTATCCCTATGATGAAAAGAACCTTTTGGCTCATAGCCTTGTCGTTGCTGTCGTTGACGTTGTCGGCTTCCGATTCGTTGAGGATCCATAATCCTCAAATTCCCATTCTGTTGGACCGCATTGACAATGTCTTGTTCCAGATCCGTGTCCCTGACGCTGTACAGGGGGAAGTGCTCGAATCCTTGACGGTGGAGTTCAGTCCGGACACAGATCTGAAATCCATAGCCGAGCTGAGCCTTTTCTATTCCGGAACAGAGGCCGTGCGGCATAGGGGGCTGCGTTTCAGCCCTGTGGAATATATCTCCGCCCATAATGTGTGGAACACACGTTCCGCCAATCCGTCATATTCAGTGATGCAGGAGCAGGCCTCGAAGATCGGGCGCAAGGTGGTTCTTCATTCCCGCCAGCCTATGGTCGGCGGCATCAACTATTATTGGGTCAGCGTCAGGATGAATCCCGATGCGTCTTTGCTGACAGAGTTGCGCGCGAGGGTGTCTGAGGTTGTGGTTGACGGGAAGAAAGTCCCTGTGGCCTGTGATTCGAGTGATGTTGTCCGCAGAGTGGGCTACGGCGTGCGCCACGCGGGTGACGACCATTCGATGGCTTACCGTATCCCGGGCTTGGTGACAACCAACTCGGGAAGCCTTATCGGAGTCTATGACGTTCGTTGGAACAGCAGCATTGACCTTCAGGAACGCATTGACATAGGTGTGAGCCGAAGCACGGACAAAGGGCAGACCTGGGAGCCGATGCGTATCGCTATGTCTTTCGCGGACGTTGACGGCCTCCCTTCCGGTCAGAACGGGGTCGGAGATCCGGCGGTTCTGGTCGATGAGAAAACGGGAACCATCTGGGTGATGGCCGTTTGGACTCACGGCATGGGCAACGGCAGGGCCTGGACGAACTCGATGCCGGGAATGGAACCGATAGAGACCCCGCAGCTGATGCTCTCGCGAAGTGATGACGACGGGCGCACTTGGAGCAAGCCGATCAATATCACGAAGCAGGTCAAGGACCCTTCGTGGTGTTTCCTCCTGCAAGGCCCCGGACGAGGTATAACGATGCGTGACGGCACATTGGTGTTCGCGGTCCAGTTCATCGACAAGGACAGGATGCCGCACGCTGGAATCATATTCAGCAAGGATCACGGCGAGACCTGGCATATTCATAATCCTGCCCGTTCCAACACGACGGAGGCGCAGGTGGCTGAGGTTGAGCCTGGAGTGCTGATGCTGAATATGCGGGACAACCGTGGCGGTGCGCGCGCCGTGATGACAACCCGTGACTTGGGACGCACCTGGACCGAGCACGTCTCGCACAGGACAACCCTCCGCGAGCCTGTCTGTATGGCCAGCCTGATCGCTGTTCCGGCTGAGAAAAATGTCTTGGGCAAGGATCTGTTACTGTTCTCCAATCCGGACACGACCGATGGCCGCCGCGACATCACTATCAAGGCCAGTCTGGACGGCGGGGTTACGTGGCCTTACAGCCTGCTGCTCGACGAAGGAGACAGTTGGGGATATTCGTGTCTCACGATGATTGATTCTCAGACGGTCGGCATCCTTTACGAATCAAGCGTGGCGCATATTACATTCCAGGCGGTGAGACTGGAGGACGTGGTCAGATGAGGCGAAGAGGTGCGGAAAGCAAAAAAAATCAAAAAAAAGTTCGAAAAAGTTTGCAGTAATAAAAAAAAGTAGTACCTTTGCATCACCCGAACGATGAACAACGGGACGACGATTCGGGAGCTTAGCTCAGTTGGTTCAGAGCGTCTGCCTTACAAGCAGAGGGTCGGGGGTTCGACTCCCTCAGCTCCCACCAAAAAGACCTCTTCAAGTTTCTTGAAGAGGTCTTTTGCTGTGTAGCGGGCGTGACACTAACCAAGCTGGTTCAAGTCCAGCCGCAGGTATTTAGGATCAAGTCCAAAACCCTGTGTTAAAGAAATAAAGTTAAAATAAGTATGTACGTATCAAATCTAAAAGTATGTGTTAACGAACGTCAGGGGAAAAATCAAAAGGCAGATTTTGGTAACGTGCAAAATCTGCCTTTTGCCTTTTTTCCCCTGTCGTCACACATTGTTTCTATAGTATGTAAAGTCACACACATTGATTGTGAGGATTCCTCCAAATGGTTATATTTGCATATTCATAAAATTCTATTGCTATGCGAAAGATAATGATCCTATTGACAGCCGCGGTGCTGTGCGTCTCTTGCTCTGAACAGTTCAATGCGGCTTATCTCCTTTCTGGTGGGGCGAAAGTGGCCCAGGCCGCGACCCTGTCCGACGCCCAGATCCAATCCTACGTCGGACAGTATGTGCAGAAACTGGATGCGGAGAACACAGTCCTGCCGGAGACAAGTCCATATGTCAAGAGGGTCAGGAAGATGACTTCGGGGATCACCTCGGTGAACGGGACACCGCTTAACTTCAAAGTCTATAAGACGAACGAAGTGAACGCCTTCGCATGCGCGGACGGAAGCGTAAGGATCTATTCCGGACTTCTGGACGCGATGACTGACGACGAGGCCCTTGGTGTTGTCGGCCACGAGATCGGCCACGTAGCCCTCAAGCATTCCAAGATGCAGTTCAAGCAGGCCCTTCTTACATCTGCCCTAAGGGACGCCGTAGTGTCCACTGGAGGCACGGTCGCTGTCCTTACCGCATCACAGCTTGGAGATCTTGGCGAGGCCTTGATGAGCGCAAGTTTCTCAAGAAAGCAGGAAACAGCCGCTGACGACTACGGCTATGACTTTCTGAAGAGCGCCGGCAAGAATCCTTGGGCTATGGCGATGGCCTTTGAGGAACTTCAGAGACTTTCAAGCGGTGACACGGCTTCCGGCACTCAGGCCGCTTCCGGATCATCCGTCGGTCAGTTGTTCTCAACCCACCCTGCCACCGCTGACAGAATCTCCAGGATGTCAGACAGAGCCACCAAAGACGGCTACAAGAGACCTTCCAAATAATCAGTGTAAAGTCTTGTTCTCGGCCACGGTGAATCCCACGGAAATGGAGTTCCCTGAGTCATCGACGGCGGTGACGGTGTGTCTGCCGGGTGATGGCTTCAGCGTCATCTGGTGGATCATCTGAGTCTGCCCGACATATTCATTGTCCAGGTGCCAGAAGACATTGACGCTTGGAGTCCTGTGTGCCAGGTTGAAGGTTATGCCGGCGATTGACCCGTCCAGCTGGCGCGGAATGTAGATCACGGCCCCGCTTTCAGGATAGATGAATTCCATCGGAGCACTGTCCGCCTTGCCTTTCGGAACCACTGGGGCATATTCAGGATGATGCTGCCTGTAGTACCATTCCATCGATGGAGGCAGTATGAAAGTCCGGACCCCGTCCACAACCTTATGGTATGGACACGGTTCGCTCCTCACCGATTTGCGCGGCAGCATCAGAGTGTCTGAATCCTCGCAGTTAACCCCTTTCAGGCAACCGGACTCTCGGCATACCTCTGCGACAATATAATCTCCATAGACCGGCTCCTTGAACCAACCGTTCCGGGAATATTCACTGTCATATTCCTTTGGCGGAAGAAGGTTGAATATGTCGAACATCACCGGCCCGGCAGTGCGTGCCCCCGTCAGGCCGGGAACTCCTTGCCCTTGGGCGTTGCCTGCCCAGACCCCGACGGCGTAGTCAGCTGTCACGCCGACCGCCCACGCGTCCCTGAACCCGAAACTGGTGCCTGTTTTCCACGCCACTTTCTTGACTGATCCGATCAGGTGCCAGTCAATCTCGTCAGGTCTGTTGACCTCTTTCAGAGCGTCGAATGTCCACCACAGCGCGCATTTGTCGTTCAGTGGGAAATTGTGCAGTCTGTCCCCCTTGGACGTATGCGTTGTGTCTGTGCTTTGGTAGGATGCCGACAATTTTGAATATGCCGATGTGATGTCGCCGAGTGTCCCTTCCGCTCCTCCAAGAATGAGCGAGAGGCCGTAGTGCGAGGCGCTTCCGTTCAATGTCGTCATTCCGCATTTCCTGAGAATATCCAGAAATTTCGGTACCCCGAATCTGCGCAGGAGATGTACGGACGGCACGTTAAGCGAGCGGGCGAGCGCTTCGTCGGCAGGAACCGCTCCGTAGAACTGCCGGTTGAAATTCTGCGGAGAGAAACCGTTGATGTTGATCGGCACATCGGGCAGAAGTGTTTTCGGTAATATCTCGCCGTCCTGAAGCAGAGCGCAGTACAAGAGAGGTTTCAGGATGCTGCCGGTGCTTCTTGGCGCGCGGATTATGTCCACCTCGCTTCCCGGACGTTTATGGTCTGGATTGGCGTTCCCGATGTAAGCCAGCGTCTCGCCTGTACGCACATCCTCCACGACGGCTGCGAGATCGTATATTCCTGTCTGGGAGAACTCGTTGTTCCATTGGTTGACTATGGCTTGCACCTGTCTTTGCAGATGGATGTCGATTGTGGTGCGGATCCGTTTGCCGGGAGATGTCTTCCAGTAATATTCAGTCAAATGATGCGCTTCCTGCGGCAATGCCACCGGCTCACCGGGAAGCGGCTCGTCGCAGGCGAGGACAAAGTCCAATGAATCAATATGTCCGTGCTTGTAGAGCGAGCCCAGCAGCCGGTTGCGCTTTTCTAACAGCCTTGTCCTGTTTTTGCCGGGATGGATCTCCGCCGGGGCGTTCGGGAGCACCGCAAGCGTGGCGGCCTCACCCCAGGAAAGCTCATCGGGAGGTCTGCCGTAATATCTCCAGGAAGCGGCTTCCAGCCCGACAACATTCCCTCCGAAAGGCGCGTGTGAGGCGTACAGGCTTAGGATCTCCCTTTTGCTGCACCTTAGTTCCAGGCGGGTGGCGAGGATTGCCTCGATGATTTTCTGGCCGATGTTCCGTTCCCGTCCCCTGGACATCCTTATGACCTGCATAGTGATCGTGCTTCCTCCGCTGGTGACGTGCCCGGCTTTGATGTTGCCGACGGCGGCACGCGCTATCGCAACCGGATTCACACCTGGGTGGTATGCGAACCATCTGTCCTCGAACTCGATGAGGGCTGTCTTGAATTTCTCCGGTACGGTGTCCGACGGGGGAAACCGCCATTGTCCGTCACTTGCGATCCGGGCTCCGAGCAGTTCTCCGTTCCTGTCTGTGACAACGGTGGAATAGGATGTGCCTTTGAACAAATCTCTGGGCAGACAGAAAAAATATGCGGTCAAGAGGGCGATGACGACACCGACCGCTATCCTTGACCGCAGTTTCTTTCTCATAGACTATTCAGTGACTTTCGCCGTGCCGGATGCCGTGTTGGCGCTGATGTGAGGGTCGTACATAGCCTCGCATTTGACGGCAGGGAGTATGAACTCGCCTTGGTAGGATGCGTGCATCTTGATCCTGAATGTCTTGCTGGTGCCTTTAGGAAGGTCGAAGAACCAGATGACACGGTCATCCCTGATGTCACGGTAGTTGAACGAAGCCTTAGAGCTCTCGCCTCCATAGAGCCTGTCGTTCACTATCTCCCAACCGGAAGGAATCATCTCGGTAAGGGCGAGATTGTCACAGTCCCTGACACCGCTCGTGTTGCCGACAGTGATGGTTACAATGAAGTCGGTTCCCTGGGTTATGCTGTAAGGGTGCAGGTTCTTGCTGGCCAACGTGCTGTAGCTGACATTCAGGCTCAATCCGCTGGACTTTGCCTCCACCTTGTCCCCGAATTCCGGAATGACAGACGTGATCAAAGTCGCGTAGAGACTTCCGTTCATCTTGTTCGTGATGTCGATGCTTCCGTTTTCGGTGTCCACCACGGCACGGCCGATTGACTTGGCGCTCTTAACCTCAGTCGTGTTGTCGCCTTGTTTTATTTCAGCAGAGACCGCATCGGAGCCAACCTTCCGGGCAAGGTCTCTCATCGCGCAGGTCGCGAACGCTATTTCCTGTGTGGAATACCATCCGCCCGCGATCGCGTCGGCGATTTCCTGGGCGACATCCATAGCCTCTGGCAAAGCGTCGTTGAGAACCAACGCCTCAAGGGCCACAGCCTTGTCTCTGACCGGAGAGCCGAACGTCCTGTTGGCCTCAGGGTAATCGGAGAAGTTTGTTTTAAGTCCTGTGATGAGTTCTCCGGCCACGGTCTTCTTGCCTGTGACAGCGTAGGTGGACGCCAGCATCCAGGCGGCCTGGCCGGAAAGGGTCTCGCTTTCCTTCAGCCTGTTCATCGCCCCGCTTTCAGCCTCACCGTTAAGCGCCAGAGTGTAAAGCCTGTAAGCCTGCTCAAGGTCTCCGAGACCTTCATTGTCGGAATTACGGTAGTCCTGCACGTTCCGCTTTTGGAATCTTGACCAGCTGGCCAGCACACCCTTGCTGACGCTGAATCCGTTCTGTGACGCCGAGATCATAAACTGCCCGGCCATAGAGCTTACCCATCCGCTGGCGTCAGCGTTTCCCGGCCAATAGACGAATCCGCCGTTGCCAAGCTGCCGTTGGTACAGCTGCTGAAGCAGCTCAGGGATTATCTTGTCGATTTGCTTCTGCTTGTCCTCCGGGAGCATATTCCTGATGGCAAGAAGGCTTATTCCCTTTGAAGAGATCTGCTCTGTGCAGTTGTAGGTGTAATTTGTCAGGAATGAGAATATTCCTCCGCAGTCAACAGACGGGAATCCGGTGAGTTCCAGGGTCGCCCATTGGTTGTCATCAGCCTTGAAAGGTGAGAATCCGAAATGCTTGGTCGCGTCTTTTCCGATCATAGCCCTTGTCACGGAGATTACCGGCGGGTTAGGCGTGCGCACCTCGATGGAGATCTTTTCGCTGGCCTTGTGTCCGTTGCCGTTCGCGGTGACAGTCACTGTGGCGGTTCCGGTCCCGGTGGCCTCAAGGTTGAATCTGACCATCTTGTCCCCCGGCTTGCTGAATTGAACAGAAGCGTTTGCGTCTCCCGTGATCTTCAAAGGCCCGTCAACCTTGACGCTGACATCAGCGTTCCTGACTCCGTCCTCAAGGGCGAAGACATTTACTGGCATCACGACCTTCTCACCTGTTCCGATGACTCTTGGCAGGGTAGGGAGAACCATAAGCGGAGACCTTACCGGGACAGTCTTTTCGGCATTGCCGTAGGCTCCGTCCCTTGCCGCCACGAGCATCACCCGGACGCTCCCGACGTACATAGGCAGCTTGACCTTATGTGTGGCCGAGCCGCTCTGCAGCGAGAACGGACCGATGTACTTGACAACTGCGTTGAACCTATTGTCCTTCTTCGCGCCGACAATGAGGCTTTCGTCACCTCCGATGCTGAACATCGGAGAGAATCTTCCGCTGTAGGCTCCGATGACATCATCATAGAGGTCCCACGTGCTGACCCCGAGCGCTTCCCTGGCGTACATCGCGTTCCAAGGATCCGGAGTCTTGAATGACGTGAGGTCCAGAAGTCCCTCGTCCACAATGACCAACGTGTAGGTCATAGGCTTGCCGTTCCTCTCCTTGACCTTGATCTTGAATTCCTCCTCAGGGCGGAGCACCTCAGGCATAGTGATGACCGGTTCAAGGTGCGAGTCCTTGTCGTTGACCAGGACCGGCCGCACCCCATAGAGCCGGATCGGCAGATCGTTGTCGGCCCTTTCGTGCGGCTGGACAAGGGTGATGTGGATGTAGAAGTTAGGAGCCATCTCCGGAGTGACCTTGAATGAATATGCCACATCGCCCTCTCCGGAAGTCTTCACCCATTCTCGCGCGATGACCTTCCTTGAGTTCTCCAGCGAGACGAGCGCCTGTCCCTTTGACGCTGCCGGAATATAAACGGTCACCTTCTCGCCGACCTCGTAGGATTCCTTGTCGGTGGAGAACGACAGCATTGTCAAAGCGTCAGGATCAGTCTTGGATGACCTCCCTCTGTAGGCCGGCCAGTCCACATAGATGACATCCCCGGCTGTGTGTCCGCTTTCAGTGTCTGTCACAAGCACCAGATAGCGTCCCCATTCCGGATAGTCCACCCTGAACGGGATGACACCGTCTCCATTTGAGGACTTGATTGTGCCAGAGGCTATTATATTCGCAGAAGGGCTGTTGACGTAAGAGTCGAGGCTTTCGCTGCGGCTTTCCCACCACCAGCTCCACTTCATCTTGTAGATTGTGTACTTCAGGTTGTGGCCTGTCACCTTCACGCCGTTCTTGTCCACGACGGCGATGCTGACGCTGTAGTCCTTGTCCGTCTCCAGATAATGCCCGTTGCCCTCTTTCGGAACCTTCACTCCGACGTATGATGAATATGGTGAATATGGCACCGACAGCGAATTGAAACTAACATCACCGCCTTGCTCCTCGACTGTGGTCACGATGTCCGCCCGGAGCATTCCCGGAGCGTTCTCCGCTGACGGCATCGTCACGTTCAGCCTGGCCTGGCCGTTGGAGTTCAGCCTTGTGTCGATGAGTTGATGCTCGCTCGCGTTGAAGTCAGATAACGGGCTGGTGAAGTTATAGCCCTCAAATCCCTTGAATGTGGACGCGCCCTGACGCAGTGTCATATTCACTTTCGCGGCCAGTCCAGCCGCAGGAGGGCCGGTCAGCCAATCCGCGGATATGCTGACCGGAACATTACGTCCTCCGTCAATGGTCTTGCCTTCAAGGTCAAGGTTGATCTTCAGTCTGTTAGGCTTGATGCTCTCGATTCTGAAAGGCTTATGGAACGTGGCTCCGCCGATCTTGAAGTAGGCGTGCCATATTCCGGTAGGATCCTCGTCCTTGGTAGGAACCGTAAAGGCGTAGAATCCGTTCTTGGCGTTCGTGTTGATCTGCTTTGTGTAGAACTGTCCCTGAGGCGTGTATAATTCCATCACGGCCGGATGGTTGTCCGGAATCCTGTTCTCTTTGTCTTCCAGGATCATCGTGACGTGCAAAGTGTCTCCCGGCCTCCAGACACCTCTCTCCCCATATACGAAGGCTTTCAGACCTTTCTCCAGAACCTTGCCTCCGACATCGAACCTGCTGAGGGACTTCTGCTCGCCCTCGGTGACTTTCAGGTAGCTGGTCGCTCCGCCCCTCTTGGCCACAACCACGAAAGGCTTTCCGGAAAGCTGCATCTCTGCCATTCCGTCAGTGCCGGTCTTGGCATAGCCGATTTCCTTGAGCTGGTAGCTATAGACGTAAAGCTCGGCGTTGAACACAGGCGTGGCCTCGATGATGTCGCTTACGCTGACCCAAAGCTTGTCTCCACCGGCGTACTTCGCGATCACTCCCAGATTGGATGTCAGCAGGTTGATTGCCGGGAACCTGTCGTCTTCCATATAGTACGTAGGCTTGAGAGGATTGTCCCTGTCCTTCCAGTTGTACTCCTCCCAGTCATAGAAACCGTCATAATAATAAGGTGACGGAGTGTCCCATTCATCGTTGTCCTTGTCCGTGATGCCCTCCGCGGAGATGTTCACCATCTTGTCAGACGGAGTCCCGCTCTTGAACGAATCATTCTTGCCATAGACTGAATATTCCTGCTTGAATGAGATTCTGATGCGGTAGATGGCACCTGGCTCCTGTTTGAAAAGTCCGGAGAGATCCACCGAATAGTCCTGCCATTTGTGCAGGTTCTTTGACGGATCGGAGTCCAGACGCACGCAACGCTTACAGACAAGCCGCCCGCATCTGCGCAGGGAGTTGTCACCGGAAAGGTTGTTGTCCTGCAGGAACATCAGAACATTGTCCTCATAGATCTGGATGACCCTGATGTCCACTGCGTTGAGATTCACGGCCTTGAACGGAAGGATCAGTTCCTTGGAATTCGGCAGTATGTTGCCGGTCACCGGAATCTCGACCGCCGGCTTGACCTCCGTCGAAGAGAATTTCTTTGAATATTCCTCTCCGAGTCTTGTTCCGTCATAACTGCTTACCGCACCGGAGATCCTGAGCGTCAGAGGCTGATCCTCCGGATTCTCGTAGAACACCTTGACGTGCGCGTTCTCTGTCTGAATATAACTGCGTCCCACACCTTCCAGTGTGAACAGGCCTGAGTTGTCGCTGACATCCGCCAGAGCCTCTGTGAAATAGATGTCGATGTACGGATCGTCCGCTTCCACCCTCTCGGCGCTGAGAACCTTGAAATCGTTCATCGCCGGAATCCTGATCTCCAGCTTGGAGTCTGTCACAAATCCGGTATCCCCGGCTTTCAGGCTGATTTTCAGCGTCCTGTCCTTTGTGTCCCTTGGCAGGCCGATGATCTCGAAATGATAGTTGAGCGGATCCGTGCCGGCTGTGACATTGGCCTCCGCGCTTTTCTCCGGGTAATCATATTCAAGCATCTTCTGGACTTTTTCCAGAGGAAGCTCTTCCGTAAGGGAGATCGTGCCTTCAATGCTGGCTCTGTCAGGTGAGGCGGCCGTGATCGTGATCTCGTTCACCGAGAGAACCGCTTCCTTTATGGCCACAAGGAACTTGAACGAGAATTTCTTGAATTTACGGTCGCCGACCTTCTGGATCTTGTCCAGCCGCAGTTTGCCCGTGTAGGACTGTCCCGGTTTCAGGGCTCCGGTCTCGGGAATGAATTCTATCATACTGCTGGACAGCCATCTGGCCGTTCCTTTGACTGATGGCGTGAATGTCAATATTCCATCTTTGAGATCGGTTCCGGCCGTCGCCTCAGGGATGTCGGAGGCAAGCTCCACACGGATGGTGGATTTGTCGGAGATGACCCCGCCCGTATATGCCTTGATGAATGTGGCGAACTCGGTGCTTTGCCCCTTGCTCTTGCCGAAGCGGCTGCAGGATGAGTTGGCTAGAATAAGTATGGCCATTGACAGAATGGCGATGACGTTTTTTGTCGAAATCCTAAAGTTCATATACCTTAATATATATTATAGGTGTGATCGGTTGTTCTTATCAGGAAGCCGATGGTCTTTATTATTAAAGGTGCTGATCGTGCTTCGTTGACATCAAATTTAGGAATTCTTTTCCGTATATTCAATATCCTGCCATTATTTGCGCACGAGTGACAATTTGTCAGCATTGCCGCGGTGGCACAGCCTTTGATTTTATCCCAGCGTCTCCGGAGTGAGCCGGAGCGTAGATTTAAAAACATTTAAAAACTTTATATTATGATCAAACCATTGGCAGACAGAGTCTTGGTTGAGCCTAAAGAGGCTGAGACAAAGACAGCTTCAGGTCTTTATATTCCTGACACAGCAAAGGAGAAACCTCAGGAGGGTAAGGTGATCGCCGCAGGTCCTGGCAAGAAGGATGAACCTATGGAGGTCAAGGTAGGTGACGAGGTCATCTATGGCAAGTACGCCGGCACAGAGGTTACCGTTGAGGGTAAGAAATATCTCATCGTGAAGCAGTCAGACATTCTGGCTATTCTGTAATTAACAATAGGAGGAATTTATTATGGCTAAAGAAATAAAATTTGATGTTGATGTCCGCTCGAAGATGAAGGAAGGAGCTGACGCTCTTGCGGACGCGGTTAAGGTCACACTTGGACCTAAGGGTCGTAATGTCGTGATCGATAAGAAATTCGGTGCGCCTCAGGTCACCAAGGACGGTGTGACTGTCGCCAAGGAGATTGAACTCGCTGACAGGTACGCCAATATGGGTGCCCAGATGGTAAAGGAAGTCGCTTCCAAGACCAACGAGCAGGCCGGTGACGGTACAACCACCGCTACCGTTCTCGCGCAGGCCATCATCAATGTCGGTCTGAAGAACGTCACCGCGGGCGCCAATCCTATGGACCTCAAGAGAGGTATCGACAAGGCTGTCGCCGCTGTTGTCGCCGAGCTCAAGAAGAACAGCAAGAAGGTCGGCACAGACTATTCAAAGGTAGAGCAGGTCGGCACGATCTCCGCCAACAATGACGCTGCCATCGGCAAGCTCATCGCTGACGCTATGTCAAAGGTTAAGGGTGACGGCGTGATCACTGTCGAGGAGGCCAAAGGCACTGAGACCGAGGTCAAGGTTGTCGAGGGTATGCAGTTCGACAGAGGTTACATCTCTCCTTACTTTATGACCGACTCTGACAAGATGGAGGCCGTACTTGACAACGCTTCCGTTCTTATCACCGACAAGAAGGTCTCTTCGATGAAGGATCTTATGCCTATCCTTGAGCCTATCGCACGTGACGGCAGGGCACTGCTGATCATCGCCGAAGACGTTGACGGCGAGGCTTTGACAACCCTCGTTGTGAACAAGCTTCGTGGCACTCTGAAGGTAGCCGCTGTCAAGGCTCCTGGTTTTGGAGACCGTCGCAAGGAGATGCTTCAGGACATCGCCACCCTTACAGGCGCCATCGTAGTGTCCGAGGAAAGAGGATTCACTTTCGAGAACACGACTCCTGACATGCTTGGCAAGGCTGAGAAGATCACCATCACCAAGGACAACACCACGATCGTGGGTGGAGCCGGTGACAAGGACGCCATCGCCGACAGAGTCGCCCAGATCCGCAAGCAGATCGAGAACACCACATCTGACTACGACAAGGAGAAACTTCAGGAAAGACTTGGCAAACTGGCCGGTGGAGTCGCGGTGCTCTATGTCGGTGCAGGTTCCGAGATTGAGATGAAGGAGAAGAAGGACAGGGTTGAGGACGCTCTCAACGCCACCCGTGCCGCTGTAGAGGAAGGTTACCTTCCTGGTGGAGGTGTCTCCTACATCCGTGCCGCCGAGGCATTGAAGAATCTCAAGGGTGAGAATGATGACGAGACCACAGGTATCCACATCATCGCCCGCGCCATCGAGGAGCCTCTCCGCCAGATCGCCCAGAACGCTGGTGTTGACGGCAGCGTCATCATCCAGAAGATCCGCGAGAACAAGGGTGACTTCGGCTACAACGCCCGCACCGATGAATATGTCAATATGCTTGAGGCCGGTGTCATCGATCCTACCAAGGTCGCTCGTGTAGCCCTTGAGAACGCCGCTTCAGTCGCCGGAATGTTCCTTACCACCGAGTGCGGTATCGTTGACATTCCTGAGAAGGAGCCAGCCGCTCCTGCGATGCCTGCAGGCGGAATGATGTAATGAATGAGAGAGGCTGCCTCAAAAGGGCAGCCTCTCTCATTCATTATTCACCCCCAGTCACTTCGTGACAGCCCCGGTGGGGCACTGGGGACCGAATTCCCCAGACCCCTTGCGTCGCTCCGCTCCGAATCCCGTGACTTTGTGATCATCCCCTTTGTGTCTTGTTGAATATGAAGTGACATAGAAGTTGATGATGAACGAGACCTCCAATCCCCGACTTTTGCACGTTACCAAAAGTCGGGGATTGGAGGTCTTCGCTCATTAGTGCTTTTACTTGTTATGTGGTGGAATTATAAAAAAGTATCTTCCTATTATTAGAATTGTGACGTTTTTTATTTATCTTTGACCTTTGATAAAATTTTGCGCTAACGTTTTAGCACTGGATTTGGTAAGCGGCAAAAAGAAGTTGCCGCGGATTTGGTAAAGATTTTTGAGGATAGATTCCTTTTTGAAGAAGGAGTGTGCCGGTGGCACATGACTGATGAGAAAAGGAATATAGGCCAAAAAGATTGCCAAAGGCAAGGCAAGTTGTTTTTTACGGTTACAATAACCATTGAATAATTATTTATCAAAGAATATGAAGAAAATACTGATTTTAGGGAGCAGCAACACGGATATGACGGTGAAGACGCCGACTCTTCCGGCTCCCGGTGAGACTGTTCTTGGAGGAGTCTTCACGATGAGCGCCGGAGGAAAAGGCGCCAATCAAGCGGTTGCCGCGAAAAGGGTCGGGGGAGACGTCTCCTTTATCTGTAAGGTCGGAAAGGACGTTTTCGGTGACAATTCGATCAAACATTACGAGGCAGAGGGCATCGATGTCAGCGGAATCATACGTTCTGACAAGCCGTCCGGCGTGGCTTTGATCACTGTGGACAAGGATGCCGAGAACTGCATCGTTGTGGCTTCCGGAGCGAACCTTGATTTCACTGATGAGGACATCACAGCCTCCGAGGCTGCGCTCAAGTCCTGCGACATCCTTCTGATGCAGCTTGAGATTCCTGTCCCTACCGTGTTGAAGGCTGCGAAGATCGCCTATGAGGCCGGGGCCTTTGTGGTCCTCAATCCGGCTCCGTACGCCGAACTCCCGGAGGAAATATTCAAATACATCTCATTGTTCATCCCTAACGAGACCGAGCTGGCCTCATTCTCCGGGATGCCTGTGACCGACAAGGAATCAGCCGTCGCTGCCGCCAAAGTGCTGTTCGGCAAGGGTGTCGGGAATATGATCGTGACGATGGGAAGCAAGGGCTCCCTCATCCTTGACGGTAGTGAGCCTCAGTTCGTGCAAGCCCGTAAGGTTCAGGCTGTTGACACGACCGGAGCGGGTGACACTTACTGCGGATCCATCTGCGTGGC
>ERZ1026860.289-NODE-289-length-38077-cov-27.698806_pt1 | contig 38077 bp, 43 predicted proteins | sample MGYA00380160_ERZ1026860 | MGnify/ENA primary metagenome ERZ1026860 (study PRJEB33269, sample SAMEA4719796) | human gut metagenome | biome: human-associated habitat; feature: organic feature; material: feces | place: Cameroon | collected 2013-10 ... | reverse complement strand
CCTCGTCTGCTGCGTTTCCCCGACAGCGGCGGGTTCGTTTACAGTCAACAAAAAAAGAAAGCGCTATCTTCGATTAAAAAAGGCCCCTTTCAGGGCCTTTTGTTTTGCTCACGTTGTCTCCCGCTCCACGATCTCCGAGCAGAGCACTACGCGCTTGTTTACTCTGTTTCCTCCCAGTATGTCCAGGATCGTCTTTGCCGCCGTCATGCTCTGGTCATACAGCATATTATCCAGAGACGTCAATGCCGGCGTGGACATCTCCGCATAAAACGAGTTGTTGATCCCGATCACGGCTATATCCTCCGGAACCCGTTTCCCCATTTGCTGCAGTGCCCGGATCCCTACGGAAGCCTGTACATCGTCTGCGTAGATAATACCGTCAGTTTCCGGATGCTGCTTCAGCAGATCGGCTGTGGCTTCCAATGCGCCAAACCGGGTGGAGTTCCCCGATACTACCACAAGAGGTGACTGCCCGGGCAGATCGTGAAGTACCGCAAACTCAAATCCCTGCTGTTTTGCCAGGTTGCTGGGGGTAGCACGATCCATCAAAAAGGCCAGATGCTTCTTTCCCTTCCGGATCAACAGTTCCACACAGTTGGCCACGCCAAAGCGCTCATCGGCAATGACTCCGTATACATTGGGCAGATCCAGGTATCCGTTGCACAGGATCACCGGTGTTTGGGACATATAGGTGGTGATAGCCTGCTTTACCGTTTCCGTCTGGTAAATGGAGCCCATAAACACAGCTGCGTCCACCTTCCTCTGACTTAGCAGCTGGATATGCTTGGCCATGGAGGCCTCTTCCACGCCGGTATTGAGGATCAGGCACAGATATCCGTGCTCTGCCAGTTCCTGCTCTACATAGAATACACCATCAGCATGGTGGGTCAGCCGCAGATCCGAGATCAAGATCCCGATCAGCTTGCTGGACTGGGTCACCAGCCCCCGGGCAGTCTCATTGGGCACATAATGGCACTGGTCAATGTACTTCTGCACACGCGCTCGGGTCGCCTTGTTTACATGGGGGTTGTTGGTAAGGACCCTGGATACCGTGGTGGCCGATACATCCGCCATCCGGGCTATGTCATAGATTGTATATTCCTTCTTCTCCTGCATGCTTATACCGGTACTTTTACAACGATCTTCACCACCGGTGCGGGCTCTCCGGCCGCACAACGGGGCTTGTAGGCGTCTTCCTGAAATCAGCAATAATATATTACGTGTTCGGAAGAATATTTTCAAACAGTAAATTTCTACTAAATTATACCAGTTTGTGTGTCGTTCGTCCAGTTCTCTCAGTAAAAAATATATGAGAGGGTAAAATAAAATGCATTAGCAAAGCGCCTTCCGGTGCAGACATATTAGAGAATGTGTGAACGGATAGACATACAGCAGCGTATGAGAATGGGAGCAGAGATGCTGTTGCTCTATAGCGAGTTTTGGTTTCATAGAGCGGAGCCGCCTTTGTTTTATTTCGATCATGTTGACGGCATGGGGAACGTTACGTTAATATAAAAGCAAGGATATTTGGAATTTCCTGTGCAAAAGAACAGCTATATCATAAGCTTTTGTATGGGGCGAAAGAGGTAAGCATGGAAAAGTCTTTTACCGGTCTTGATGAGTTTATGGATAACATCAGCCGCGGCGGAGAAGTTGAGTTTATGTATAAGGGACGCGCTTATTTTGCAGGCCTGACAAAAGTTGGCGAATACAGCGTATATGAGCAGGGAAACTATTCATCCGAACGCTGCTATACCACACCCGAAGGGGTATGCGCTTATAGGATCGGCACTGAAACCCTTGGAGAAATCATAACAAAAGCCGCCATAACATTCAGGTGCCTTTCATAGTGCAACGCGCATGGCGGGGTGAGCGCCAACGGCCAACACCGGTTTTAATAAGGGAGCAAAATGCGATGCCTTTTTTTTACATAGCACAATGATCAGCAAAATGTTGGAACCCTCAAGGAGAGAAGACCTGTGAAAAAGAAAAAGTATATGGTAAACCCGTATTTGGTTTTTATGTCCGGCGTGGCTATGGCGCTTGCGACTCCTATGGTAGCAGGGATTTTATATTGGATGTGGCGAGATTACAACGCGGCAAATGTGGATAAATTAAATGACTTTATTTTTGTTACGGTGGGCTTTGGAAGCTTGTATTTGATGCTGCCTGTAATTGCGTTCATAAATGCGTACGAATACCTGGGCACAGTAGAAATTACAGACGCCGGGCTGGTTTTTCGGGCACCGTTTCGGAGAAAACGGGAGTTTCGGTATGAAGAACTTTGCGAATTCGGCATAGACTACGGCGGGCTGAGCGTAGACCGGCAGTACTGGATCTACTTTTGTAAAGCTCCTTTTGACAAAAAGTACCGGCACAGCATAAACCGTATGCCCTTCAACGGGAACTGGATGCGGATCCAGTATAGAGAGGATGTTTATAAAGCTCTGTATGCGGCGGCACCGAAGGTGATTCAAAAGCGGTGGGATCGCTATTCTAACGGCATTCGTGCCGACGGATACGACAAAAAGAAGAGTATCCGGATCATGTAACGGAATTCGCTGGTAAATACAAAACAGCATTTTACAAGATAAACGCTGTTTTAAGTACATCAGGCGAGAAGACAGCGGCAGCCGAAGCACTCTCAAGATACGAATGATATGCCAGTGGTGTTAAAAGAAGCCAACACGCATGGTGACCGGCGCTGGTTGGGGTGCAAGGCATGCTTTAAACGCTTTATCAAAGCTTTGCAAATTGGCAAAGTTATAAACAACTATAATGGGGAAGAAAGTATGATCCATAGAATAGAGAAAGCTCGTCAAGACGCATATGAAATATTCTACCAGAACAGTCATGTCCCCGGCAGATATGCGGCTTATATTCGGGGAACCCGTTGTGCAACGGACGCAGGCTTTCTTAAAGAAATTTCAGCTGCCATGCAGTTTCCTGACTATTTTGGCGAAAACTGGAACGCCTGGGAGGAATGTATGACGGATCTGGACTGGCTGTCCTTTTCTTCGATCGCCCTGGTAATAGACGATTATGAGGTTCTGTTTGAAGAAGAAAAAGAACCGGAAGATTCCCGTCGAATTTTGGAAACGTACTTTAAAGAAATAATTGCATATTGGGAAAACGAAAATGGTGTCCTTTTTGAAGTCTTTTTAATGCAATAGGATTGTCCATGGAACCTTATCACAATCACGAAAGCCGGGCCGGCGGAGCAGCTTCTGCTTTTGTGCAGCAGAGTCTGCCTGCCGGTCGTTTTTGATTCAGGGCAAATTGTATATCGTTCATCTTTATGCAACAAAAAGAATATTCTTACTTGCCCTGTTTTTGTTGTAAGGCAGGACGTTTTTTGGTATACTGTCTTTGTGCATAAAACAGTGTGAAGCTGATCCCACAGAAAGGGGGCCCCATGCAATCGCCCATCTGCATCCATTCCGAAGTCGGCAAACTCAAAAAAGTCCTGGTCCATCGGCCGGGTATGGAGTTGGAAAACCTTATTCCCGAATATCTTTCCCATCTGCTTTTTGATGATATTCCCTATTTGAACGTGGCCCGGGAGGAGCATGATTTCTTCACCCAGACCCTGCGGGAGTGCGGTGCGGAAGTGATTTACCTGAAGGACCTGTTCACCGAAGCCGTGGAGGCAGCCGGTGCAAAAGAGCAGCTGGTGGAGGACTATATCCGGGAGGCGCATGTATACGGTCTCAATGCCCGGCAGGCCCTGCGGGAATATCTGACCAGTCTGTCCGTGCCCGATCTGTTTGACGCCATGTCCATGGGTATGCGCAAGAGCCAGCTCCGTCTCAAACAGCGGGTGCATCTGGCGGACTTTACTCATGAGGATTTTCTCTTCTATGCGGAGCCCATGCCCAACCTGTATTTTACACGGGATCCTTTCTCCTGCATAGACAGCGGGGTGCTTCTTTCCCGCATGGCCAACGAGATCCGGCAGCGGGAAACTCTTTTTGCAGACTATATCTTCCGGTATCATCCTGTTTATAAAAGCGTGCCTCATTGGCATGGACGTTCCGGGGAATGGCCTATCGAGGGCGGAGACTGTCTGGTGCTTAACCGGCATACCATGGCTATCGGTATGTCTGAACGCACCAGCCCGCAGGCTATTGAAGAGGCTGCCGAGCATCTGCTGACCCCCGAAGCAGGCTTTGAACGGGTGCTGGCCATTGATCTGCCCAAATTCCGTACCTTCATGCACCTGGATACGGTTATGACCATGGTGGATAAAAACATCTTTGTGGTACATCCCAATATCCAGCGCTCCATTCATTCCTTCCTGATTACCCGGCGGGGAGATGGACGGTTGTACATCCGGGAGAGCGGCAAGCCCATTGACGAGGCTCTTCAGGAAGCCATGGAGCTGGATTCCATCCACCTGATCCGCTGCGGAGGAGCCAGTACCATTGATGCGGCCCGGGAGCAGTGGAACGACGGGGCCAACACGCTGGCGGTAGCCCCCGGAGAAGTGATCACCTACAGCCGCAACTATGTGACCAACACCATCCTTCGGGATCATGGCATCACTGTTCACGAGATCCCCTCTTCGGAGCTTTCCCGCGGGCGGGGCGGTCCCAGATGCATGTCCATGCCCCTGCAGCGGGAGGAGCTTTGATTTTAGCAGCTCCGATGTGCAGCGTACTTAAAGCAGCTTACCGCCACAGCCGTCTGGCCTCTGTGGCGGTTTTTGCACTTTTATGAAAAGAAGAACTCATAATCTTTTTCCATCTGATAAACTATCGAACAAGTAAGCAGACGTATGAAAACAAACAAACTTTTGACGCCTATTCCCATGTTGGCTGCCGGGTTGATCCTGGGTGCCGCAGCGAGACTGTTTGATATCTACTTTCCGAATCTGGGGGAGATATTCTCTCAGATGTCGGTTTGGATCTTGGCGGGAACCCTGATCGCCATATACAGTCCCACAAAGAAAGCGGCCATGCAAAACATTTTTCCGTTCTGCATGGGGATGTTGTTCACCTATTATCTTACAGCCATGCTTACCCACGGGGTTTACGGCTGGTCATTTATCCTTGGTTGGACGGTGTTTGCATGTCTTTCTCCGGCCATGGCATATTTGGCGTGGATGACCAAGCAGCGCGGAGTTCTCCCAAAGATCATCGGCGCCGGGATTCTGCTTTTTTCCATAGCATCCAGTATTTTGCTTTTTGACCGTTTGCGCGTTTACGATTTTATTCTGGATGGGCTGCTTGCTTATTTTATTTTCTTTAAGAAGATAAAAAGATGTTCCTGATGTGCTTTTGCCGGCCGGACAAACGGATTTGGATCCAATGCTGCTCCAGGAGGAATAAGCCAAGCTTCCGCTCTTTCGCTTCGGCAGCAGAAGCCTGATATATCAGTTTTTCTGTTGCCGCATTCCCTGTTTGCGGGCTCTTTGCATATACCCTATTGCATTGCCCGGACGATGTGATATACTATACCTGAATTTTGGCTTATAAGGAGACTGACTATGGCTATTGTTACTACCAAAGACATGTTTGCAAAAGCCTATAACGGCGGCTACGCCATTGGCGCTTTCAACGTGAACAACATGGAGATCATCCAGGGCATTACCGAAGCGGCCATGGAAGAGCGGGCGCCCCTGATCCTGCAGGTAAGCAAGGGGGCACGGGCCTATGCCAAGCATGTGTATCTGATGAAGCTCATTGAAGCGGCTATTGAGGATGCCGAGCAAAGCGCCGGGTTTGATTTGCCTATTGCCGTGCATCTGGATCATGGCGACAGCTTTGAACTGTGCAAGAGCTGCATTGACGGCGGCTTCTCCTCCGTCATGATCGACGGCTCCAGCAAGCCCTATGAAGAGAACGTCAAGCTCACCCGTCAGGTAGTGGAATATGCCCATGACCACGGCGTAGTGGTGGAGGGCGAGTTGGGCACCCTGGCCGGTATTGAAGACGAAGTGCAGGTTTCTGCCGAGGATTCCTCTTACACCCGCCCCGAAGAGGTGCAGGACTTTGTAGAGCGCACGGGCGTGGATTCTCTGGCCATTGCCATTGGCACCAGCCACGGGGCTTACAAGTTTACCGCTGCGCAGTGCACCCGCAACGAAAAGGGGCAGCTGGTACCGCCTCCTCTCCGTTTTGACATCCTCAAAGAGGTAGAGGAGCGTTTGCCCGGGTTCCCCATCGTGCTTCACGGCTCCTCCAGCGTACCCCAGGAATTTGTCCGTCTTATCAACGAGAACGGCGGTCGTATGCCTGATGCCGTAGGCATTCCCGAGGAACAGCTCAGAGAAGCCGCCCGTATGGCCGTATGCAAGATCAATATCGACTCTGACCTGCGTTTGGCCATGACCGCCAGCATCCGGCAGTATTTCACCCAGCATCCCGACCACTTTGATCCCCGGCAGTATCTCAAGCCTGCCCGGCAGGCCATCAAAGAGATGGTCAAGCATAAGCTGGTAGATGTGCTGGGCTGCGACCACAAGGCATAAAACATATCGGACGAAAGAACGGCGTAACCAAAGGAACGTCAACTTAGGGATTTCAAGAAATTGAGTTTTTAAGACGTTTCCCGAACGGCAAAACAAAACCACCGATTGGAAAGCAGAAATGCTAATTCATCGGTGGTTTTGTCATTGTGAAAAAATACAGGGATACGTTGCGCTATTTGAGTTAAAGCGCACTCTTGCAGAGGTTTTCTTTTGAGGATCAGGAGAAAAATGTGCTATGAGTAATGGCGTTTTACGGTATTGTGTAACGCGCTGTGCATAGCAATAATAGACGAAAAAGCAGGCAGTATTCGGCAGTTATTTGTTGATACTGCTTACTTTTTGCTGTATTACGTTCATCTCATACCTGTGCCAGAATGCTTGGCTAACGGCTTAGAGATGAATATTACCCCATAGGAGATTATGGTTTCAGAAAATAAAACATGGCTTTGAAAAATTTCGGGAAATAGCAACAAAAACAAGGCATTGCGATTGATAGCCCTTCAAAAATTTGCTATAATAGTGACGATAGCGTAGAGGCTCCTGAAAGGAGTATAACAATAGATGACTCAAGCAAAGAACGAGCAGATTAAGTCTAAGCGCCGGGTTGCGGATCATGGAGAGGTATTTACCGCTGAACGCGAAGTAAATGCTATGCTTGATTTGGTAAAACAAGAGACAGAGCGCATAGACTCCACATTTCTGGAGCCCGCATGCGGGAATGGTAATTTCCTTGCTGCTATTTTAAAGAGAAAACTGGCAGTTGTCGATATCATAGGAAAAGGGAAGCCAGGCATATGGGAAAGCGAATCTATTAAGGCATTGATGAGTGTTTACGGGGTTGATCTGCTGCCGGACAACGTAGAGGAATGTCAGTTACGCCTCTACGATATCTGGAATGATGCTTATTCAAAGGCATGCAAAAGGGAGTGCAACGACAAATGCCGTGATACTGCAATGTTTGTTCTTAAAAGGAATATCCTATGTGGCGATGCGCTAACCCTAAAGAATAGTGATGGCAAGCCTATCATATTCAGCGAATGGAGCTGGATTGGTGGCGGAAGAGTCAAAAGACGGGACTTCCGGTTGGATGTTCTTATGATGGAAAACAAAGACCCGAATTCTTACGATGATAACAACATACAGCTATCATTATTTGCGGATGAGGCAACAGGAGCTGAAAACTGGATGGTTGATCCATTAACAGGGCAATCGACCCCGGCACCAATCGCTGAGTACCCACTTGTGCATTATACTCGTTTACAGGAGGTAGAATAATATGGCGCTTGATCTAATACGTGCTAACTACAATCCTGATGTTCTCTCCTGCCTTGCAAATTTGTCCAACGATGAAGTGTTCACGCCACCGGAAATTGTGAATCAAATGTTGGATATGCTTCCGCAGGAACTATTCAATAATCCAGATACCACTTTTCTTGATCCTGCCACAAAAAGCGGGGTATTTCTGCGCGAAATCGCAAAGCGTTTGATGAAAGGATTGGAAGCGCAAATACCTGATATGCAAGAAAGGGCTGACCACATTTTTAGAAAACAGCTGTTTGGAATTGCAATGACTGAACTCACAAGCTTATTGGCAAGACGCAGCCTCTATTGCAGCAAATACCCAAATAGCATTTTTTCCGTAACAAAGTTCGGCACATCAGAAGGTAACATTCGTTATAGAAGAGTTCAACATCTTTGGTCTGCAGGAAAATGTACTTATTGTGGGGCAAGTAAAGGGGAATATGATCGTGGTAGTAATTTGGAAACTCATGCGTATGAATGGATTCATACGGATTTTCCAGAAAGGATTCTTGATATGAAATTTGATGTAATTATTTCTAATCCACCGTATCAGCTTAGCACAGGTGGATCTGGTGTGCAAGCGATCCCTCTTTACAATAAATTTGTATTACAGGCTAAAAAACTGAATCCAAGATTTATGACTATGATAATTCCTGCCAGATGGTTTACTGGCGGATTTGGGTTAGATTCTTTTCGTGACGAAATGTTACATGACCGCAGAATTAGAGAAATACATGACTTTCCAGAAGCCTCTGATTGTTTCCCTGGAGTACAAATTAAAGGAGGAATTTGCTATTTTCTATGGAACCGCGACAATCAGGGAGACTGTGCTGTTACAACACATCGCGGGAATATAGTAAGCGAGACAGAAGTTCGCCCCATGTTGGATGAAAAATCCGAAGTGTTTATTAGATATAACGAAGCGGTGGATATCTATAAAAAAGTGAAAGCAGTAGATGGAAAGAGGGATACATTTGATACTATCGTAAGCTCGCAAAAACCTTTTGGGCTTGGAACCGCATTCACGGGAACTGACACCCCTGACCAATCTACGGTTATTTTGTATGGAAATAAAAGCAAAGGATTTGTTCATCGATTTGATATTGAAAAGAATCGTGAGTTGATTGATTGTTATAAAGTATTCATATCAGCGGCAGGTAGTGGCAGCGATAGTTTCCCACACCAAATTTTGGGGAGACCTTTCTTTGGCGATAAAGGGAGTGCTTGCACGGAAACTAACGTCGTTATTGGGCCATTCAAAACGCCAGAACAGTGTAACAATGCTATGTCCTATATTGCAACAAAGTTATTCCGTTTCTTGGTTATGCTATGTAAGCCAACGCAACACGCCCTGAAAAAGGTATATTCACTTGTCCCTATACTTGATTTTAGCGAGTCGTGGACAGATGAAAAGCTGAATGAAAGATACAACTTAAGCAGTAATGACATAGAGTTTATTGATAGCATGATTCGTCCCATGGATCTTAGCGGAGGTGAGGATTAATGCCTGATGATTTCTTCTCATCAAGACCAGAAGTCCGTCCCACCATCTACGCTTATAGCATTCCCGGCAACCATACCGGCTATTTGAAGGTAGGGTTCACGGATCGAGATGTAGAAACGCGCATCAATGAACAGCTTCACACCAGTGGATTGCCTCATCGCACGGAACTGGTGTTTAGTGCTATGCGTTCAGACGGCAGTTGTTTTCTGGATCATGATGTGCATGTCTTACTTAGGAAAAAGGGTTTTCTGCAGTTGAATTCTGGCGCTGACCGTAACGAGTGGTTCCGGTGTACAGTCAACGATGTGAAAGCAGCCTGCATTGCCGTGCGTGACGGTACTGCGAATATTGAGAATCGTAGTGCCGATTTTGGCATGCGCCCGGAACAATACCGTGCTGTTCAGGATACAATTCGGTATTTCAAGTCTGCCAAGGATGATGATCCCAGCGGCGCACCCAAGTTTCTTTGGAATGCTAAGATGCGTTTCGGTAAGACCTTTGCGTCCTATCAGTTGGCAAAGAAGATGGGCTTTAAACGTGTGCTTGTACTAACCTTTAAGCCTGCAGTGGAATCTGCATGGCGCGAAGATCTGGTCACCCATGTGGACTTCGAAGGATGGCAGTTCGTATCAAATAAGGACGCTCATGGCAACGACCAGTCTATTGACCAGCAGTTTGCCGCTTGTGACAGAGGGCGTCCTATCGTCGTTTTTGGCTCTTTTCAAGACCTGCTTGGTACGAACGACGCTGGTGGGATCAAGGCTAAGAATCAGTTTATCCATGACATAAACTGGGATCTGGTCATTTTTGATGAATACCATTTCGGTGCATGGCGTGAAAACGCAAAAAAGCTGTTCGAAATCCCGGATGACGAAAGCAATGCCGATTTTAATGTAGAGCAGTACAAAGAAGAAGAAGCTGACAATGCTATCAACGAAAGTTGGCTGCCAATCACTACTTCATACTATCTCTATCTGTCCGGCACTCCTTTCAGGGCGATCAATAGTGGCGAATTCATCGAAGAACAGATTTTCAACTGGACTTATTCCGATGAGCAAAAGGCTAAAGCCGAGTGGGTCGGTTCTAATAATCCCTATGCTTCGTTGCCCCGGATGGTTATGATGACCTATCGCATTCCGGATGCTATTCGTCGTGTAGCACAGGAAGGTGAGTTTGACGAGTTCGACCTGAACGTGTTCTTTGGAGCAGATTTCCCTAAAGGCCACCCAGAGCAGGCACAGTTCAAATATAAAAACGAAGTACAGAAATGGCTTGATCTAATGAGAGGCTCTTATGCCCCCTCAACCAGAGACGAACTGAAACTTGGCGAGAAACCCCCGATGCCCTTCTCTGATGCGCGTCTGTTGGGTGTTCTTCAGCATACCTTCTGGTTCCTGCCGAACGTGGCGAGTTGCTATGCCATGTATAATCTGCTTGCTGAACGGCAGAATACATTTTACCATGACTATAAGGTAATTGTTTGCGCAGATACGAGAGCAGGCATCGGTCTGGATGCACTTTATCCTGTAGAACAGGCTATGGGCGATCCGCTGGAGACTAAGACCATCACGCTAAGCTGTGGTAAGCTCACTACGGGTGTGACTGTGCGTCCGTGGGGCGGTGTATTTATGCTGCGCAACTTGAAATCGCCTGAAACCTATTTCCAGACAGCGTTCCGCGTACAATCGCCGTGGACAGTGAAGGACGAAAACGGCAATTCTATCATCATGAAACAGGATTGTTATGTGTTCGACTTTGCTTTGGATCGTGCTCTACACCAGATAGCTGACTATGCCTGTCAGCTTAATACTAAAGACAGCGATCCAGAGGCTAATGTTGGCGAATTCATTCGATTCCTACCTGTCCTCGCTTATGATGGTGCAAAAATGAGCCGTGTATCTGCTGAAGATATTCTTGACTTCACCACTGCAGGTACATCTGCAACACTGCTTGCGAAGCGTTGGGAGTCTGCTCTGTTGGTTAATGTGGACAATGAAACCCTCACCCGCCTACTGAACAATCCGGAAGCTCTTGCCGCGCTGATGAAAATTGAGGGCTTTCGTAGCCTGAATTCTGATATTCAGACTATCATCAATAAGAGTGAGGATATCAAGAAAGCGAAAAAAGAGAAAGGCGACAACATAACACCCAAGGAAAAGAAGGAAATCTCGGACGAAGAAAAGGAACTGAAGAGCAAACGCAAGCAGATTCAGGAAAAGCTGATTAAGTTTGCAACCCGTGTTCCTGTGTTTATGTATCTCTCCGAATATCGGGAAAAGTGCCTTAAAGATGTTATTACGCTTCTTGAACCTCGCCTATTTAAGCTGACAACTGGCCTTGACGTGCATGATTTCGATCTTCTGTGTTCGCTTAACGTTTTTAATGGCGAAACAATGAATCAGGCTATTTGGCAGTTTAAACGGTATGAGGATAGTAGCCTTGGATATACCGGCATTAACCGACACGAAAATGAGGATAGTGTCGGCGGTTGGGATACTGTCATTCGCAAAGAAGAATTCGATGCAATGTTTGCAGCACAGCAAAAGAGCATGGCATCGGTTATCACGGAGCGACAGACATTTGTCAATCAGTCCGTTGCTCCTAAGCCAGCTACAGTAGCACCGGTACACCAGAGTGTCTCTATGCAACCTAAAGCTACACAAACAGGTGCTACAATTCGGCCTGCGCCACAGCCAATCGTGCCTCATAACAAGCCTACAACGTATTCTGGCTTTGGTGCTGTGCCTGCTGTAAAGCCTGCTGCACAACCAATACAAAAAGCAGATGTAAGCGGTATTGGGCCGGGTACTGTTGTTGTACACAAGTCACTTGCTATCGGCGAGGGGGTTGTGACAAAAATCGACGCTGCTAAGAAGTACATCCATATTAAATTCAAAAGCGGCGAGAAAACATTCACTTTCCCTGATTCGTTTGACAAGGGCTTTTTGCATAAGAAGTGAGGAATTAAGCGATTCTGATCAAGGCTTCTGAATGTGCATGGCAATTGTGCACTACGGTTCGTGGGAGCCTTGTACTGGTTTGGATAGCACCTTACGATGGGAGGAAGAATTCCTATGAAGATCGAACGTGGATCAATGTGGAAGAAATGGGATTTTCATGTACATACTCCTTATTCTCTTTTGAATAATGAATTTGGTTTTAATCCTGATGCTCCTTTTGAGGGAGAAGATCCCTTTGATTCGTATGTCGTTAAGCTATTTACAAAAGCTGTCAACAGCAACATATCAGCGATTGGCATTACTGACTATTTTAGTATAGAAGGCTATCGGCGAATTCGTAACGAATACATTTGTAATAATCAAAAGATGGCTGCCTTATTCCCGGACGAAGATCTGAGGTGTAAGATTAAAAGCCTGCTTGTTTTGCCAAATATCGAATTGAGGCTAAATACTTTTGTTGGCAGAGATGCTCATGCTGTCAATTATCATGTGATTTTTTCAGATAGAGTATCTGATCATGACATTGAGCAGAACTTTCTTAATCAGCTTCAATTGGTTTACAGGCCAGGGAGCACTTTGCCACTTACACAAGATAACATTAGGCGAATAGGGAAAGAATATAAGGAAAATAATGGTGGTAAAGGTGATGATTACGCTGTTGGGCTTGAACAGGCAGTGGTCAGCTATGATAATGTGCTACAAGTCCTAAAAAATGCAATTTTCCAAGATAAGTATCTTATTACAATTCCAATTGATGAAGATCTGTCTAACATAGATTGGTCAGGCCGCGATGCCTCAACCAGAAAAGTGCTATATCAGCAATGTGATTGCCTATTGACCTCAAACGCTAAAACGCGTGCATGGGCGTTGGCAAAAGGTCGCGAAGATGAGCAAAAACGCGAATTCGGTACAATCAAGCCATGCATATGGGGTTCTGATGCGCATAATTACGAAAAAATGTTCGAACCAGACGGTCAAAGGTATTGCTGGGTTAAGGCAGAACTGACTTTTGAAGGACTACAACAAATCCTGTTTGAGCCGGATGATAGGGTAAAAATACAAAAAGAATGTCCTGATGATAAGGATCCTCATCAGGTTATTGATAATATTCAGTTTTTCGATGATCGATTTCAAGAAGAACCGGTTTACCTAAGTGAAGGACTGACTTGCATTATTGGCGGAAAATCCACCGGTAAGTCAATGCTATTACGGCACATCGCCACAGCCGTAGCAAATAAGCATGTTATGGCACAAGAATCTTCTATGGATAGCTCCTATAACCCTCTCCAAGTTGCAACTGAGGTCAAATGGAAAGATGGCGGCGGCGGAGAGCGAAAAATAATCTACATACCTCAATCATGGCTCAACCGTGTAGTTGATGAAAAGGAAGGGGATTCTGCTCTTAATAAACTGTTGTCGGATATCTTATTACAGCAGGATGATGTAATCGAAGCGAACAGAAAGCTGAAAAAGGCCATATCTGAAGAAACAGACACCATCAAGCATCAAATACTCGATTATGTCACTGCAAGGAAAACGGCTGAAGATCTTGAAAAAAGGCTTATGGAGGAAGGTCGCAGTGAAGCCTTTAATGCAACAATCGATGCGCTCACAACGCAACGTGAAGAACTGAGTGCGTTAGCGGGTATTACACCAGACAAGCTCCAAAGATATGCTCAGCTCGAACAGCTTATTATCGAAAAAAGAGAAATACTGAAGAGTCTATCGGCAGAAGAAGCCTCGCTTGAATTTTGCGATGCTCCATTTGTCTTTATTCAGGGGGTCACTCAGTTAGATAATGATGGGCATCCCGTTTATACGTTGGATAAACTTCCAAGCGTCAAAGATTCACTAAGTGTTGTCATTGGTAAAATCAATGAAGCATTAGCAGAAATGTGGATTCCACCATACCATAATGCACAAGATGTAATATCAGCTAAAATATGTAATGTGTCCGATGAGAAGGAAAAACTGGAAGATGAGTATACTCCCTTAAAACAGAGTATCGCTATAAATGACCAGTTGATTAAAATTGACGAGCAATTAGCTAACGAAAAGAGCCGCTTTGCAAAAGCGAAAGAATTGGAGGAGCAAAAAAAAGAGAACATAGATAAAGCTGAACAACTGAAAATACAAATTCTTGCTTCAAGGGAGAATATACGAAACGCATACGTTATGTTTTGCGAATCAATTAATGCGATTAACAGGGCAGATACTCAGCTGCAATTCTGTGCTGAAACGGATATTGACAAAAACAGCCTCTACGATGCCATTACGTCTCTCTTCTCAAGCAGAGGATTTAGAGCCTTCAAAGATAAATACGGCTATAGTTTATCAGATGTAGATGATTTTACCGTGGATGATGACCTATTTGCCCATATCTGGAATGCCATAGGTGCCAGCTCAACTGTCGGAGGTCTAACGTTAAAAGGAGGAAATTCTGTTCAAACAGCCCTTGAGCGTTTGTTTAGTGACTGGTATCATGTCCATTATTCTGTTAAGAGTGGAGATGATACAATCAATCAGATGTCTCCGGGTAAAAAAGCATTGGTATTACTTGAGCTAATCATCAACATTGAAAAAGGAGCGTGTCCAATACTAATCGACCAACCTGAAGACGACCTCGATAATCGCTCTATTTATTCAGATCTCGTGCAATATCTAAAGCAGAAAAAGCACGAACGGCAGATAATCGTCGTTACACATAACGCAAATGTCGTTATCGGCGCAGATGCCGAAGAAGTGATTATAGCAAATCAGGAGGGACGTGAAACAGGAAATAGATCTCGTAGATTTGAATATCGCTGTGGTGCCATAGAAAATACTACCCCAGTTACGGACGAGAACGGGAACGTACTAAACGGAATACTGAATCAAAAGGGAATCCAAGAACAAATATGCGACATACTGGAAGGTGGGAAAAAAGCATTTGAACTGCGTCGACACAAGTATTTTAGCACATGACCCACAGCTGTTGTGTAAGCACGACTTAACAGAGAAAAAGCCTGTCATCTCTTGACTGTTTTTTCCCTACCCGCATCCAAGGGTATTGCTAATAGAGTCTCTCTAATCACACATCTCGACTGCTTAAATAGTAGTCATTGCCGCAGATAATCTACAGTCAAGACAGCTGATTTCAGCACATCACCAGCCGCATAGTGTACATTCAGCCAGTCATTCTTCGCTTCTGGGTGAAGGATGACTGGCATTCTGTTATGGATGAATGCGATGTTCTCGGCAGGCTCTCGTGTTAGAATGGAGAACACAGGCTTCCCATTCTCGATGCGGTACACACCAGCCATAAATAGGATAGGGGAATCCCACTCCCGAATGGCATACTTGATCCTGTCCCTTCCCCGCTTTTCCCACTCAAAATAGTTCGTGGCCGGGATCAGGCAGCGCCGCTGCAACATACCATCGCGGAACAGCGGCTTGTCCGCAGCGGTCTCGCTTCGGGCGTTTATGATCTGTTTTCCATCCGGCAGTGTGTATCCCCACTTCATAGCGAAGGGCGTTATTACCATCGACTTGTTGTTGGCCAGCACGGGTACTGTGTCTGTTGGGAAGATTTCTCCCGTCTTGACTTCTGTACCGCGCCGATTCAGCTGTTCTATGATTTCCTGCAGTTCAGCGGCGCTGTCCTCTTCAGCGATGTAATAACGCCCACACATGACTATTCCTCCCTCTTAAATGGTACTACCAGCAACCAGTGTGTCCAGCAGATATTGATATTCAGACAGCTGCTCCATATACGGCCTCCAACGCTGCCGTATCTCTACAGCTTCTGGCTGCGTTGCCGTTTTGAGTGTGTTCTCCGAATCGGTCGTAATGAAGTAATCTGACGCTATCTCGGTCAGCATGCGCTTGACGAACGCCTCCGATGTTGGAATAATACTTGCTTCGTCAAATACGTTGGTTCCATCCCCACTCATCCCCAATAGAATATAGCCGTGCTTCTCCGACCAGAACACTTCATAAAAATCAGTGTCCTTCAGGTACTGCGAAAACACATCCAATACCCGCTCGATTTTCTGCTTTTCTTCCATTTTGCTGTTCATTGTTGACCTCCAATTTTCGTTTCTGACCAGAATTTGCATCTAATGCCCATAGTGAGCATGGAAGCATTTCAATGGTCATGAAGCGACGAGCGGCCTCCAGCGTCGGATAACGGTACTCATAGGTTTCACCGAAATCCTGCACCGCGACAATGTAACATTCGTCCATGGGTACCTCCTGTATCAGCCTTTCTGCAAATCAGGTCTGCAGTTTCCACAGGGCGTGTATCCCTGTGATTCCAGTTCCTCTATGGTTTCGCTGGAATAGGCTTTGTTCTTTTCTTTCATCTTATCTACCGATGCACAATCCGGCAGATGGATCTTCTTGCTCCGCGTATTGAGCACATATTCCGTTTTGCCTCGGTTGAATGTGCTCATCGGGCCAGCGGACGCGATCAGCATCGACCTGTCCAGCCCCTCTGCCGTTACGTTCTTTTCTGTTTCAAAGGACAATGAGTGTCCGTCCGAGACACAGGTTATCGTGCCCTGTAGGTCGGCGCGGTAAACCAGTGCGCCCACGTCCCGCAGACAGCTCAGCGTATCCTCGGAGGGATGGCCATAGGCATTGTCCTTGCCAACGCTTATGACCGAATATTCCGGCATGATTTACCGAAGAAAAACATACGAGCTGGAGGTATTGCTTCCATGGTGGCCGACGCTCAGAAGAGTAAAGGAAAACTCCAGCCCTGCATCCACCATGTCATGTTCTGCGTCCCATTCAGCATCGCCAGTGAACAGGAAGGATGTGTCGCCATATACGATGCGCACAACCAGCGACAGGTCGTTTGTATTGTCATATGCTTTTGCGGGCGAAAGGAATGTTGCCGTTGCGCTGCCTACCGTAAAGGTATCACCGACAGAGGGCACGGTAAGCGAAAGCCCCTGCTTCCCTGCGTATTTCAGAAGTGACGAAAACTGCTTGCTGTCATACTCGGTAACCGGCGAATAGATTGTTCCAACGCTGCAGGCGTTCAGAGCTCCGGATAGGCCACCGATGTGATCCTCGTGTGGATGCGAAGCCACCATCACATCAATATGTTCAAGGCCCAGCGTGTTCTGTAAATAGGAGTAAATAAAGCTGCTGTTTCCTGCGCTGCCGCCGTCAAACATCATGACTTCTCCGTCACACTGGATAATTGCTGCTGCGCCTTGTCCTACGTCGAGAAAGTGGATCGTCAGGTTGCTCTCCGCAAACGCGGATGTGTTTATGAAAACGCATGCCACTATAAGCAGCATACTGATCAGCTTCCTAAAAAGGCTTCTCATATTCAGCGCCTCCCGCTACAGGGTCGTCTTAGCGCTTGATTTGCGCGTATTCTTCTCTCGTCAGGAAGTGGCCTTCCTGATCCATCACATGACGCAGTACGATTCGGTGATGAGGGAAAAAGAACCGTACTGATTTCAAAAATGCTGGAAATCGGTTTCCATCTGCGAAGGGATAGTCCGAAACATAGTAGACAAAGATCGTGGCTCGTACTCCTTGCACACGAACGATTTGCATGGTATAGCCCGCCTCATCCGCATACGATTGGAATAGCACCTTCAGCTCTTCAAAATACTCTGCTTCTTCCGCTGCCTGCTGCTTGCGGGCAGCTTTCTGTGTTTTGGCGACCTTTTTGAGCTTCTGCTTGCGCTCAAGTTCCCGCCAGTATCCGGCTTCTTCGTACTTTTCAAAATAGCTGCACTGCTTGCCCAGACAATCATGTTCTTCCATAATCCTGCGCGTCAGCTTGCCCGGATGCAGGGTGCTGTGACACCTGCCCACGATACGCTTGTACGAAATCTTGACGTGCTGGGCACCGAGCAGCCGCGCATTGACCACTGTTTCAGGGTGTATTGTCTCGTTCCTGACGCTTTCCTCTGTGCTCATCATCGTTCTCCTGCCTTACATGGCTTCTTCCAAAATCGCTCGTTCTTCTTCGTTCGGCAGCATGTCCTCAGTAATCACCGTAATAAAACGGCCCACGATCTGATAGCCTTCTTTGCAGGAAATATCCACTGAGGACAGTTCCGGCCTGAAAGCCCGTAAACCATCCGGATAATACTGGCGTAGGACAATCTGCCCATCTACGAGAAACATGCCAATAGCCCCCGGCTCAAGAGTATCTTCAAAAGCAATCGCAACCACATCGCCATCGCGAATGATGGGAGACATGCCATTGCCATACACAGTAAAAACAGCATCCGCATGATCTGTCAGCTTGCTCTTGCGAATATACATCCGATGACAGTTTTCTTTATTCCCATGACGAACATCCTGAATGGTCAGTTTCTCCATGCTTCTTTCCTCCCTATGCCTGTTTCCTCTCAATAAACCAACGTCCAATGTTATCCCCCATCAAAGAGGCGTTGCGCTCGAAAAACAGCTGACGTTCCTGACCACGCACCACAATCGTGTAGCGATCTCCCTGTCCGCCGCAGCGCTGTGCCGCCGCTTGCTTGATGTCCGTGACGCGGTCAATCGCATAAACCCGGCCATCTTCCCACTCGAAAGCGCGGGGCCGCATCTGTCCTTCCTCGGTAAATACAACCTTCACCTTCACATATACCTTGGCAGGTCTTGCTTCTGCCATGTCTACCGCCTCCCGTCAGTTCGCCAAAAAGGTGCTGTCCAATTCAACGGGCATTTTCATCGAATACCCGCGCTCCACCATGCTGTACAGTTTGAAGGCAAAAAACGGCACGGGAATGTATAGGGCGTGAGCTACCGTGAAGAAGTTCGCATCGCAAGCCTTCATGGCATCCAGCACCTCGTCGTCGCTGATCAGAAAATCAGCAGAAAAGAAATTGGCCTCCCGTTCCTTTTTGCTCTTCGCCTGATAAATATCGCTATCCTTAAATGCTCCTATCTTCAGATCATCCATGTGAAAGATGATGTGTCCGGCTTCATGTCCAGCTACGACGCGCTGTTCTTCTTCGCAGAGCCGAGCGTTTATTACCACATAGCGCGTCCGGTTGATAATGGTGCAGAACCCCTTCAACCCGTTTTTCGGAAACTTGCGGGTGAAATCAAGCACCACGTTGGCAGCTTCCAGAAGTTCAAACGGGTCACGGGTATTGTGCTTCTTTCGTAGCCGTTCGGCTTCAAGATAAATCGCGTTGTTCATATCGCATACCCCTTCCGTCATGAGGCAGTGAGTTACACATCCGTGTGATCGTTGCTCCTCAGATACTTCTTGGGTGTGTATTTCTTGGCGCGTTCCTTGGAATCCAGGTACAGCCGCTGAATTTCGTGAATGAAGGCGATTTCGTCGTCTTCAGACAGGGAGCCGCCCGCAAACAGCTGCTGCGTCTGTTCGAGAATCGATTTCGCTTGAGCCTCTCCGCGACTGCCAAAGCGCTCCTTCGCATCAGTGATGAATTCCTCATTTTCGGTGCGGAGATAGTCGACAGATACATCGAAAACTTCGGCCATCTTATCGTACATCTCCTGACGACGAGGATAGGAAGTGCAGCTTTCATATGCAGCAATTGTGCGTGCGCTTACACCCAGCAGCTTGGCCAATGCAGGCTGGGATAGTTCCTTTTTGGCGCGAAGCTCTTTGACCTTCTCTCCGAACTTCATGGTTCAGTCCTCCTTCTTGAAGTTAAACTTCTTGATTTTCCTGTTGACAATGAAGTTAAACTGCGTTATAATCAGAATCACGAAGTTGAACTTCATGATTATTATAGCGTGCATGAAGTTCAATGTCAATACCCCTGAAGGAAAAAGATGAAGTTAAACTTCATTTGGAGGGATGACCATGCGAAACCGATGCATCCTGCATAGCGATGCTAACTGTTTCTACGCATCCGTCGAGATGCTTTTGAACCCTGAATTGCGCGGCAGGGCCGTGGCTGTCTGTGGCAGTACGGAAGAGCGGCACGGCATTGTGCTGGCCAAGAGTGAACTGGCCAAGAAAGCGGGCGTAAAGACCGGGCAGGCGAATTGGGAAGCCCGGCAAGCCTGCCCCGGCCTGATCGTGGTGCCACCACATTACGATCAGTACTGCAAATTTTCCCGGCTGCTGCGGAACATCTACCTGCGTTACACGAACCTTGTGGAACCGTATGGCATGGACGAATGCTGGCTGGATGTGACTGGAAGCACCCAGCTGTACGGCAGCGGTGAACAGATCGCGGAGGAAATTCGGCAAACAGTCAAGGATGAACTGGGGATCACCGTATCCATCGGGGTGAGCTTCAATAAGATTTTTGCAAAGCTCGGTTCAGACATGAAAAAGCCGGACGCGGTTACGGTACTTGACGACTCCAACTGGCAAGAGCGTATCTGGCCCATTCCTGTGTCTGAGCTTCTGTATGTAGGCCGCTCCACCACCCGAAAGCTCATGGAGCGCTGTGTCTATACCATTGGTGATCTGGCCAAGACAGACCCGGCATACCTGACCAGCTGGTTTGGTAAGAACGGCAGGGGGCTGTGGATCTTCGCCAACGGCGAGGATGGATCGCGGGTTATGCCGGACGGCTATGAGGCTCCCATTAAGTCCGTGGGCCACGGCATCACCTGTTCCAGTGACCTGCATAAGAACGAAGAAGTCTGGAAGGTCATGCTGGAGCTTACACAGGATATTGGCCACAGGCTGCGGGAATATCACCTGTGTGCCAAAGGGGTCAAGCTCTATATTCGGGAAAACGAGCTGGACGGTATGATGCATCAGATGCAGCTGCCGTATCCGTCGCAAAGCCCCATGGAGATCGCACAGGCAGGGCGCGTGCTGCTGGAGAAATGGTATCACTGGCAAAAGCCCGTCCGAGCCGTCTGCGTGACGGCCATCAACCTCGTTCCGGAGGAGCGTCCTGTCCAGCTGGATATGTTCGGAGACGAAAATGCGCGGATGAAGCGCCAGAAGCTGGAAAACTGTGTGGATGAAATCCGTTCCCGATTTGGGAAACGCTCTATTTACGCTGCTTCCCTCATGGGCGACCTGCATATGCCGGGAGACGGTCGCCATGAGGTTACGATGCCCGGCATGATGTATACCTGAATACCTGATTTGTTGGGAGGAACAGGATGGCAGAAGAAATCAAGGTTTTATGCCCATGGTGTAACAGAGGAGAGGTCTATATTGAGGGCGCAGGCAACGCCAATGTTTCCATCAAGTGCCCCCGCTGCCAACACTGCTTCAAGCTGCGCTTGAATGATTTCTCAACGGTGCGCATACAGCCGCACCGCAAGCTGCCGGAAGCGGCAGCCAAGATCTATCATGTGAAAGGATCAATACCCGCGTCCTTCACACACATTACTGACTGACCACCGGGGCCAAGCGCCACCACTAAGGCCGGAGTAATGACTGGATGAACATGTCCAGCATTATTCCGGCTTTTTTCTTTTTCCCTGCAAGTTTGGCCTTTTTTCGGGACTCATGGTAAAGGAAAACAAAGCAGGGAAATTTTTCAAACATCTCATTAGGTGAGACCTTTGTTTTTTATCATGAATTCACCAAAGCGAAAGGGGGTGTGGAAATGCAGAGTGCGCTCGACAGGCGGCAGGCGATGCTGGAATTGCTGTCGGATCGGCGACAGGAAACCGTCGCCAATCTCATGTCAGAATTCGGCGTTAGTCGCTGCACTGTCCTTCGGGATATCGAGACGCTCAGCTGCTCCGCACCCATCTTTACGGTACAGGGAAACGGCGGCGGTGTTCGTGTCGCGGACGGATACTACTATGGCCGTCGCTACCTGCACAGCGATCAGGAAGCTCTCCTTCGTAAGCTCATGCCCGGACTGCAGCCGGATGAGCAGAAAACGATTCAGAGTATCCTAACCGCCTTTGGAATGCCGAAGGTGCCAGCCTGACGCTGGTACGGAAAGGAAAGGATATGAGCAAAGTCAAGCTCCTGCTGGATGTGGTGGAGGATATGCGTTCTCTGGCAGATAGCCTCCAGAGCATTGCTGACAGTATTCAGGGAAACACAGCTGCACCGGAGGAAACGACCGCACAATCGGTTGACAATACGCCGCCCAAGCACACCGCGCCTCAGATCACCATCGATCAGGTGCGCACGCTGCTGGCCGAAAAGAGCGGCGAGGGCAAGACGCAGGCCGTCAAGGCGCTTTTGTACAAGTACGACGCAGGTAAGCTTTCCGGGGTGAAGCCGGAGGATTACGCCGCACTCATGGAGGAGGCAAGGAAACTGTAATGCCGGATACACACGCAAGATTTTCTCCCTCGGCGGCCAACCGCCGCATCCATTGCCCGCCTTCCCTGCTGCTGGAAGAGCAGTTTGAAGAGGGCGAGAGCGTATACGCCGCCGAGGGCACTGCTGGCCACGCGCTGGCCGAGCACCTGATTCGCAAGCACTTAAAGCAGCGCACCACCCGACCCACGTCCGAATACTACAAGGACGAGCTGCTGGAAGCGGTAGACGAGTATGTGTCCTTCGTCATTGGTGAAATCGAGGACGCTCGCCGGGAATGTCACAGCCCCGTACTGCTGGTGGAACAGCGCATCGACGCTTCCGAGTATGTGGACGGCTGCTTCGGCACAGCGGATATGGTCATCATCACCGATAAAGTGGCTCACGTCATTGACCTGAAGCTGGGCAAGGGCGTAGAGGTTCACGCCGAGGAAAACCCGCAGCTTATGATCTACGGGCTGGGCGTGCTGCACATGGCCGAGGCGCTCTACGACATCGAAACGGTGCGCATGACCATCTTCCAGCCGCGCCTTGGCAATTCCTCCACGTGGAGCGTATCGCCTGAATACCTGAAGCGCTGGGGCAACGAAGTGCTCCGCCCTGCCGGGGCGCAGGCGCTCATCGGCGCAGGCGATTTCTCCGCTGGCACATGGTGCCGCTTCTGCCGTGCCCGCAACCAGTGCCGCGCTCGTGCGGAAAGCTATCTGGCGCTGGCCAAGATGGATTTCCGTCAGCCCGCGCTTCTGTCCGACGCGGAGATTTCCGAGATCATCGGCAAGGCGGACGAGCTTTCCAAGTGGGCGGCGGACGTGTACGCCTTCGCACAGGACGAGGCCGTCAACCACGGAAAGGCGTGGCCCGGCTTCAAGGTGGTCGAAGGCCGCAGCATCCGCAAGTACACGGACGAAGCCGATGTGGTACAGGCTGCAACCGCCGCTGGTTACAAGGACATTTACAAGAAAACCCTGATCGGTATTGGCGAGATGGAGAAGCTCATGGGCAAAGAGCAGTTCCGCTCCATTCTCGGCCAGTATGTTACGAAACCCCATGGCAAGCTGACGCTGGTGCCGGAATCCGACCGGCGCGAGGCCGTCACTGCCAGCACCGCCCAAGATGATTTCATGGAGGTATGAAGAAGATGAGTAGCTTTTCCAATCCCAAGAAGGTCATGATTCCGTGCCGCTTTTCCTTCCTGCACTGCTGGGAGCCGGACAGCGTCAACGGCAGCGAACCGAAGTACAGCGTCAGCGCCATCATTCCGAAATCCGACACCAAGACGGTCAACGCCATCAAGGCGGCCATCGAGGTGGCCAAGCAGGAATCCCTGTCCAAGTGGGGCGGCAAGATTCCCCCGAACCTGAAGCTGCCTCTGCGGGACGGCGATATTGACCGCCCGGAGGACGAGGCGTATGCAGGCTGCTATTTCCTGAACGCCAACAGCCGTGAGAAGCCGCAGGTGGTGGACAAGCAGGTGCAGCCCATTCTTGACCAGACCGAGGTGTACTCCGGCTGCTACGGCAGGATCACCGTCACCTTCTATGGCTATAACTCCAACGGCAATCGCGGCGTCGCTGCCGGGCTGGGGAACATTCAGAAGCTCAAGGACGGCGATTCGCTGGGCGGCAGAGCCAAGGCCAGCGAGGAGTTTGAGCCGGTGGACGACGATGAGGATTTCCTCAGCTGACACACGACCGAGACGGCGGGTTTCCCATGGCGGTATTCCCGCCGCCCTTTTTCTATGGAGGTGAACCTCATTGAACCACATCAGCCTTGATATAGAAACCTATTCCAGCGTTGACCTGAATAAATCCTCGGTCTATCGCTACAGCGAAGCACCGGATTTTGAGATTCTGCTGTTTGGCTATTCGGTGGACGACGGCCCCGTGCAGGTGGTCGATCTGGCCAGCGGCGAGCGTATCCCGGAGGAAATCCTCGCGGCGCTTACGGATGAGCGCGTTACCAAGTGGGCATTCAACGCCAACTTTGAGCGTGTGTGCCTGTCCCGGTATCTGGGAATGCCGAACGACGAGTTCCTCGATCCGGCAAAGTGGCACTGCACCATGATCTGGTCGGCATACCTCGGCCTGCCTCTGTCCCTGATGGGCGTGGGCGCGGCACTGTCGCTGGATAAGCAGAAGCTGAGCGAAGGTAAGGAGCTGATCCGCTATTTTTGTCAGCCCTGTGCCGCCACCAAAGCAAACGGCGGTCGTACCCGTAACCTGCCGCAGGACGCGCCGGAGAAATGGGCGCTTTTCAAAACGTATAACCTGCGGGACGTGGAAACGGAGATGGGCATTCAGAAGCGCCTGCGCCGCTATCCTGTGCCGGAGGACGTGTGGGAGCAGTACCATCAGGATCAGGCAATCAACGACCGGGGCATCGCCATCGACCGGCAGCTGGTGGAAAGCGCCATTCAGATGGACATGCGCTCCCGCGCCGAGCTGACGGAGCAGATGCAAAAGCTGACATGCCTTGAAAACCCAAATTCCGTGCAGCAGATGAAAAAGTGGCTGGCCGAGCACGATGTGCTCACCGAAAGCCTCGGCAAGAAGCAGGTGACGGCGCTGCTTAAGGATTGCCCGGAAGATCTACGCGAAGTGCTCATCCTGCGGCAGCAGCTGGCCAAGTCCAGCGTGAAAAAGTATATCGCCATGCGTAACGCTGCCTGTGCGGACGGACGTGTGCGCGGCGCGTTTCAGTTCTATGGGGCTAATCGCTCCGGTCGCTGGGCCGGGCGTAATGTGCAGCTGCAAAACTTGCCCCAGAACCACATGGAGGAGCTTGCTGAAGCCAGAGAGTATGTCCGGCGTGGCGATTACGAAGCTGTTCAGCAGCGGTACGGTTCTGTGCCGGACGTGCTGTCGGAGCTGATCCGCACTGCCTTCGTCCCCAGCGCAGGCAAAAAGCTCATCGTCAGCGACTTCAGCGCGGTGGAAGCCCGCGTGATTGCATGGCTGGCCGGTGAGCAGTGGCGCATGGACGTATTTGAGCGCGGTGGCGATATTTACTGCGCCTCCGCCAGTCAGATGTTCGGCGTTCCAGTAGAAAAGCATGGTGTAAACGGACATCTCCGTCAAAAGGGCAAGATTGCCGAGCTGGCCCTCGGTTACGGCGGCTCGGTGGGTGCGCTGAAGGCCATGGGCGCATTGGAAATGGGCCTGACCGAAGAAGAGCTTCCTACGCTGGTCAGGCAGTGGCGCAGCGCCAACCCGCACATCACCCGGCTGTGGTGGGACGTGGACGAAGCCGTCATGACGGCGGTACGGGATAAAACCTCCACCTATGCTCACGGCATTCGATTCCATGTACAGTCCGGGATACTGTTCATCCACCTGCCCTCCGGCAGAGACCTGTGCTACGCCAAGCCCCGAATCGGCGAGAACCAGTTCGGCTCTCCGGCTGTGACCTATATGGGCGTGGGCGCGACGAAAAAGTGGGAGCGCATCGAGTCCTACGGTCCCAAGTTCGTGGAGAACATTGTGCAAGGCATCAGCCGCGATCTGCTGTGCTACGCCATGCGCACCCTGCGCTGCTGCGACATCGTGGCGCACGTTCACGATGAAATCATCCTCGAAGCCGATCCCCGTGTATCTCTGGATGCTGTCTGTGAGCAGATGGGCAGAACGCCGCCATGGGCGAAAGGGCTGGTGCTCCGGGCGGACGGCTATGAGTGTGCATTTTATAAGAAGGATTAAGGAGGCGCACATGCGATTTTCAAAATACAACCACGAAGGCTACCATGACCCCACGGTGTATGAGGCGTTCACCGGCATCGAAAAGGAACGCAAGCAGGAAAAGCAGGCTGTTCAGCAGCTTCGCGCCAACTTCGCCGTCTACCGGCCTATCGTGTATATCTGCTCCCCTTACGCGGGCGACGTAAAGCAGAACGTCAGGCGGGCACAGGCGTATTGTCGGTTTGCGGTGCAGAAAAACTGCGTGCCCATTGCGACACACCTGCTGTTCCCACAGTTCATGGACGACGCTGATCCGGCGCAGCGTCAGCAGGCGCTGTTCATGAGTCGGTTGCTGCTCACCAAGTGCAACGAGGTCTGGGTGTTTGGAGAAAACATTTCACAGGGCATGGCTTCGGAAATCCGCAAGGCCGAAAGCCGGAATAAGACCATTCGCTACTTCACGAAGGACTGTCAGGAGGTACAGGCATCATGCGAGAACTGAAGATTGCCTATGGCAGCAGCTGCTTTGCCAAGGTCTGGTCGAATAAAACCATCACTTTTGATGCGCTGTGCGAGCGGCTGAAGAACACGATTCGCACCCCGGAAACGGTGGAGGAATATCCGAAGCTGTCCAAGGCAGAGCGCGACCGGGCGAAGGACAAGGGCGGTATGGTCGGCGGATGGCTCAAGCAGGGACGGCGAAAAGCGGCCAATGTGGAATGCCGCTCCATGCTGACTCATGACATCGACAGCGCCGATCCGGATTTTCTGGAACGCTATCGGATGCTGAACCAGTACGCCTCCTGCCTGTATTCCACCCACAGCCACACGCCGGAAGCGCCGAGGTATCGCATCATCACGCCGCTGACGCGGGATGTGTCCCCGGAGGAATATCTGGCGCTGACCCGACTGCTGGCAAAGGAATGGGGCATCGACTGTGTGGACAGCTGCTCGTACCGGGCGCATCAGCTGATGTACTGGCCCACCACGCCCAGCAACGGCGAGTACGTGTTCGAGCGGTTCGACGGCGCATGGCTCAACCCGGACGCTTTTCTTTCCGTACATCCCGGTTGGCGTGATGTGAGCCTTCTGCCCACCTCGTCCCGTGAGAGCACACTCATCGACCGCCAGCGCAAGCAGCAGGCCGATCCGCTTGCCAAGCCCGGCATTGTGGGCGCTTTCTGCCGGACGTACTCGATTGAGGAAGCCATTGATACCTTCCTGTCCGACGTGTACCAGCCCAGCGCCATGGCGGGCCGCTACGATTATGTGCCTGCAGATTCTTCGGCGGGTGTGGTGCTTTACGACGGTAAGTTTGCCTACAGCCACCATGCTACCGACCCGGCCTGCGGGCAGCTGCTCAACGCCTTTGATCTGGTGCGCATTCACAAGTTCCGCGATCTGGACGATAAGACCGCTGCCGACACAGTACCCAGCAAGCTGCCGTCTTACAAGGCCATGTGCGATTTCGCGGTGCAGGACGATGCGGTCAAGGAAACTTTGGCAAACGAGCGCATGGAGCAGACGACTGCTGAATTTGAAAACCCGGACGAATGGCAAAAGCTGTTGGAACTGGATAAGCAGGGTCATGTAAAAGACACTCTGACCAATATTGCAAACATCGTCCGCTACGATCCCGGCCTGCAGAACATTGTGTTCAATGAACTGACCTGCATGCTGGATGTGATCGGCCTGCTTCCGTGGCGGCAAGTAAAGCCCGGCTGGGGCGATGCGGACTTGGCCTGCGCAAAGGTCTACTTCGAGCAGGTGTACGGCATCTGGTCGCCGACGAAATTCAAGGATGCACTGATTGCTGTCGTGTCCTCCGAGCGTATCTATCATCCCATCAAGCAGTATTTCGATACTTTGCAGTGGGACGGAACGGAGCGCATTGATTCGCTGCTCATTGATTATCTGGGTGCAGACGACACAGCGTATACCCGCGCAGTCACCCGCAAAACCCTGTGTGCCGCTGTCGCTCGTGTGTACGAACCGGGTGTGAAGTTTGACTCCATCCTCGTACTGAACGGCCCGCAGGGCGTTGGTAAATCCACACTGTTTGCAAAACTGGGCGGCAAATGGTTCTCCGACAGCTTGACAATTTCCGACATGAAGGATAAAACCGCAGCGGAAAAGCTGCAGGGCTATTGGATTCTGGAGCTTGGCGAACTTGCCGGTATCCGCAAGGTAGACGTTGAAACCGTGAAATCCTTTATCAGCCGGACGGACGATAAATTCCGCCAGTCCTATGGCACCACCGTAGAAAGTCATCCACGCAACAACATCATTGTCGGCTCCACGAACAGCGAGTCCGGCTTCCTGCGGGATATTACCGGCAACCGGCGATTCTGGCCTGTTCATGTGCCGGGCGGTTCAGCACAGACCGTGTTTGCCTTGACGCAATCTATGGTTGACCAACTGTGGGCGGAGGCCATTATCAAGTACAGAGCAGGAGAAGAACTGTTCCTGACCGGCGCTACGGCGGCACAGGCATATGTGCAACAGCAGGAGGCCATGGAGTCTGATGATCGCGAGGGTATCATTGCAGATTATCTCGATACGCTTCTGCCGGAGGATTGGGACGGGATGGATCTGTATCAGCGACGCAGCTTTCTTGGCGAGAGTGAGTTTGGCGATGCACAGCGCAAGGGAACTGTGCGCCGCGAGAAAGTATGTGTTATGGAAATCTGGTGTGAGTGCTTTGGCAAGGAACGCCAGAACCTGAAACGCACAGATTCCTATGAGATCGAGGGCATTTTGCATCGCATCGGCTGCTGGGAGCGGATGACGGCTACCAAGACCGGCAAGACGCATTTCCCCCTGTACGGGCCGCAGAAGACGTTCGTCAGGTACAGCCTCAAAACATAAGCATGTGCCCAGCCTGCCCAGTAGGCCGTTGGGCAGGCCGGTAGGCACGATGAAAAAGCCTGTTGCCATGGTGGTTTTCAGGCTTTTGTGCCTACTGTGCCCACCCAAGCCCCTAATGAGCATTCAATCAAAGTCAAAATAGGGATAAACAGGCACATACACGCGAGAGAGTTTAGAAGCCCAAAGCACAAAGCTGGGCACAACCAAAAAGGAGAAGCGCATGAGAGAAAAAACGGTGGAGCAAAAGCTGGTGGCAGCAGTCAGGCATATGGGCGGTATCGCGCCCAAGTTTGTGTCTCCCGGCTTGGATGGAGTGCCTGACCGCCTGATTCTGCTTCCGGGCGGCAAAGTGGGATTTGTGGAGTGCAAAGCGCCCGGAAAGCAGCTGCGTCCTCTGCAGGTACACAGAAAAAGGCAGCTGGAAGGGCTTGGGTTTTCGGTGTACTGCTTGGACAGGCCAGCGGAGATTGGAGGGATACTGGATGAAATACTGCGCTCATGATTATCAGGCATATGCAACGGAGTTTGTGCTTTCACATCCGTACTGCGGCCTGATTCTGGATATGGGTCTGGGCAAGAGTGTCATTACGCTGACGGCGTTGTGGGATCTGCTGCTGGACAGCTTTGATGTGGGTTGTGTGCTGGTGGTTGCTCCCAAGCGTGTGGCGGAGGACACATGGCCGAGGGAGATTGCCAAGTGGGAACACCTGAAGGGGCTGACCTACTCGCTGGTGATGGGCAGCGAAAAGGAACGCCGGGCAGCTCTTTCCCGGAGAGCCATGATCTATATCATCAACCGGGAGAATGTCAGCTGGCTGGTGGAGCATACCACATGGCGCTTTGACGCGCTGGTGATCGATGAGCTGTCCTCCTTCAAGTCGGCCAAGGCACAGCGGTTCAAGGCGCTCAAAAAGGTGCGTCCCCTGTGCGGCAGAGTGATTGGGCTGACCGGCACGCCCGCGCCCAATACCCTGATCGATCTGTGGCCGCAGATGTACCTGCTGGACATGGGGCAGCGCCTCGGACGATTCCTGACCCACTACCGGGAGCGCTTCTTTGTGCCGGATAAGCGGAACCGGGAGATCGTGTACTCGTATAAGCTGCGGGAAGGCGCAGAGCAGAAGATTTACGAGCTGATCGGCGACATCTGCATTTCCATGAAAGCTACGGATCACCTGAAAATGCCAGAGTTGACCATGAACCGGGTGGAGGTACATTTAAGCGCACAGGAGCAGAAGCTCTACGATACCCTGAAACGAGAAATGATTTTGCAGCTGAAGGATGGCGAGATCGACGCGGTAAACGCCGCCGCCCTGTCCGGCAAGCTGCTTCAAATGGCCAACGGCGCGGTGTACGATTCGCAGGGCCGGGCGATCACCATCCACAGTCGAAAGCTGGACGCTCTGGAAGATCTGGCGGAGGCAGCCAACGGCAAGCCAGTACTGGTGGCTTACTGGTTCAAGCATGACCTCGTCCGGATTCAGGAGCGTTTCCCGGAAAGCCGCGTCATCGATACCAGTAGGGACATCTCCGACTGGAATGCCGGACGCATTTCCATGGGGCTGCTGCATCCCGCATCCGGCGGGCATGGGCTGAACCTGCAGGAGGGCGGTTCCACAGTGATCTGGTATGGGCTGACCTGGTCGCTGGAACTGTACCAGCAGCTCAATGCCCGTCTCTGGCGGCAGGGACAGAGCGCAGGCGCGGTGGTCATTCACCATATCGTTGCCGTTGGCACACACGACGAGGATGTGATGCGGGCGCTGGAACGAAAGGACGTAGGACAAGCCGCCCTGATCGCGGCGGTCAAGGCACAGATGGAGGGAAAGCATGAGCACGAGAATTGAGAAGCTGATTGCGGAGTACCCGGACATGGTGCGGGACAGGAAGTGTCTGGCCTACCAGATCGCGCACTTCCGGGGGCTGTCTGCGGAGGAGGTTATTGAAAGCATGTACACCCCTCAGCAGGAAGGCGAGCGGGTACAGACCAGCAGTCTTTCGGATAAGACGGCGCAGATCGCCATGAACTACCGCGAACGGCTGACCCAGATGAACCGGGAGTGGTACGAGCATCTGGAATGGCGGCTGCGGTGTGTGTCGGACGAGCTGGATTTCTTTGAAAGTGCGCTGCGCTCCCTCCCTGCCGATCTTGAGCCGGTGATGTGGGACTTGGTTGTGGAACAGCTGAAGTGGGAGGCCGTTGAACAGAAATATGCCATCAGCCACACCACGGTCTATCGGATGCGCAAGCGGGCCATGACCGCGCTGGAAGCGATGTACAAGAAGCACGATCAGGAAACAGCGGCTTATATGCTGGGAACGGAGGGATAACATGTGCCGGAGAGGGGATATTTACTATGCGGATTTGGGAGCGCCCACCGGCTGCCGCCAGTCAGGTTTCCGGCCTGTGCTCATTGTCAGCAACAACACTGCCAATGCCCATGCGCCGGTCATCACTGTGGTGCCCATCACTTCCCGGTACAAGGCCATGCACATGCCGACGCATGTGGTGCTGCATCGATACACTGTCACCGGGCTTACCCAGACCAGCGTCGCGCTGGCTGAGCAGGTCACCACGATTGACAAGGCACAGCTTCAAAACAGAGTGGGCACTGTGCTGGACGAGCAGCTCATGGAGCAGATTACCCACGCGCTGCAGGTACAGATCGGAGCCGTTGACGCAGGGTGAAACAAAGGTGGAACTAAAGTGAAACTAAGTAGGAACTGACATGAACCAAATTCTGTGGTATAGTATATCATGCCAAGAGTAGATGAGGGGCGGGAGCACATCCCGCTCCTTTTTCTTTGGCCGGGCGGGGCTTACTCCTTTCACCCGTCCGTACATAGGGAGGATTGAAAATGCTGTTTACAAGCGAGCAGGTGTCCTGCGGGCACCCGGATAAAATTTGCGATCAGATCGCGGACGCTGTGCTGACGGACTGTCTGCTTCACGATCCGGAAAGCCGTGTGGCCATAGAATGCCTGATCAAGGACAACGTAATCGTTCTGGCAGGCGAGCTTACGTCTGAGCACATGCCCGATACCGATGCGCTGGCACATGATGTGCTGCGCCGTATCGGTGTGCCTGAATCTGAAAGCTACGAGAGCGCCGCCTTTATCACCCGCCAGAGCAGAGACATTGCACGGGGCGTGAACAGAGGCGGCGCGGGCGATCAGGGCATGATGTACGGTTACGCCACAGACGAAACACCAGAGCTGATGCCACTACCCTTCATGCTGGCCACCCGTGCGCTTTTGGCCTTGCGTGATCTGCACTCTCCGCTGCTTTTGCCGGATGCCAAGGCGCAGGTCACCTACGATTACGAAGCCGGACGGATCGACACGTTTCTCGTCAGCACGCAGCATCGGGCAGACGTACACACCGTGCAGGTAAAGGAGATCGTCCACGGCATTATGGCACAGGCCGCTAAAGCCTACGGCCTGAACACAGATTTCAGAGCGCTGGTGAATCCTACCGGCAGATTTGTGCAGGGCGGTTCCTTTGCGGATACCGGCGTAACGGGCCGAAAAATCATCGCCGATACCTACGGCGGCATGTGTCGCCATGGCGGCGGGGCTTTCTCTGGTAAAGACCCCACCAAGGTAGACCGCTCCGCAGCTTATATGGCGCGGAAGATTGCGCGGGATTTTGTGCTTGCTGGATACGCCAAACGCTGTGAGATCCAACTGGCCTACGCTATCGGGATGAAGGAACCTGTGTCGGTCAACGTGAACTGTTTCGGCACAGAAACAGTGGCAGAGAAAGAACTGGCCCAACTGGCACAGCGGCAGTATGATTTGACCCCCGCCGGGATTATGGAAGCGCTCCATCTGAAAACGGTTGACTACAACGAAACGGCAGCCTATGGGCATTTCGGGAAAACGGGGCTTCCATGGGAACAGTAATGGCGGTGACACATGGCGCTGACGTATAAACAGGGGAAGCAGATTCGGCTGCTCCGGGAACGCAATCTGGGGTATCGGGCCATTGCGGCACAGCTTGGTCTCAGCCGGGATACCGTCCGCAATTTTTGCACAGCCCACCATCTATCCGGTGTGCGGGCGGGTACAGAAACCAAGGTTGCCACCAGCTGCAAATACTGTGGCGCGGCGCTTGTTCAACCTGTGCGCGGGCGAAAAAGAAAGTTCTGCTCGGATGTGTGCTGCCGGAAGTGGTGGTCGGAAAACCCGCAGGCGATTCGACAGAATCCGAATGCTGTCTATGGAGCCACCTGTCTGAACTGCGGGAAAGCCTTCACGGCCTACGGAAACAATCACCGACGCTATTGCTCCCATGCCTGCTATATTCAGCGTCGATTTGGAAGCTGTGCCTCCCAATGATAAAACTTATCGCATCCGCTTGACTTTCAGCGCCTTCAGAGTGATGAATGGCATACCGAAAGAAAAGGAGGCGTGAATATGAAATTCACCACGACCGCACCCGACCGGCGCACGCTGGTCAAAGCCATTGCAGAGCATACCGGCATGGAGCCGAACTACGCTGGCCCGCCCACGTTCAACTACACGGTGGGCACGATCACCGTTGACCGCGAGGGCTATGTCGACGTACCCAACGAACAGGCCGCCGATGTGAAGGCGTTCCTGATTTCCAAGGGCTGGATGGAGCCGGAGCCTGAACCGGAACAGCCGCGCATTCAGGTTGGCGTTCCGGCGAAAGACTTGACGGTGGCGAATATCACCAACCTGATTTACATGCTCTACAGCAAACAGTACCTGCTGGGCAAGGCCCTCGGCACAGCATGCGTTCGCATTGAGGACGCGGTCATTACCCGGCTGCAGGAATACACACCGGAAAACCTTGAAGCCTATACCGAGCTGCTGCGGGATTTCAAAGCGCTGGGCGACCTTGAGGGCTTGGAACTGGAAGAGGAACAGCTGCGGATGGATTTCCCGATGGCGGAGGACAGGATGCTCTGGATGCTGCTCATGACCAAGATGGTCGCCTTTGCCAAGACGGCACACCGCGTATACCCGCAGCGCCAAGAGCCTGAAGCCGAGAAGTACTTCATGCGCGGCTGGCTGCTCCGGCTGGGCTTTGGCGGCCCCGAGTTCAAAGCTGCCCGGCAGGCCCTGCTCAAGAACCTGAAGGGCTGCAGCGCCTTCCCCAGCGCCGAAAAGGCACAGCGCCATCAGGAACGCTGGGCGGAGATTCGCAGGCAGCACCGGGAAGAACGGATGGAACAGGCTGAAGAAGCACAGGAGGAGGTGACCGGCAATGCAAAGGCCAACGCCTGAAGAGCTCCAGTATCTCCGGGCACACTACACGGCGGGCAGCCGCGTCCGGCTGCTCCAGATGAACGACCCGTACCGGCCTGATTTGAAAGCCGGTGCCATGGGAACCGTGGTCGGCGTGGACGACGCCGGGAACATCCTTGTGAACTGGGACTGCGGTTCTTCGCTGAGCGTTTTGTACGGTGTGGATTCCTACACTGTAGTCGAAGGGAGGAAGCAAAATGACTGAGCGTATGGAACGGCGGCTGCTGGATTTGAAAGCCCGGCAGCAGGTCGGAGAGCACATGCTGTGTCCGCGATGCGGAGCAGATACCATGAAGGAGCCAGTTTGCACCAACGCACTGAGCCGTGTGGCGGACTTGTATGTGTGCGACTCCTGCGGTACGGCGGAGGCGATGCTGGCCTTTATGAAGCAGGACTACCCGCTGACCAGCTGGGCGGCGTTCCAGCCGGTCAAGCCGCCGTCTGATTTGGAAGCGCTGCCCGCCACCGAGGTACTCCAGCGGGTGATGAAGGAACAGGCCGACACACTGATCCACCTGTACCGAATGTGCCGGGACGATCCGGAGAACGCCAGCGAGTACCGCCTTGAGGCTTTTGAAAGCTGCCCCGGCCTTACGGAAGTATGGACACAGCCCTTTTACGTCAAGTACCGGGCGGCGGACGGCGCGGCGATCATCATGTTCAAGACCGGCACAGACGGCAGGATACAGATCGCCGAGTGTGTCGTAGATAAATAGCGCAACAGGATTTGAAAGCGTCAGGCAATTTGCCCGGCGCTTTTTCTTTGCCCACGCCGCGCCGACATTGGCCCCACGTGCGGCCCAAACCGCCAAGGCCGAATTCTTCCCCGACCTTGATTTGAAAGCCCGACACGCGCCAACGTGGGCCGAATCCGCCGCAACAAGAAAAACCGCCCGCAGGCGGCAATTCTTGATTTGAAAGCTGGCGGCTCAGTACCACCAGCCGGTCTGGTAACTGTCGTTGCTGAAGAGCAGGCCGTGGTCGTCGATGAAGTGTCCGACCGTAGCGACGTAGCCGTCGCCGTCCATGATGGCGAGCTTGGACTGTGCCAGCTTCCAGATGAGCGCCAGCGTGGCTTCATCCTTGAGGTCTGCCTTTCGGCGGATGATTCTGGAGAGGTAGTCGGTGATGAAAATAGCTGTGTCGCTGTAGCGCTTGTTGTCCGGGTCGGAGGTCAGTCGAATGACTCCGTTGTGTGCGATACCGCAGCGGCAGGTCAGGTCGAGTGCCCGCATTATCCTCGGCTGATTTGAAAGCGGAAACGGATGCGTCATGGCGGCGTTTACGCCCGCCTGTGTGCTGATTCGGAAGTGGTAGACCACGCTGTCCTGCGGGGTGAACCGCTCGGCGTGTACCGCCGAAAGGAAATCCTCGATGCTCATGAAGCCCTTGTGTATGGTGACCTTACCGTCGCGGGCGTACATATAGCCTGCGCCGTGGGGATTGCGCCGGAACATGGCGCGGAGGGTAGTGTCGGTCGGCTGCTGTACGCCGGATTTGGAAACGCAAATGATGCACATGGTGGTGTCCTCCTTGGTATTTCTCTCTGGGGTGTGACATTCATCACTCTGCGGGGCGGGAAAGTCAAGCGGTGCCTGTGCTTTCCGCCCGCTTGATTTCAAAGCTCTGTGTCCTGTCGGATGAACTCGGAGATGACTTCATAGAAATCAACCGGGTCGTAGTGGCCGAGCACATAGCCGTGCTCGATTTCATAGCGGTACTGGTCAGTCACCATCTCCTGTGCGGCTTCCATTGACCAGCTGGCTATTTCTTCCTCATCCATGTAGGAGTACAGCTTGGCGATAAGCTCCATGGTTTCGTTGGTAAGAAGCGTGTCTTTCATGGGTGTTCCTCCTTGATTTCAAAGCTCACCAGATGGCGCGGCGAGGCTTGAGCTGTGCGTCGCTGTCGGCCTTCAGCAGAAACTGCGCGACCGTTTCCGGGGTGATTTCAGAGCCGTCCATGCTGGCCAGCACACTGACCTTTCTGCCTTCACGGCAGATGTGCCAGCAGGATTTGGAAGTCTGATAAGCCCAATGGTAGTCAGTCTCGTCGTAGGGATGGATGCTGCTGACCTGCAGTGTGCCGTCGCCCCGGTCGGTCACATGGAAGCGCTGATGGCCGATGTAAAAGGCCCGGATGTGTTTGGGGTTCATAAGGTGTTCCTCCTTGCGCTGTGCGCGGTTTGATTTGGAAGCCGTGGCTCCCGCGACCCCTTTCGGGGTTTCGGCCTGTGCCGGAGGCCATCGTCAGGCGGGCTGGTGTGTGCACTGAAAGCGGCGGTATTCGATTTCAATCCTCTCTGTGAGCCGACGTTCCTGTTCTTCTTCGCCTGCCTCGTTGGGCTCTCGGTGCCAGTAGCCATATTTGAAAGTGTGTCGGGTAATATCCCAGCGGCTCCGCGCCCAACCTGGCAGGTCTCCGTCATTGAAGTAACGGTAGTAGCTGTACATGCATCTGTAGGTAACCTGCGTGTATTCAAAACCTGCGGCCTCCATTTCGTCATAGTGTGCCTGTGCGGCTCCTGTCTGGTTCCAGTACCGATTTTTCATGATGTGTCCTCTCTGCGCTGTGCGCGGTTTGATTTGGAAGCTGTGGCTCCCTGTGTCAGGAAGCCCGCCGCCAAGCCGCGTCGCCGGGCAGGAGCTTGAGCAGGTGTTCCCGCGCGGTGGCAAATTCGTCTCCGATGAAGCCCAGCCGGAGGAGCCAGCACCGGAAGGTGTATTTCGGGTTATCGGTAACCGGGCGCGTGGGGCTGGCGGCCTTGCTGGTCAGCGCCTGTGCGCTGATGGCGAGGCACAGCTGGATATACGCCTTTATCTCGCCTGCGTGGAGTGTGCCGTTGAAGGCCCGGAACTCAATGGTGTGTGCGGGCCGCTCGGTGGAGAAGGTCGCGTGGAGATTGAGCAGGTGGTAACGGCTATGGTCGTAGTGCCGCTCCGCACACCGCCGCCAGTCAGAGCTTGTGCCGCCTGAGCGGGCATACCAGAGCCGGGCGAAGGCTTCCATCGACGTTGGCTTGCGCCGGTTCAGCTCGGCGAGGAACCCCGGCTCAATCGGGCGGCACCAGCGCTCGCGTCGGGCCGGCGTGATGCCCAAGGCCATGGTCAGCAGGTCTTCCTTGGCGTTTACGATGTTCACCAGCCGCCGCAGGCTTTGCGGGGTGTGTTCGCCGAGGCCGATGTGGATGTGGATGCCGCAGGAACCGTCGGCCTTCGCGCCCGCCGCCCGGATGGCCCGGACGACCTCCTGTACCATCTCGATGTCCTCGTAGCGGCACACCGGGCTGACCACCTCCGCGCTGGGGTCTGTGACCGAGCCGTCGCTTTCGACCGTCCAGTGCCGCCCGTCTGGCATAGGCACACGCCAGTCGTCGAGGTGGCGGCCGCGATACTGTGCCGTCGTGCCGAAGTACGCGGCGATGGCCTTGGCCGTGCGTTCCCGGCCTATACCGGTGGTTTCAATCTCGATGCCGAAAGTCTGGTTTTTCATGGGGTGTGCTCCTTTCGCTGTGTCGCGTTTCGTTTTCCGGCGGGGCTTTTCGCCCGCCCCGCCCGGCGTGACACATTCATCACTCCGGGCCGCCGAAAAAGCAACCCGACCAAAGCGACAAGGTTTCGGGGGTAAATCAGCTCTGAATCGACAAAGCCCGCGCCCCGGCAAAAAACGCTTCCTTATATGGCGAAAACGGGCCTTTTTGCCCGCGCCGCTGCCGCCATTCCCACCTGTGGCCCGTAACCCTACACAAGCCGCGCAGCTCAGAGCGTTTTTCGCCCGTCCTGGGCCTGTCTCTTATACACATCTGACGCTGCCGACGATCTCCTCTGT
>ERZ1026860.287-NODE-287-length-38086-cov-7.931398_pt1 | contig 38086 bp, 34 predicted proteins | sample MGYA00380160_ERZ1026860 | MGnify/ENA primary metagenome ERZ1026860 (study PRJEB33269, sample SAMEA4719796) | human gut metagenome | biome: human-associated habitat; feature: organic feature; material: feces | place: Cameroon | collected 2013-10 ... | reverse complement strand
AGAAGTATCTGGAGGTGGATGATCTTGGATATTAAGAGAAAGAAAAAAGAAAAACGAATCCAGCTGCTTGGTGGTCTGATTGGAATCTGTGTGGCTGTAGTCTCTTTGTTTTATTTCTTTCACGCAGAAAAAGCGGAAGCAGAGAAAAGAATGGTGGAGATTGTAAACTATGTCAAAGTGCAGTGCTCCACCTACACCCATTATAATGAATCTTCGGAATCCAAAAGTCTCCTCCGTGCCATTGAAAGTGCCAGACAGATGAGTACAAATATCGACATGGAAATCGAAAACGGTGGTCAGTTAAGCGAGGATTTCCTGAAAGAAAACCTGCAGACGCTCTGGGTGGATGGTATCCTTGTACTGGACGCAGAGGGAAATATGGACTGCGAATACAGCATGGATGAGTCTCTGACAGATGAGGTTACGGCGTATCTGCAAAAAGACAGTATCATGGATTTTACCGGATATGAAGAAAGAAGCTATTCGGAACGGTTTACCGGGGAAGACGGGTCACATGTCGACATTGCAGCCTGTGCCAGAAAAGATGCACCGGGTATCGTGGCGATCTACTATTATACATCTCCCGAATTTGCCAGAAATTATACTTTGACGATACAGAGTCTTTTAAATGGCTATAGTACGCATAAAGATGGAACGATTATTGTTGCAGATGAAGGAACCGTTGTTGCCAGCAATGATGAGAGCCTGTTGGGGCAGAATACGGCTGACAACGAAGTTGTTCAGGCAATGAAGAGACATACAGACAGTCAGCACATTTTTCATTTGAAAAATGAAGAAACCAGATGTTACGGAATCATGCTGAAGCAGCGTGATTATTATATTTATGTATATCTTCCGGATACGGAAGTATTCCATAATCTTCCATTAAGTGTAATAGGTGTTGCTTTTCTTTATTTTCTGATGTTCAGTATATTCTGGTTCTGGATGTACAGAATCAATCTGATGCACCGGAAACAGGAACAGGAAAAAGAAGAAAAATATAAAGCAGAACTTCTGATAGCAGCAAAAAAGGCAGAAGCCGCCAATGAGGCAAAAACAGAGTTTCTCCAGCGGATGAGCCATGATATCCGGACTCCGATCAATGGAATCTGCGGCATGATTGATGTGGCTGACCATTATGCAGATGATATGGAGAAACAGGCGGAATACAGGATAAAGGTGAAAGAGGCATCCAATCTGTTACTGGAACTGGTAAATGATGTTCTGGATATGAGTAAGCTTGAGTCCGGTGAAGTTGTTCTGGAAGAGATTCCGTTTAATCTGAGCAAAATTGCCGAGGAAGTACTTATTGTGATTGAACAGATGGCTGCAGAACGGAATATCCGGATCGTGTGGGAGAAAAAAGAAATCACACACCGCGATTTTATCGGAAGTCCGGGATATGTGAAACGTGTGATGATGAACATCCTGTCGAATGCGGTGAAGTATAACAGAGAAAACGGACAGATCTATATCAGCTGCATGGAAATTCCATCTAAGCAGCCAGAAATGACGACAATGGAATTTGTCTGCCGCGATACAGGAATCGGAATGGCAGATGAGTTCCAAAAACATATTTTTGAACCATTTGCACAGGAACATGCAGGGAGCCGCACAAAATTTGCCGGAACAGGTCTGGGAATGCCGATTACCAAAAAGCTGGTTGAGAAAATGGATGGAACGATTACTTTTGAAAGTAAAAAAGGCGTCGGGACTACATTTGTGATCCGGGTTCCATTCAAAATAGATATGGAAGCGGATAAACGTGAAGAACAGAAAGAGGTATCGGAAAAATCAATAAAGGGACTGCATATTCTGCTGGCAGAAGATAATGAGCTGAATATGGAAATTGCCGAATTTATGCTTCAGAATGAAGGCGCTGATGTGACAAAAGCATGGAATGGACAGGAAGCTGTTGAACTATTCGAAAAAAGCAGAGCTGGTGAGTTTGATGTTATTCTTATGGATATCATGATGCCTGTGATGAATGGTTACGATGCCACAAAGACAATCAGGTCTCTGGACAGAGAGGATGCAAAGGAGGTACCGATCATTGCAATGACGGCAAATGCGTTCACGGAGGACAGGATAAGAGCAAAAGAAGCAGGAATGGATGAACATATTGCAAAACCTGTGGATGCAAAATTATTAGCAAAAGTAATTCATAAATTAGTGGATTGGCGGAAAATACTTTCAGAAGGGGATTCATAATGAAAAAGGGAAAATGGAATAAGTTACTTGCGGTATTTGTGGTGATGGTGACAGCTTTATCGCTTTTGCCAGGCTGTGGCGGGAAGCGTGCAGAAAAAGAAGATGCAGAAACGATCACGGTGTATTTATGGACCACAAGCCTGTATGAGAAATATGCACCATACATCCAGGAACAGCTCCCGGATATCAATGTTGAATTTGTAGTAGGGAACAATGATCTGGATTTCTACAGGTTTCTTATGGAAAATGGTGGATTGCCGGATATTATAACCTGCTGTCGTTTTTCACTGCATGATGCAAGTCCCCTGAAAGACAGCCTGATGGATCTGTCCACAACCAATGTGGCAGGTGCTGTCTATGATACATACCTCAGTAATTTTATGAATGAGGATGGCAGCGTAAACTGGCTTCCGGTGTGTGCGGATGCGCATGGTTTTGTAGTCAACAAAGATCTTTTTGAAAAGTATGATATTCCTCTTCCAACAGATTACGAAAGTTTTGTCTCTGCTTGTCAGGCATTTGATAAAGTGGGTATCCGTGGATTTACGGCAGACTATTATTATGATTATACCTGTATGGAGACACTGCAGGGTCTGTCTGCATCAGAACTGTCTTCTGTAGACGGACGTAAGTGGCGTACCACTTACAGTGATCCGGATAACACAAAGAGAGAAGGCCTGGACAACACCGTCTGGCCGGAGGCTTTTGAACGTATGGAGCAGTTTATCCGGGATACAGGGCTGAGCCGGGATGATCTGGATGTGAATTATGATGATATCGTTGAGATGTACCAAAGCGGTAAGCTTGCCATGTACTTCGGCAGCTCTATGGGTGTAAAAATGTTTCAGGATCAGGGTATTAACACAACATTTCTTCCGTTTTTTCAACAGAACGGCGAAAAGTGGATTATGACTACGCCATATTTCCAGGTGGCTTTAAACCGCGATCTGACCCAGGATGAGACGCGCCGGAAGAAAGCAATGCAGGTGCTGGACACAATGCTTTCGGAGGATGCGCAGACCCGTATCCTTTATGAGGGGCAGGATCTGTTAAGCTACAGTCAGGATGTGGATCTTCATCTTACGGAATATATGAAAGATGTGAAACCTGTGATCGAAGAAAACCATATGTATATCCGCATTGCATCTAATGACTTTTTCTCTGTTTCCAAGGATGTGGTTTCTAAGATGATTTCAGGAGAATACAATGCAGGGCAGGCATACCGTTCATTTCATTCTCAGCTTCTTGAGGAGGAATCTGCTTCTGAGGATATTGTGTTGGATTCGCAAAAATCCTATTCCAATCGTTTCCATAGCAGTGGAGGAAATGCAGCATATTCTGTTATGGCAAACACGCTGCGTGGTATTTATGGGACGGATGTGCTGATCGCAACCGGAAACAGCTTTACAGGAAACGTACTGAAAGCCGGTTATACAGAAAAAATGGCGGGTGATATGATCATGCCAAATGATCTGGCAGCTTACAGCAGCAAGATGAGTGGGGCTGAACTGAAAGAGACTGTCAGGAATTTTGTAGAAGGCTATGAGGGCGGTTTTATCCCGTTTAACCGTGGCTCTCTGCCGGTGCTCAGTGGTATTTCTGTGGAAATCAGTGAAACAGAGGATGGTTACACATTGAGCAAAGTTACAAAGGATGGCAAACAAGTCCGGGACAATGATATCTTCACGGTAACCTGCCTTGTAATACCAAAACACATGGAAGCTTATCCGTCAGAGGATAAGATTGTATTTGGCGGAGAGGATACCTTTGTGAAAGATACCTGGCTGGAATATATTTCGGAAGGTGATGCTATTCTTGCAGAGCCTGAAGACTATATGACTCTGAGGTGAGAAGCATGAAGATTAAGAACCATAATACAGGCAGAGCAAAGATGGCGGTGAGAAAACGATTGCAGACAGCTGCCCTTGCTGTTCTCCTTATAGTAGTTGTTTTAAATGTTTTCCGATATTATAGATTTGTGTCGGAAACTGTTTATGAGGAAAGTGTTTCTCATCTGACGGAGGTTTTCCACCAGTCTGATAATATGTTAAGGGAACTGACAAATAAGAATCTGACCTATCTTCATATGTGGGGAGAGAATCTGCAGGATATTTTCAACGAAGGCGAAATCCGTGATTATGTTGAGAAAGCGCAGGAAGATGCAGGTTTTTTGGATTTTTATTTTCTGTCAGCCGACGGGAATTATAAGATGGTAACCGGGGAAACCGGGTACCTTGGATTACAGGAAAATATTGAAGAGGAGATCCGGCAGGGAAATGATGTGATAGCGAATGCGGCAGTTCCCGGAAAATCCCAGCTGCTTGTTTTTGCTACTTCCAGGGTACATGGAAACTATCAGGACTTTGAATATGATGCGATCGCCATTGCTTATGAAAACGCTGATATCGTAGATGTACTGGATATTTCTGTTTTCGATGGAAATGCCCGGAGTTTTGTTGTTCATCCTGACGGACGTGTTGTGATTGATCACTCTTCTGAGTCATGGGGGAGCGTGTATAATTTCTTCGGTATCCTGAGAGAGCATTCTGATATGTCCGAAAAAGAAATTCTTGAACTTTCAGATGAATTTAAAGCGGGACATAGAGATGCAATGATGGTAGATCTGGATGGGAAGAACTATTATCTGATCTACGAGAAATCAGATATCCAGGACTGGATATTTCTCGGACTTATCCGGGCAGATATCGTCAATGCCGGTATGAACAGGCTGCAGCTTAGCACGATACTCCTTGTAGGTCTGGTCGTGCTCTGTATTGCCGCATTTTGTATCAGCCTTATTATTCAAAAAGGCAGGACAAGCCTTAAGGAAAAGGATACGGAGATCCTGTATCGTGACGAGCTGTTCCAAAAGCTTTCAATGAATGTGGATGATGTTTTCCTGATGCTGGATGCCAAAACATATCAGGCAGATTACGTCAGCCCGAATGCGGAAAAACTGTTGGGTATTACGGTAGAACAGATCCGTAAAGATATTTGTATTCTGGGGAAACTGCATCCGGTGGAACATGAAGATCCGGAGAAGAATTATCTGGAGAAAATCCGGGTCCATGAGCAGAGAGAATGGGATTTTGAATATGTCCATCTGATGACAGGAGAAAAACGCTGGTTTCATAATATTGCAATGGGCTGCGAGATAAACGGAAAAAAGAAATATATCCTGGTTATGTCGGATCGTACCTCTGACTGGAAAATGAATCAGGCACTTTCTGAGGCAGTACATGCAGCAGAGACGGCAAACAAGGCAAAGAGTACGTTCCTTTCCAATATGTCTCACGATATCCGGACACCAATGAATGCGATTATTGGCTTTACGACATTGGCTGTAAGCAACATTGATAATAAGGATAAAGTCAGAGATTATCTGGGTAAGATTCTATCCTCCGGTAATCATCTGTTATCATTGATCAATGATATACTGGATATGAGCCGGATTGAGAGTGGAAAGCTCCATCTGGAGGAAACAGAGGTCAGTCTGTCGGAGGTGCTTCATGACCTGAAGACGATCATCAGTGGGCAGATCCATGCGAAACAGCTGGAACTTTATATGGATGCCATGGACGTGACAAATGAAAATGTTTATTGTGATAAGACGCGGTTGAATCAGGTGTTTTTAAATCTTTTGTCCAATGCAATTAAGTTTACACCGGCGGGAGGAACCATTTCTGTCCGGCTGAAGCAGTATCCGGGAACTGTAAACGGCAGTGAGCTGTACGAGATCCGGGTAAAGGATAATGGAATCGGTATGAGTCAGGAATTTGCACAGAAGATCTTTTCTCCTTTTGAGCGGGAGCGGACGTCTACGGTCAGCAGAACCCAGGGTACCGGACTTGGCATGGCTATTACCAAGAATATCGTGGATATGATGGGTGGTACCATTGAGGTGCAGACAGAGCAGGGAAAAGGCACCGAATTTATAGTCCGTCTGACCCTTCGGATTCAGCCAAAGAACCACACGATAGAGAAGATCGCAGAGCTGGAAGATCTTAAGGCATTGGTTGTAGATGATGATTTTAATACCTGTGACAGTGTGACAAAGATGCTTATAAAGGCAGGGATGCGTTCAGAATGGACGCTTTCCGGTAAGGAAGCTGTTCTCCGTGCACGGCAGTCTATGGAGCTTGGAGATGCATTCCATGCCTATATCATTGACTGGCGTCTGCCGGATATGAATGGTATTGAGGTTACCCGTCAGATCCGCAGGATTGGTGACGATACGCCGATCATTATCCTGACTGCTTATGATTGGTCGGATATTGAAGCAGAAGCCAAAGCCGCAGGGGTGACTGCATTCTGCGAGAAACCTTTGTTTATGTCAGATATCAGAGAGACGTTGATGGATGCTATCGGACAGAAACACACCAAAACAGAGAAGCTGATTCTTCCGACAGCGGGATCAGATTTCAAAGGCAAGAGCATATTGCTTGTGGAAGACAATGAGCTGAACAGCGAAATTGCGGTGGAGATTCTGAATGCGTATGGCTTCATGGTCGATACTGCAGAAAATGGAGCTGAGGCGGTGGAGAAGGTTAAGAATTCGACACCGGGCAATTATGATCTGGTGCTGATGGATGTTCAGATGCCCATAATGAACGGCTATGAGGCCACGCAGCAGATCCGTGCGCTGGATGATCCGGCGCTGGCCGGGATTACCATCCTTGCCATGACTGCCAATGCTTTTGACGAAGACAGAAAGAGAGCACGGGAATGTGGTATGGACGGCTTCTTATCCAAACCGATTGTGATAGAGGATTTGATTGGTACATTACAAAATAATCTGTACAGCTGACGGGAATGCCCGGTAGATAGTAAGGGAAGAATAGGAATATAGAAGGAGGAATAAATGCAGATGACAGTACAAGAATGCTATGAGAGTATGGGATCCGATTTCGAAGGTGTGTTGGGCAGAATGGGAAGTGAAGCAATGGTGAAGCGATTCGCCCTGAAATTCCTTGATGATCCCAGCTATGGGAATCTGGTAAAGGCAGTGGAAGAACAGAATGCAGAGGAAGCTTTCCGTGCAGCTCACACATTAAAAGGAATCTGTCTGAATCTGGGACTGGACAGACTTTACAAAGTCAGTGCGTGCCTTACGGAGAAACTCCGGGGGAGAGAGTTCAACGGATATGAAGAAGCTTACGAGGAAGTGCAGCAGGAGTATCAAAATACCGTAGATGCAATTCGAACTATGGCAGAATAGACCTGGAGACAGGAACAGACTTATGAGAGAGTAGGATCATATGGAAAAGGAAATATGCAGAGTTGAGAGAAAAAGGGCATGCAAAGAATCTTTGCGTGCCTTTTTTCTGACTATACGGTATACTGAATACAATATTCTATAATAAGGAACTATATGCAGGGACTTTTATGAGAGGAGGATGCATATGAGTGAACTCGGAGAACGGCTGTCGAAATTGCGGAGAGATAAAGGTATGACACAGGAAGAACTGGCTTCTCATCTGCAGATAACGCGTCAGACTGTCAGCAGTTATGAGAACGGAAAAAGTGAGCCGGATATTGCCATGCTCCATAAGTTGTCCGAGGCTCTCGAAACGGAAGTATCTTTCTTGATCGATGGAAAAGAGCCGGAAGAGCAAGAAGAAAAAAGGCAGCAGGATCCAAAAGACAGGAAAAAGAAGATAAAGCTATGGCTTATGCAGCTTGCGGGAATAGCATTGGTGCTGCTTGCGATCAGGCTGGCGGAACCGGCGATACACCGTTATGTGCAGGATACCTTTCTGCTTTGGCCGGTGTTTATTTGTAAATATATGTTGTATCCCCTGTGTTTTTTCTGGGGAGGCAGCCTGTTTCTGCAGCTTGTGCATCTGCTGTATCCGGCTTTTCATCCGCTGCGGGGAAAAGCTTATGGCTGGATACACGGAATTCTTTTGCTGATACTGATCGTTTTTGCCCTGCTTGCTGCTTTGCAGATTGCAGAGTGGGGATATGAAGCATGGCAATGGGCAAATCATCCGCCGATGGAATCCTTTGACGGAACAATGATCAGACATTTGTTCTCCGGTAAGCTGCGCGATCTGCCGGATCTTTACCTGCAGATGATACAGCTAGGAATGGCAGGAGGAAGAGAACAGATTACTTTATGGTATATATTTGTCTGGCTGCATGGATGTTTCCTTTGGCTGTTTCGCGGAGAAAACAGTAGAAAATGCAGGAAATCAGCACTTCGCAACCGGTGGTTGACACATTGCCTGCACTGCTTTCTTGTACGCAACCGATAAAAACGATAGGATAAATGCATCAAATAACTGACAACAAAAGGAGAGTACAACATGATTCTGGCAGACAAGATCATAAATCTGAGAAAGAAAGCGGGCTGGTCGCAGGAGGAGCTTGCCGGCAGGTTGGGGGTAACCAGACAATCCGTATCCAAATGGGAAGGGGCGCAGTCAGTGCCTGACATCGAAAAAATCGTGCAGCTCAGCAGACTGTTTTCGGTCACGACCGATTATTTATTAAAGGATGAGCTGGAAGAGCCGGAGCCGGTTCTTGTGACAGATGCGGGAACGCAGGAAAATCCGGAAAAAACATACAGGCGGGTGACTATGGAAGAGGCTTCCGCATATATGAAGCTGGAAAGAGAAAATGCCCCAAAGAAGGCTCTGGCAACTTGTTTATGGGTGAGTTCGCCTATTGCACTGATCTTATTGGCATCTATGAGTGAATATGCAAGATTTGGAATCAACGAAAATGCCGCCGCTGCGATCGGGCTGTGTGCTCTCATTTTGTTTGTGGCGATCGGCGTTGTGATTTATACGTCATGCAGTGCAAAAGAAAAAGACTATGCATTTTTGGAAAAAGAACCATTTGAAACGGAATATGGTGTAATCGGTCTTGTGAGGGCGCGTAAAAAGGAATTTCAGCCGGTTTATACAAGAAATAAAATTATCGGAACGGTCTTATGTATTTTTTCGGTTATGCCGCTCTTTGTGGCAATGGGACTGGATGCCGGAGATATCATTTCCTGTGCGGCGGTCTGTTTTATGCTGTTTGTGATAGCAATCGCATGTCTGCTTTTCGTGTATGCCGGAACGATCAATGATTCCATGCAGAAGCTGCTGGAGGAAGAAGAGTATACAAGAGAAAATAAGGCAAGAAGCGGTATTTATAGTGCTGTCAGTACCTGTTACTGGCTGCTTGTCACAGCGGTTTTCCTGTTTGTCTGCTTTGGACCGTATGGAAATGCAAAGCCCCAATATTACTGGGTGATCTGGGCAATCGCAGGTGTGTTATACGGAGCCGTGACAGCTGTTCTGAAAGCTGTCAGGAGACAATAAATTTCCGCTCCTGCTTCGGTGTGATGCCACGCCAGCTTTTGTACTGCCTGATAAAATGGCTGCTGTCATAGAAACCGGTCTCCTGTGCGATATAATCGATATCCAGATCTGAATTGACCAGCAGATCCTGCGCTTTATTAAGCCGGACATGCCTGTCGTTTTTTTTGTGCCTGTTTTGCGGGCTATCGCAATCAGAAGACGATAGATATCTGCCTGAACGGCAAGCATATGCATCTGGGCGGAGCTTTCATATTCCGTAACAACAGAATTTACAATAGAAGAAAAAGTATCTGTATCATGTGCAATGATACAGAAGTCTTCCTCGGAAGTACGGTGAACAAATAAATCATACATTGTCTGGAGATAAGACTGGGGGATATTCAGCGTCTGGATGTTAAATTTGATAACCGCATAGTGGACAGGATCGGTACATTCTTTGTCCGGGAGCACGCTGTGCAGCTGGAGCGGATAGAAGTAACACAGATCCTATGAACAGTGCGATCACACGAGACCTTCTTCTGCAGTGTAAGGCAGCTAACTTTAATTGTATCCGCGTCTGGGGCGGCGGCTTATATCCGGATGACAGTTTCTTTGATATTTGTGATGAACTGGGACTTATGGTCTGGCAGGATTTCATGTTTGCCTGTGCTAACTATCGCCTGACAGAGGATTTTGAAGAAAATATCATGGCAGAGCTGAAGGATCAGATCCGCAGACTGGCACATCATGCAAGTCTGGGGCTCTGGTGCGGCAATAATGAAATGGAAATGTTTGTGGATCAGGGAGAATGGGGCGCTAAAAATGAGATTAAAAGCGACTATGTGAAGATCTATGAATATCTGTTCCCGAAGCTTTTGAAACAAGAAGACCCGGACCGCTTTTACTGGCCGGCAAGTCCGTCAACAGGCGGTGGATTTGATTTCCCGAATGATCCGGACCGCGGTGATGTCCATTACTGGGAAGTATGGCACGGAAACAAACCGTTTACGGAGTACAGAAAATTCTACTTCCGTTATCTTTCGGAATTTGGCTTCCAGTCATTCCCGTCTATAAAGACGGTTGAAACATTTACACTGCCACAGGATCGGAATGTATTTTCCTATGTGATGGAAAAACATCAGAGAAATGCGGCCGCCAACGGAAAGATCATGAATTACATGGAGCAGACATTCCTGTATCCGAACAGCCTGGATACACTGATCTATGCTTCCCAGCTGTTGCAGGCAGAAGCGATCCGTTACGGCGTGGAGCATTTCAGACGGAACAGAGGACGCTGTATGGGTACTGTGTACTGGCAGCTCAATGACTGCTGGCCGGTAGCTTCCTGGTCATCCATCGATTATTATGGCAGATGGAAGGCACTTCACTATTATGCAAAGTGACGGTTCCACCGCTTTCAGCTGTGTGGCTTGACCGTGTGGAGCTTGAACAGGCAGAGCTGTATGCAAATTATGTGAGCTATCAGTTGCTTGAGGGTAACCGCGGAGAAGAGACACATACACAGACAGGATCTGTCTCTGAAGGAACGGTTCTGTTCTGCCCGCCAAAGCATTTCCGCTTTGCAGATCCGCAGCTGCGTGCTAAAATAGAAGGAGATGAGATTGTTGTTTCGGCAAGTGCTTATGCGAAGAGTGTTGAAATCCGGAATGACAATGATGATCTTATTTTATCAGATAATTTCTTTGATTTAAGCGGCGGTGAAAAGCGCGTGAAGATCCTGAAGGGAAAAGCGGATGGCATACAGGTAAGAAGTGTATACGATATCCGGTGATAAAGGAAAGGAAGACTGCATATGGCAAACGAAGTGAACAAAAAATATCAGATCGACACAGAAGAAAACAAACAGTTTCTGCGGGAAAATGCCGAGGCACTTCTTGCATTCGGGCACAAATTCCCGTCACCGGGCGGAGGCTCCTATTATCTGGGGGATGACGGAACGCCGTGGAAGGACAGAAACAGAGAAACATGGATCACCTGTCGTATGGCACATGTGTACAGTCTTGGTGTCATGCTGGGGCATGACGGCAGTGAGCAGCTTGTGGATGCAGCACTCAAGGGGCTTACGGGCGAGCTGCATGATGATATAAACGGCGGCTGGTATGCGGGGCTGACGAAGGATGGAGAGATCGTTCCTTCCAAGCAGTGCTATGCACATGCATTTGTACTTCTGGCAGCATCCAGTGCCATGCAGGCAAAAAGACCGGGGGCAAAGCAGCTTTTAGAGGAAGCACTTGTGCTGTATGATAAGCGGTTCTGGAATGAAAAGGAAGGGTTGTCGGTGGACACCTGGAATACGGAGTTTACGAAGCTGGATCCGTACAGAGGCATCAATGCCAATATGCACACGGTAGAGGCATTTTTAGCTGTGGCAGATGCACTTGGCGATGAAAATTACCGTTGCAGGGCAGGCAAGATCATCGATCATGTCATAGGCTGGGCAAAAGATAACCACGACAGGATTCCGGAGCATTTTACAGCAGACTGGAAGCCGGATCTTGACAAAAATAAAGAAAAACCGGATGATCCGTTCAAGCCATACGGTGCAACGCCTGGGCATGGTATTGAGTGGGCGCGGCTTATTACGCAGTGGGCAGTTTCCACATATGGAGAAAAAGCTGCTGCAAAGCAGTACATAGAAGCAGCAGAAGATTTATATAATCGTGCGGTTGCAGATGCATGGAATGCAGATGGCGCGCCTGGCATCGTTTATACGACGGACTGGGAAGGAAAGCCGGTCGTGCATGACAGAATGCACTGGACGCTGGCGGAAGCCATTAACACTTCTGCAACATTATACCGTGTGACGGGAAATAAAAAGTATGCGGATGATTATGCCATGTTTATGCAGTATCTGGACGAAACGGTTCTGGATCACAGCTGTGGCTCCTGGTTCCATCAGCTTGATGCGCATAATCAGTTAAAAGAAACGGTATGGCCGGGCAAATCAGATATTTATCATGCGCTGCAGGCAATGCTGATCCCTTATCAGAAGACCGGTGTATCGATCGGAACGGTTCTGCTGGGATAATATTCAGATCGGGAAAAAAAGAGAGGCAGGAATCCTGTCTCTCTGATTTGTTATACAGATAAAAGCGTACTTATTTATCGGTACTGTCGGCATCGACCACAGCCTGGATCTGTTTCATAAGGGCATCGTAATTATCCTGGTTATCAATGCCTCCAAGCAGGGGATCGCCAACAATATTTCCGTTTCTGTCTACAAGGATTGTTGTAGGAAAAGCCATGATATCAGAGGCATATCTGCCTGTATCTGATGTGGAGTCAATTGAAAAATTGCGGTATCCGGCGCCCTGGCTTTCAAGGACAGCTTTTGCTTCTTTTATGGCGTCTTCATTTCCGTCAAAGGTTTCCGTATTGATACCGATAACCTCACCGCCCATTGACTTGAGGGTTTCATTTAATTCGTTTAGCTTGGAAAGCTCCGCAACACATGGCTTACATCCGGTAAACCAGAAATTTACGACGGTTACTGCGTTTTGGGCAAAAAGACTGCCGTCAGCAGTATTACCATCATAATCTGTTCCGGAGAAATTGCTGAAAGGCGATGCTGTATCTGAGCTGCTGCCTGTAGCTGCAGTATCATCTGAGGCAGTGCTGTTTTCAAGTGCGGCGATCTGCTCCTCAATGCCGCGGATTGTTTCAATATCCTCATTCAGTGTCTGAAGTTCTTCATCTGTGAAGGAATCTTTGTTTGATGTAACAGTACCGGCAAGGTAATCGGCATAATTGCCGTTGGGGTCGGCGCTGCTCTTGTTCATCATACCGAATACCTTATCCCACACATCTTTATGATCTGCAAAGAGCTGGTTTTCCTGCTGATATAAATCATCCAGCTTTGCGTCTGCGCTATCAGCGGCTTGTGCTGTATCAGCAGTGGCAGCTGCATTTGGTGTACTTTCCGGTTCTGTTGTTTCCTTTCCCGCACATGCAGTCAGAAGTAATGTGATGCAGAGTGCAAGGACTGTTGACAGTTTCTTTTTTGCTTTCATGTTAAAAATCTCCTTTGTTTTTGTTTGTATTGTTTTTGGCATGGATATCGCTGCGTTTGCATGCTTTCCCCATAAATTGATAGTGAATGGCTGCTTTCGGACAGGCTTTCATACAGGCACCGCATCGTATACATTCCGGATGATCGGGAGTTTTCAGGACATTAACATCCATTTTGCATGCCTTTGTACATTGCTGGCATCCGATGCATTTGTCATCCTCAACCTTGATGCTGAGGAGTGATACCTTATTAAACAGAGAATAGATTGCACCAAGTGGGCAGATCCATTTACAGAACGGTCTGTAAAACAGAATGCTCAGGACAATGACTGTTATCAGAATAAGACACTTAAAAGAAAACAGACTGCCAAGTGCCGAGCGTATGGCGGGGCTGCTGAGCGACAGCGGTATGGCACCTTCCAGAACACCCTGTGGGCAAATATATTTACAGAAAAAAGGATCTCCCATTCCGATTGTATTTGTTACAAGCATCGGCAGAAGGATAACAAAAACGATCAGGATCAGATATTTCAGATATCTGAAAGGCTTCAGCTTTGCGGTGGAAAATTTTTTTCCGGGAATTTTATGCAGCAGATCCTGAAACCATCCAAATGGACAGAGAAAGCCGCATATAAATCGCCCCAGTGTTACGCCCAGCAAAATGAAAAAACCGGTTATGTAGTAGGAAAACTGAAATTTTGAGGAACCGACAACTGCCTGAAAGGCACCGATCGGACAGGCTCCTGCAGCGGCCGGACAGGAATAACAATTAAGTCCCGGTACGCATACGGTTTTTGCATTGCCCTGATATATTTTTCCTTTGCATAAATTGGGAAGATGGATATTGGTGAGTAATGTGGCAGCTGCCTGTATCCATCCGCGGGCTTTGGCTGTTTTGTTTGAAAAAGTATTTGTTTTTTTATCCAATTCCTACACACTCCAGACATAATTTAATTGCTTTACCGAGTACAATGGCAGCTTCGCCTCTGGCAGCACCATAGGTAAGCATGCTCACACCGGTGATAAGAAAAAAACCTTGTAAAATCCCTTTGTATTTCAATTGACTGTCACTCCCTTCGTCTGCGGTATCCGGCTTTGTTGACCGGCTGACTTTGTTATTATACAATAAGGAATGTAAAATTTCTGTTAAGAGGCTGAAAAAATGAGAGTATTGATTGTAGAGGATGAGAAAGAAATATGTGATACCGTTGCAAAAAGGCTGTATGACATGGGATATGAGGTGGATACCTGCTATGACGGGAATGCGGCGCTTGAGTATGTTCTGGCAGAAAATTATGATCTGATCGTGCTGGATCTGAACCTGCCGGGCAGGGATGGAATGGATATTCTGAGAGAATTGAGACAGAAAGATGAAGAAACAAAGGTTTTGATTCTGTCTGCCAGAAGTCAGATCGCGGATAAAGTTGAGGGGCTGGATGCGGGAGCGAATGATTATATGGAAAAACCGTTTCATTTACAGGAGCTGGAAGCAAGGATCAGAAGTCTGACAAGACGTAAATTTGTACAGAAGGATATCTGTCTGAAGTGTGGAGATATTTCATTTGACACGATGAAACGCGAAGCATCTGCAAAAGGAAAACCTGTGCTCCTGACGCGGAAAGAAAACGGGATTTTAGAATATCTGCTTCTGAATCAGGGAAGGCCGGTAAGTCAGGAAGAGCTGATAGAGCATGTCTGGGATGCATCTGCGGACAGCTTCAGCGGTGCTGTCAGAGTGCATATGTCGTCTCTTAGAAAAAAGCTGAAGGCAGAACTGGGATATGACCCGATTCAGAATAAAGTCGGTGAAGGCTATACAATACGAACGGAGAATGCATCATGAAAAAAATATCGCTTCAATGGAGGCTCACTATTATCACAACGTTGTTTATTGCAATGATATGTGGCTTTCTTACTATGTTTCTGTATAAAAACGGTGTCTATTATATTGATACACTGCAGGATACTGTGGATGCGCAGGGTGGAGAAACGGTGGAAGGCGGAACGGATGAAATATATATTGATATCCCGGATGACAAGTGGAATGATTTCGTAAATGATTTTTCGGTTCAAGTGTATAATAATAAGGCGGATTATAAGAGGAGAAGCCTGCTTGTTTCTATATTGTCTGCTCTTCTGGGCGGTGTAGCCACATATTTTATATGTGGACGCGCGCTTAAGCCGCTCCGTGCATTTTCCGATCAGATAGAAAAGGTGCAGGCACAAAATCTGTCAGATGCAAGGATGGAAGAGAATGGAGTCAGGGAACTGAACCAGCTCAGTATCTCTTATAACAGGATGTTGGAAAGGTTGTCGGATGCATTTGAAGTACAGAGACAATTTACTGCGAATGCGGCACATGAGCTAAGGACTCCGTTATCCGTGATACAGGTACAGCTGGATCTGTATCATTCCACCGAACATCCGGATAATGATGAGAGTACGGCGCAGATCATAAAAATGGTTACCGAACAGAATGAACGGCTTGGCAGAATGGTTAAGACGCTTCTTGATATGAGTGAGCTTCAGACGGTGGCGCGTAACGAAAAAATTGCATTAAATGCACTTGTTGAGGAAGTGCTTGCAGATCTGGATCCTCTGGCGCGGGAAAAGAATATAGAGCTTTCCGGAAAATGTGAAAATCTGACCATGGAGGGCAGTGATATTCTTATTTACAGACTGGTGTACAATCTTGTGGAAAATGCGATAAAGTACAATCAGGCAGGTGGACAGGTTACGGTAACAGCCGCCGGGAAAGACCGGCATATTTATCTTGCCGTGACAGATACCGGAAACGGAATTCCGCAGGAACTCAGAGAACGCATATTTGAACCGTTTTTCCGTGTGGATAAATCCAGAAGCCGGGCTTTGGGCGGTGTGGGGCTTGGACTTGCCCTGGTCCGTGAAATAGTGAGAGTACATGATGGAAGTATATCAGTCAGGGACAATCCGGCGGGCGGTACGGTCTTTGAGGTGATTTTCTGAACAGGCCGCTGCGAAAATTCACGTTGAAGTTTCTGTTGAGATTGAAAAAACAGAGTACTTATGCTATAGTATGTAGTTGCATCGGACTCTTATTTTGAGATGAAAAAAAGGGTGTACAAGAAATCTGAAGAAAGGTGAAAACCTGTATAAATGATGGGTTTTCGGACAGGTAACACATAAAATGAAATTAGGCATTGTTGGCCTTCCCAACGTAGGAAAAAGTACATTATTTAACTCCTTGACAAAAGCAGGTGCATTATCTGCAAATTACCCGTTTGCAACGATCGATCCGAATATCGGTATCGTATCTGTTCCGGATGAAAGAATCGTAAAGCTCGGTGAGCTTTATCATACAAAAAAGGTAACCCCTGCAACGATCGAATTCGTTGATATTGCAGGACTCGTAAAGGGTGCCAGCAAGGGAGAAGGCCTTGGCAACCAGTTCCTTGCCAATATCCGTGAAGTTGATGCGATCGTACATGTGGTACGCTGCTTTGAAGATACGAATATCATCCACGTAGACGGCAATATCGATCCGGCGCGTGATATTGAGACGATCAATCTGGAACTGATCTTTTCCGATATTGAGATCCTTGACAGAAGAATTACCAAGATCGCTAAACAGGCAAGAATGGACAAGACACTTGCCAAAGAGCTTGAGCTGGTAGAAAGTATCAAGACGCATCTGGAAGCAGGTAAGATGGCAAGATCCTTTGAAGTACCGGATGATGACGATGCACAGCTCTGGTTCAAGGGCTACAATCTGCTGACTGCAAAGCCTACCATTTATGCGGCTAACGTGGCAGAAGATGACCTTGCAGATGACGGTGCTTCCAATCCGCACGTGGCAAAGGTACGTGAGATGGCAAAGGAAGAAGGTGCAGAGGTATTTGTGATCTGTGCACAGATCGAGCAGGAATTATCAGAGCTTTCCGACGAAGAAAAGCAGGAATATCTGGATGATCTCGGCGTTTCCTCCAGCGGTCTGGATAAACTGGTTGCAGCAAGCTACAGCTTACTCGGACTGATCAGCTTCCTGACGGCAGGAGAGGATGAATGTCGTGCTTGGACGATCAAAAAAGGTACAAAAGCACCGCAGGCAGCAGGTAAGATCCATACAGATTTTGAGCGAGGCTTTATCAAGGCAGAAGTTGTCAACTACAAGGATCTGATGGAGCACGGTTCTCTTGCAGCGGCCAGAGAAAAAGGGCTTGTTGGTATGGAAGGAAAAGAATACGTGGTACAGGATGGAGATGTGATCCTGTTCCGCTTCAATGTATAGGATAAGAGGTGCAGGCTATGATGGATAAATGGGACATTGCGTTTCCTCATCTGGGTATCTATCTGGAACATTTTCCGAAAAGCTTTACAGTCTTTGGCTTTACGATCGCACTTTATGGCGTGATCATTGCGCTTGGTGTGCTGTTTGGGTTTACCCTGGCAAACCATGTGGCAAATAAGCAGGGGCTTCCCAAAGATCTTTTGTGGGACTTTGCGGTTCCGGCAATTATTTTCTCGGTTTTAGGTGCGAGGATCTATTACGTGGTATTCAGCTGGGATTATTATAAGAATCATCTGAATGAGCTTCTGAACATCAGACAGGGAGGCATCGCGATTTACGGTGCAGTGATCGGTGGCTTCCTGACCCTTCTCGTTTTCTGTAAGATCCGGAAACAGAATTTCTTCCTGATTTCTGATATTGCAGTGCTGGGACTTCTGGTTGGACAGATCATGGGACGCTGGGGTAATTTCACAAACAGAGAAGTATTCGGACATTATACGGATTCCCTGTTTGCCATGCGGCTTCCGATCGAAGCGGTCAGAAGTGCGGATATCACATCGGATATCGCGGCGCATATTACAGATGGGATCAATTATATTCAGGTACATCCGACTTTTTTATATGAAAGTGTGCTGAATCTGCTTCTTTTGATCGTGCTTCTTCTTTATACGAAGCACAAGAAGTTTAACGGAGAGATCGCACTCGGTTATCTGGGTGGTTATGGCATCATACGGTTCTTTGTGGAGGGCATCCGTACCGACCAGCTCAAGATCGGCTCCACCGGGATCGCGGTATCCCAGCTTCTGGGTATGGTGCTGTTCATTGCAGCGATACTGGCGGATGTGATCGTAAGGATCTACCGCAGGAAAAAAGGACTGCAGGAATTGCCGCAAAAGGCAGCAGTAGTGCAAAATAAAGTCGAAAATGACGAAAAACAAGACGAATAATAAAAAAAGGAATAAAATGGAAATCCATGGCATTCGGTAATATTTACTGAATGTTATGGATTTTTTTTGTACAAATTTTTAACAAATGGAAAAGAAAATCTTAAGATACACACTTGTCAAATGAGAAAAAGTAGTCTAAAATTAGAGCATAAGTGGTAGAAAGTGGAGTGAAGTGGTATGAAGTGGAGGGAATAACCCAAAACCGAGACCGAAAAGGGTAACGATTATGTTCATGGGAGAGTACAGTCATACAATCGATACAAAAGGCCGTCTGATTGTTCCTTCTAAGTTCCGGGAATCGCTTGGCGACAGCTTTGTGGTGACAAAGGGACTGGATGGATGTCTTTTTGTGTACGACATGACAGAATGGAAATCCTTTGAAGAAAAGCTGAAAGAACTCCCCATGAGCCACAGAGATACTCGTAAATTTGCCCGTTTCTTCCTTGCCGGAGCATCGCAGGTAGAAGTAGACAAGCAGGGCAGAATACTGATCCCGAATGTACTGCGCGATTTTGCGGGACTGGAGAAGGATGTGGTATTCCTCGGTGTCGGCAGCAGAATTGAAATCTGGAGCAGGCAGGCATGGGATGGCGAAGGTAACTTCGATGATATGGATGATATCGCAGAGCGGATGGCGGATCTGGGACTGAGTATTTAGGATTGGTAAGAGGCAGAATGGAATTTTCACATAAATCGGTATTATTAGAGGAGACAATTGAAGGACTTGCCATAAAACCGGAAGGTATTTATGTGGATGGGACACTCGGCGGAGCCGGTCACTCCAGTGTGATCGCCGGCCGGCTGAGCGGACAGGGACATCTGATCGGGATCGATCAGGATGCTGCAGCGATCGCAGCTGCGACAGAACGTCTTCAGCCTTTTGCGGAGCATGTTACGATTGTCAGAAGCAATTACGAAAACATGTGTCAGATCATAAAGGATAACGGCTATGCAGGCGTAGACGGAATTTTACTGGATCTGGGTGTATCTTCCTATCAGCTCGATACTGTAGAACGGGGATTCTCATATAAATACGATACAAAGCTGGATATGCGTATGGATGAAAGACAGACGCTGACAGCAAGGGATATTGTGAACGGGTATTCGGAAACAGAGCTGTTTCACATCATCCGGGATTACGGAGAAGATAAATTTGCCAAGAATATTGCCAAACATATCGTTCTGGCAAGAGAAGAGAAACCGATAGAAACAACTTATGAACTGAATGAGATCATAAAGGCCGCAATACCGGCAAAAATGCGTGAGACGGGAGGACATCCTTCCAAACGTACTTATCAGGCGATCCGCATTGCCTTAAACAGAGAACTGGATGTACTCAGAGACAGTCTGGACGATATGATCAAAATTTTAAATCCGGGAGGCCGGATCTGCATTATTACGTTCCATTCATTAGAGGACCGGATTGTAAAGCTGGCATTCCGCAAGAATGAAAATCCCTGCATCTGTCCGCCGTCTTTTCCGGTATGTACCTGTGGCAGAAAACCGCTTGGCAGGGTGATCACTAGAAAACCGATCTTACCGGGCGAAAAGGAACTGGCAGAAAACAGCAGATCAAAAAGTGCAAAGCTTAGAATATTTGAAAGAAGCGAGGGGTAGTAACATGGCTGCAAATTATAATAGAAGAAGATATGCATCATACGAAAGAAGATCACACGGCGATTACTATGTAGACGGCAATGTGGTCAGAAAATATGATGTCGTTAGAGAAATTGAAAAGAAACCGGCAAAGAGATTGAGTGAGCAGACACGTAAAAACAGAGAACGTGCAACGCATATGAGTCTGGGATACGTGGCATTTTTATGTGTTTCCATGTGCGTAGCTGCCATCATTCTGTATAATTATCTGGCACTGCAGACAGCAAATACATCCGCTGTCACAGCAATTTCCGCGCTGGAAAGCGAGCTGAACACCATGAAGCTGGATAATGATGAAGAATACAGCCGCATCATGAGCAGTGTCGATATGGAAGAGATCAAAACAAGAGCGATCGAAGATCTGGGCATGCAGTATGCAGAGAAGGGACAGGTTGTAGAAGTTCCCGGTGTTGCGGATGATTACGTACGCCAGTACAAGGCGATGCCATAAACAGTGGAGAGGTGCGGAAGTTGGAACAGAGATCTTATCAGAACAGAAATGTACGCAGAAACAGAAGAAGAAAAGCAAATGCCAATCGGTTTCATATAAGGATGCAGAAAAAGCTGGTAGTATTATTCCTGATAATATTACTGGCTTTCATAGGTTTAAGTGTAAAACTGATTTATATTAATAAGGTGGATGGGGAAAGATATAAGAAGCAGATATTATCCCAGCAGGAATATGATTCCAAAACACTTCCTTACAAACGCGGAGAGATCGTGGATGTAAACGGGACAAAGCTGGCATACAGTGAAAAGGTTTATAATCTGATCATTGATGCCAAGGCGATCAACAACAGTAAGAAGGAAGATGCATTAAGTGCAACCTTACAGGCGCTGGATCAGTATTTTGATCTGGATATCAATGCGATCAGCAATTATATTTCCCAGAATGCAAACAGCCAGTATTATGTTGCTGCAAAGCAGCTGGAATATGAGACGGTGGCACCGTTTCAGGAAGCAAAGCAGGAAAACAGCTCCATTGTCGGTGTCTGGTTTGAGGAAGAGTACAAACGAAAATATCCGTATAATACGCTGGCATCTTCCGTGATCGGCTTTACAGGCTCGGATAATAACGGAACATACGGATTGGAAGAATATTACAATACAACACTGAATGGAACAAATGGCAGAGAGTATGGTTATCTGACGGAAGATTCCACGCTGGAGCGTACAACGATCGCTGCACAGGATGGCTGCACACTGGTTACTTCTTTGGATACAAATATTCAGAATATTGTTGAAAAATACATGAAGCAGTTCAATGAAGAACATAAAGGAGAGTACAGACCGGATGATGACGGAAGCTCTAATATGGGAGTTATTGTGATGAACCCGCAGACCGGAGAAATTCTGGCAATGTCTGACTATCCGAATTTTGACCTAAACAATCCGAAAGATCTGACGCCTTTTTATTCAGAAGAAGAGATCGCACAGATGGATGATGAAGCCATGTATGATGCGCTGAACAGAATCTGGAGAAATTACTGTATTTCCGACACGTATGAGCCGGGATCTGTTGCAAAGGCAATGACGATCGCAGCGGGACTTGATTCCGGAAAGCTGACTGGGAACGAAACGTACGTATGTAACGGTGTGCTGGAGGTCAGCGGTCACCCGATCAAATGTCATAAACACATCGGACATGGTGTCGTCACTGTTTCTCAGGCACTCGAGCAGTCCTGTAACGTGGCTCTGATGCACATTGGTGAGCAGATGGGCAAAGAAACACTGATGAAGTACCTGTATAATTTTAATATTGGATTAAAAACCAATATTGACCTCTCAGGCGAGGCAAGAACCAACACACTTGTTTATAATGTAGACGATATGGTGGCTTCCGATCTTGCGATTTCTACCTTCGGACAGGGCTATAATGTGACAATGATCCAGATGGCAACAGCTTTTTCTTCTATTATCAATGGTGGTAAGTATTATCAGCCGCATGTTGTAACAGAGATCAAGAGTGCGGATGGCACAACGGTAGAAAAGGTAGAGCCGCGTATGCTCAAGCAGGTGATTTCTTCCACAACATCCGATACAATGAAAACGTATCTGGCAAATGTGTGCTCAGTCGGAACGGGTTCAGCAGCTGTACCGGCAGGTTATCTGATCGGCGGTAAAACGGGAACTGCCGAAAAACAGCCGCGTGGTAACGGAAACTATGTTGTTTCCTTCATGGGATTTGCACCGGTGGACGATCCGCAGGTTGTTGTATATGTTGTCATTGATGAACCGAATGTGGAATCACAGCCTCATTCGTCTTTTGCACAGGAGGTTGCCAAAAATATCTTTACAGAGATCTTACCGTATCTGAATGTATTCCGGACAGAGGAACTTTCAGAGGAAGATATAGAGCAACTTCAGAAGCTGCACATCTTACCGGGAGCTGACACAGAAGACACTTCTTCCGATGCAAATGACGGAGACGGGGGAAATACGGATGGACAGGATAGCGGAGATAGTGCAGAGAGCGCGGAAGGTGGAGATCCTGAGGTGACCTATCAGGTAGACCCGCAGACAGGAAATGTCATTGATCCGAATTCCGGACAACAGCTTGATCCAAATACGTTTGAACCGGTGGATCCGAAGAGTTCCGATCTGGATGGACTGACCGGTGTGGAAAACAAACCGCAGGATGAAACCGGAGAAGGTACAACAGAAATCAGTGCAGGCGCAGGATTTTAAGCCGTTATGCATATCTGACGGATGCGGCTAATAAGCTATGGTAAGAGACAGCTTTGGAGCCTGTATGCGCGGATATAAAACTTTTCACAGAAAAAAGGTACTCATTTTATTTTTGGGAGTATGCTTCTGTATGATGCTTTTGGCGGGCAGGCTGACTTATCTGATGGTGTTTCAGTCAGCTTACTATACACAGAAGGCACTAATGCTGCATGAAAGAGAGCGCAGTATCAAAGCAGCAAGAGGTGAGATCTGGGACAGGAACGGAACAGTGCTTGCAGCGAACAGAACAGTCTGTACAATATCGGTGATCCATTCACAGATCAAAGATCCGGAAGCAGTGATCGAGCTGCTTTGCAGGGAGCTTTCCATGGACGAAGAAACAGTCCGGAAAAGAGTGGAGAAGGTTTCCTCTATCGAACGGATCAAAAGTAATGTGGAGAAAGAAACCGGTGACCGGATCCGGAAAGCGGATCTTGGCGGCATTAAGGTGGATGAAGATTATAAACGGTATTATCCGTACGATACACTGGCAAGTAAGGTGCTGGGCTTTACCGGGGCTGATAATCAGGGAATCATAGGCCTGGAAGTGAAATATGAAGATGCACTGCGCGGGCAGGATGGTACCATTTATACGATCACAGATGCCAGAGGCGTTGAAATAGATGCACAGGGAGAAAGCAGAAAAGAACCTGTCAAAGGGCATACTCTGCAGCTGACACTGGATCGGAATATTCAGGCATATGCGACAATGCTTGCAACGCAGGCAATGCTTGCCAAGGAAGCGGAGGGGGTTTCTATTCTCTGTATGAATCCGCAAAACGGTGAAATCTATGCATGCGTGAATGTACCGGAATTTAATCTGAATGCGCCGTATGATCTGACGGATGAATATATCAGTCTGCAGGGAGAAAAACTGACGGATAATCTGCAGGATGAGAAAAACCGGATGTGGCGTAACAACTGTATCAATGACACCTATGAACCGGGATCGACCTTCAAGGTCATCACTGCGGCGGCGGGACTGGAGGAAGGCGTGGTCACACCGGCAGATACGTTTCACTGTCCCGGTTTTTGTGTTGTAGAGGATCGCAGGATCCGTTGCCATAAGATAACAGGGCATGGAAGTGAAAATTTTGTGCAGGCGACCATGAATTCCTGTAATCCTGTCTTTGTTGCGGTTGGACTCAGACTTGGACCGGAGAAGTATTATGACTACTTTGAAAAATTCGGACTTCTGCAAAAGACGGGCGTTGATCTGCCCGGTGAGGCAGGAACGATCATGCACAAAAAAGAAGATATCGGTCTGGTAGAGCTTGCAACCATGTCCTTCGGACAGTCCTTTCAGGTTACACCGATGCAGCTTCTGACAACTTTTTCTTCCATAATCAATGGCGGAAACAGAATCACACCGCATTTTGGAAAAGCGATCATTGATGAAAACGGAAAGGAAGAAGAACTGCAATATCCCATGCAGGAGGGGATTGTTTCGCAGGAAACCTCCCGGACGATGCGGGAAATACTGGAAAAGGTCGTATCGGAAGGCGGGGGCAGAAACGGACAGGTGGAGGGCTGTGAGATCGGCGGAAAGACCGCGACAAGCCAGACACTGCCGCGCGGAACCGGACGTTATATTTCCTCTTTTGTCGGTTTTGCACCGGCATCTGATCCGCAGATCATAACTCTGGTTGTCATACAGGCCCCGAAGGGTGTATACTATGGCGGAACCATTGCAGCACCAGTCTGCAGAAAGCTTTATGAAAATATACTGCCTTACCTGCATATAGAGAAAGGCGGGGAAAATACAGAAAGGGAATCATCATGAACTATACTATTGTAATACCGGCTATTATCGCATTTTGCATCAGTGCTTTATTGGGACCAGTTGTGATCCCGTTTTTGAGAAAACTGAAGGTGGGGCAGACTGTCCGGGACGAAGGTCCGAAAACACATCTGCAGAAAAACGGAACACCGACAATGGGCGGTATTATCATACTGATCTCTATCACGGTAACCTCCATGTTTTATGTGAAAAGCAATCCGCAGATCGTTCCGATCCTGTTTCTGACACTTGGGTTCGGACTGATCGGTTTAACGGATGATTATATTAAAGTTGTGCTGAAGCGTTCCATGGGACTTCGTGCATGGCAGAAAATGGCACTGCAGATCGTCGTAACAGCAATCTTTGCATACTATATCACAACAAAATCTTCCATCAGCCTTGCAATGCGTATTCCGTTTGCGCCGGGAAAATATCTTGATTTTGGAACGGTAGGAAATGTGATCCTGCTGTTTATCGTTGTGATCGGAACCGTCAATGGTACGAATTTTACAGATGGACTGGACGGTCTGGCAACAAGTGTGACAAGTCTGGTTGCCACTTTCTTTACCGTAGTAGCACTCGGACTGGGCAGTGGAATTGAACCGATTACCTGTGCAACGCTTGGTGCGCTTTTGGGATTTTTGTTGTTTAACGGTTATCCGGCAAGTGTGTTTATGGGAGATACAGGCTCTCTGGCACTCGGCGGATTTGTGGCAGCCTGCGCTTATATGATGCAGATGCCTTTGTTTATTCTGATCGTAGGTTTTATTTATCTGGCAGAAGTGGTATCTGTCATGCTGCAGGTATCTTACTTTAAACTGACACATGGAAAACGTATTTTTAAAATGGCACCGATCCACCATCATTTTGAAATGTGCGGATGGAGAGAGACAAAGGTTGTAGCGGTATTTTCCATCATTACTGCTATCCTGTGTCTGGTTGGTTTACTGGCAATGTGACAGCATGTAGGGAAAGGAATGTGACAACATGGAAAAAGAAAAAGTACTTGTAGTAGGTACCGGGAAGAGCGGAATTGCCGCAACGCAGCTTCTGTTAAGGACAGGAAAACTGCCGGTACTGTTTGACAGCAATGCGGAACTTGACAAGGATGAGATACTTGGAAAGCTTTCTATCTCCGGGGATGAAAAAAAACAGGTAGAGATCGTACTCGGTGATCTGACAGAGGAAGAAAAGAAGGCACTTTCCGGTGTTGTATTAAGCCCGGGTGTTCCGACAGATACAGAATTTGTAAATGATTTAAGAAACAGAGGACTTTTGATTTCAGGAGAGATCGAGCTCGCTTTTGAGCAGGAAAAGGGTGCAGTGCTTGCCATTACAGGAACGAACGGTAAGACAACGACAACGACACTGCTTGGGGAGATCATGAAAGCGACCGGAAAGAAAACATTTGTGGTCGGCAATATCGGAAATCCCTATACACTCGAAGCAGAAAAGACAGATGCAGATTCTGTTACGGTTGCGGAGATCTCTTCCTTCCAGCTGGAAACGATACATACCTTCCGTCCGCGTGTCAGTGCGATCTTAAATATCACACCGGATCATCTGAACAGACATCATACGATGGAAAACTATGTGAAGGCAAAGCAGGATATTACAAAGAATCAGACAAAGGAAGACTATTGCGTGTTAAATGCAGAGGATCCTTATACAGACGCTTTTCTGGAGCAATGTCCGGCGACGGTTATTCTGTTCTCTTCCCAAAGAGAGCTGGCAGACGGCTATTTCTATGCGGATGAATGCATCTACAAGGCAGTGCAGGGCAAGAAGCAGAAGCTGATGAACATTCATGAAATGCGTCTCCTTGGCATGCACAATGTGGAAAATGTCATGGCTGCGATCGCAATGGCAGATGCATATGGCGCAGATATGGAAGTGATCCTTAATGTTGTCAAAGATTTCAAGGCTGTAGAGCACCGCATCGAATATGTCAAAACAGTACGTGGTGTCGATTATTACAATGATTCAAAGGGTACCAATCCGGATGCGGCGATCAAGGGAATCGGTGCGATGGTAAAACCAACCTATCTGATCGGCGGCGGCTATGATAAGCAGAGCGAGTATGATGAATGGATCGAAAGCTTTGGCGGAAAAGTCAGAAAGCTTGTTTTATTGGGACAGACAAGAGAAAAGATTGCGGACTGTGCAAAAAAGCATGGTTTTACAGATTATATTTTTGTGGATGATCTGCAGCAGGCAGTTGACTACTGCGCAGAGCATGCAAAAGAAGGAGAAGCGGTGCTGCTGTCTCCGGCGTGTGCGAGTTGGGGGATGTTCCCGAATTACGAAGTGCGCGGAAAAATGTTTAAGGATATGGTAAATGCCCTTTAGGGCGCCTGATCCGGGAGGGAGTCGTTTTTGCAGAAAAGACGCAGACGGAGAGAAAAAAGAGAATATTTTTATGATTATACGCTTTTGTTTGTTGTAATGTTTCTTGTTTTTTTTGGACTGATCATGTTATATTCCACCAGCTCCTATGAAGCAACACTGGATTTTGGCAATGGTGCGTATTATTTGAAAAAACAGGCAATGGCAACTGTGCTGGGACTTGTCATGATGCTGTTTATCAGTGTTGTTGACTATCACGTGTGGCGGCGTTTTGCACTGCCTGCCTATCTGATATCACTTGTGCTGGTCGTGCTGGTTAAGACACCGCTCGGATATGAAGCAAACGGTGCAAGACGATGGATCAAGATCGCGGGTGTTTCCCTGCAGCCGGCAGAGGTTGTAAAGATCACACTGATCCTGCTGCTTGCCAGTGTGATCTGTATTATGGGAAAACAGGTCAGAACCCTGAAGGGCATAGCTATTGTCATGGGAGCAGCGCTGATCCCTGCGGTGATGATCCTTTTCATTACGAAAAACATGAGCTCCGCCATTATCATTGCGGGAATTGCGGCTGTCATGCTTTTTGTAGCGGATCCGCATTATAAGAGGTATATATTGATTGTACTTGCTGTTGTAGGTCTCGCTGCGCTGACGGTTCTGGTGATCGTCAACGCGGCAAAGGGCGGCGCTTCACAGACCGGTGGTTTCCGAGGTACGCGAATCCTGGCATGGCTGGATCCTGAGGCGTATTCGGATAATACCGGCTTCCAGACACTGCAGGCATTATATGCGATCGGTTCCGGCGGATTGTGGGGCAAAGGACTCGGACAGAGTATGCAGAAGCTTGGCTTTCTGCCTGAGGCGCAGAATGATATGGTATTTTCCATTATCTGTGAAGAGCTTGGACTGTTTGGCGCATTTTGCGTGATCCTGCTCTTTGTCATGCTGTTATGGCGTATGATGGTGATCGCCAATAATGCACCGGATCTGTTTGGTGCGCTTCTGGTTGTCGGTGTTATGGGACATTTTGCAATCCAGGTAGTACTGAATATCGCCGTTGTGACTAACTCGATCCCTAATACCGGTATTACGCTTCCTTTTATCAGTTACGGAGGCACTTCGATCCTGTTTCTGATGAGTGAGGTCGGGCTTGTGCTGAATGTTTCGAAAAGTATCCGTTTGAGAGATGTAGGCTGACAGGCACGATTGTGGCAGATCGGCATATGCTGTATATAAGTATGCAGATAGAAAGCGGGTGCCACATGGACTGCATTCACATACATGGTGGTAAGCCACTGGAGGGAGAAGCAGCAGTGCAGGGCTCTAAAAACGGAGCACTTGTACTTGTGACAGCGACAGTACTGATAAAAGGGCAGACGGTTCTTTATAATTGTCCGCAGATAACGGATATGGATGAAATGCTTGGATTGTTGAAAACGCTGGGATGTCGGGTAAAAAGAGAGGGGGTTGCTGTGATCATAGACGCCTCTTCCTTACATACATCAGATTGTCCGGCAAAGCAGGTAAGAGCCATGCGTTCTTCTGTCATGCTGCTGGGACCTCTGCTCGGCAGATGCGGCAGTGTCAGTATGGAGCGGCCGGGCGGCTGTATGATCGGCAAGCGTCCGGTTGATATCCATGAAACAGCGCTTACCTGTATGGGTGTCCGTTTCCGCAAGGATGAAAAGCAGATTCTGGCAGAAACGGAAGGACTGAAAGGGGCAGAGATCTGCCTGCCGTTTCCGAGTGTGGGCGCAACGGAAAATGTGCTCATGGCGGCGGTGTTAGCCGAGGGTACAACAGTTCTGTACAATGCGGCGCAGGAGCCGGAGATCACGCAGCTCTGCCATTTCCTGAATGAGGCAGGCGCAAAGATCACGGGAGTTGGCACAAACTGCCTGACGATCAGCGGTGTCGTGAAACTCCAACCGGTCACCTTTACAGTAATGCCGGATCGTATTGTGGCAGGAACCTATCTGCTGGCTGGTGCGGCGACGAGAGGTATCGTGACAGTCAAAAATGCACCGGTCAGACAGCTTACCAGTCTTTTGGATGTACTGCGGAAGATGGGGGCTGTGGTAAGATATGAGGAAAATGCGGTCGTACTGGATGCAGCGCGTGCGGGAAAGCCGGTTCCGTATCTGCGCACGGCGGTGTATCCTGGATTCCCGACAGATCTGCAGTCGATGCTGGCGGCAGTGCTGACGCGAGCAGAAGGCAGCAGTGCAATTGAGGAAACGATTTTTGAAGACCGCTTTAAGATCGTAAGGGAATTGCAGAAAATGGGGGCGGATCTGAAAGTGGAAAATAACAGAAAGCTCAGGATCTATGGAGTGACGAAGCTGTATCCTGCCAGACTGACAGCGTGTGAGCTGCGGGGCGGCGCAGCACTTGTTGTTGCTGCACTGATGGCAGAAGGAGAAAGTAAGATCACAGGCTGTGACTATATCAGGCGCGGCTATGAAGATATTTGCAGAGATTTACGTCTGCTGGGTGCAGATGTGGAGGAAAAAAGGGAATGAAAGAACACGGTTTCAGCAGAAAACGTTTTTTGCTGATTTTGGTAATCATATTGATTTTGCTGGCTGCAGGCGCATATGGTGTGATCACAACACAGTTTGTTGTAACTGATGTGACAGTAGACGGAAATGAACATTATACAGATGAACAGATCAGGGAAATGGTTCTGCCGGGCGGTATTCGCAATAATTCGCTTTATCTATCCCTGCTGTATCGGAAAAAAGAAATCAAGGATATTCCGTTCATTGAATCCATGGATGTCTCCATTGTGAACCGGAACACGATCCATGTTGATGTCTATGAGAAGACGCTGGCAGGCTGTGTCAATTATCTGGGGAGCTATCTGTATTTTGATAAGGATGGCATAGTTGTGGAAAGTGATGCAAAGCTGACAGAGGGAGTACCTGAGATAAAAGGGCTGCACTTTGATCATATCGTCATGCATGAACAGTTACCTGTGGAAAACCCGGAGATATTCAAGGAAATCCTGAAGGTAACGCAGCTGTTTGGGAAATATGAGATATCAGCCGATAAGATATACTTCAGCCCGGCCGGGGAAGTGACGGCTTATTTTGATAAAGCCAGAGTCAGTCTGGGGACGGATCAGAATATTGATGAAAAGGTAATGCAGCTTGCAAGTATTCTGCCGGAGCTTGCCGGAAAAAGCGGTGTGCTTCACATGGAAAATTATGATGCGTCCACAACAAAGATTACTTTTCAACCCGAATAAAAGGCAAAAAATGGCGGTATGATTGCAAAAAATAATTGAAAAACTGGTTGATAACTTCCCTAAAAAATTATATGATAGAGTATATGGAATTGAAAGGGATTGTGAAGGAGGAACTGTCTTGCTAGAAATTAAGTCGAATGAAACAGATCTTGCCGCACGTATTATTGTAGTAGGTGTTGGCGGAGCTGGTAATAACGCTGTAAATAGAATGGTAGATGAACAAATCAAGGGAGTGGAGTTTATCGGAGTCAATACCGATAAGCAGGCACTTCAGTTATGTAAGGCACCGAAGCAGTTACAGATCGGTGAAAAGCTTACAAAGGGACTCGGTGCAGGTGCGAAGCCGGAGATCGGAGAGAAAGCAGCTGAGGAGAGCATTGAGGAGATCACTTCCGCATTGAAGGGATCGGATATGGTATTTGTTACCTGCGGTATGGGTGGCGGAACCGGTACAGGTGCAGCTCCGGTAGTAGCAAAGGTAGCAAAGGAAATGGGAGTTTTAACGGTTGGTGTTGTAACAAAGCCTTTCCGTTTTGAAGCAAAGACACGTATGAACAATGCGCTGAGCGGTCTGGAACGTCTTAAAGAAAATGTGGACACGCTGATCGTGATCCCGAATGATAAATTGTTAGAGATCGTTGACCGCAGGACAACTCTCCCGGATGCATTGAAGAAAGCAGACGAAGTGTTGCAGCAGTCCGTACAGGGTGTGACAGATCTGATCAATACACCATCCGATATCAATCTTGATTTCGCTGATGTGCAGACAGTAATGAGAGATAAGGGAATTGCCCATGTAGGTATCGGTACAGGTACAGGTGATGATAAGGCAATGGATGCTGTAAAGGCAGCAGTTGCATCCCCGTTATTAGAGACAACGATTTCCGGTGCGACAGATATTATTTTAAATATTACAGGAGATATCTCCCTGATCGAAGCACAGGAAGCAGCAGATTATGTACAGGATCTTGTCGGAGAAGATGTCAATATCATCTTTGGTGCAAAATATGATCCTGAAATGAACGACCTGTGTATGATCACAGTTATTGCAACAGGCATTGATGAAAAGAATGCAGCACTTGGCAGGAAGAGTGCAGAGCGTGTACATAATGCCGCACAGACAGTCAGACCGATTTCTACACCGAAGTTTGACAACAGTGCAATGGTTGGAACAGGTGCAATCCCGTCTTCTGCAATTAAATCCCCGCTTGCCGGTATTCAGAGACCGGAGCCGGTTAAGAGCCATGTAGAAGCAACATCCTTAAAGATTCCGGATTTCTTACAGCGAAATAAATAGACTGTTCTTGTCGATGAATTTTTAATAAATGCGACGTGATTTTGACAAAAAAATCACGTCGTTTTTTTTATACTGTTTTCCGGGAGGTGAAAACATTGGAAATTTATCTGGACCTCGTGTTTGTAGAAAATTTTCTGATGGATTTCATTCTGCTGCTCATGGTCGGAAAAATGATACATAAAACGATCTGCCCGCCGCGCCTGTTGGCAGCTGCTTTTCTGGGAGGAATCTCGGCAGCGGTTTTGTGCCTGCTGCATCCGCAGTTCGTTCTGTTGCAGGTGTGCAACCTGATCGCAGGATTGTGTATGCTGCTTCTGAGCTATCCGTTAAAGCGTCCGGAATATCTGCCTGCACTTTTGTTTTTGTATGGAAGCGCGTTTGTACTGGAAGGAATGCTTCAATTTCTGGGACGGTTTATAGGAAGCAGAGGGCAGCACAGGCTGTATTTCCTTCTGGGAACAGGACTTTTTGGCTGGTTGTTTTTTCGCTCTTTATGGAAGCAGATCCAAAGGCAGAAGCAGAAAGAAGAGCTGCTTTTGCCGGTCACGATCCTTTGGGAAGGAAAGCAGATCGACTGCACCGGACTGCTGGATACAGGCAATGCACTCAGGGAGCCAACGACCGGAAAACCGGTCATGATCGTGGAGCAGACGCTTTTTACAGAACATGAAATATCACTTCCAAATGACAGATGCTTTTTGATCCCATTCCGGTCGATCGGAAGATCCAATGGAATGCTCCGTGGCTTATTGGCAGAGGAATGCTGGATCGGGCAGGCAGAACAGAAAAAAAGATACAGAAAGGTCATGCTTGGCATATATCACGGGAAATTAAGTCATAAGGCGGAATATCAGGTGATTTTGCATCCGGCATTTTGGGAATAAAGGCATGAGACAGGAGGAAAACATGATTTTAAAAGTGGTAGTACCGGGATTACAGTTCAGACTTTTGCAGAGAGAAAGCAGCTTCTGGTTCTCCAGACAGGGGGAGGTGCACTATATTGGAGGGACGGATGTGCTGCCACCGCCGCTTTCTCAGGAAGAAGAAAATGAAAGGATCAGCCAGCTTGCAACAGATATGGAAAAGGATGCAAAACAGGTATTGATCGAGCATAATCTCAGACTGGTCGTATACATTGCAAAGAAATTTGATAATACGGGAATCGGTGTTGAGGATCTGATCTCCATCGGAACGATCGGTCTCATCAAAGCGATCAATACTTATAATCCTGAAAAAAATATCAAGCTGGCGACCTATGCCAGCAGATGCATTGAAAATGAAATCCTGATGTATTTAAGGCGGAATAATAAGGTCAGGATGGAAGTCAGCATTGATGAGCCTCTGAATGTGGACTGGGATGGCAATGAGCTGCTTCTTTCGGATATTCTGGGAACGGATGAGGATATTATTTATAAAGATATGGAAAATGAAGCCGAACAGAAAATGCTGAAAAAGGCACTTTCCAAGCTTTCTGACCGGGAAAAGTTGATCATTAGTCTCAGGTTCGGTCTGAACAACCGCGAGGAAGAAGCAATGACGCAAAAGGAGGTGGCTGATCTTCTGGGCATTTCACAGTCTTATATATCAAGACTGGAGAAAAAGATTATGAAGCGGCTGAAAAAGGAGATGGTGTAGATTTGAAGATTCCTGCTGCATATGATACACTTATTTTGTAAATAAAAATAGGCTATTCGGCTTTGTTCTAATCATATAGTGTCTTACCTGCTGCTTTTATCCTTTATCTGCATAACGGATTTTGCAGGAACTGGAATTGAATAAGCCAGAGTAAGATGCAGATTTTGAGGATAAGAAGTTGAATAGTGACATAAAGGAATGATACGAATGAATATGGAGATTGTTTATAAACAACTGGATGAACTGCTTCAAATGGGCAGAATAGAGGAAACGGAGGATTTTCTGATCGCTGCCATGGGGCGGGCACAGCAGGAGGGCGATTATAACAGTCTGATCGCTCTGCTAAACGAAATGACCGGCTATCAGAAAGAAACGGGAAAGCCGGATAAGGCAGTAGCTTACGGCGCACAGGCGATCGAGCTGATGAAACAGCTTGGCATGACAAAGACGGCTGTTTTCGGTACAACACTTTTGAATGTGGCAAATGCCTGCCGGGAAGCAGGAAAGTTACCTGAAGCTTACCAATTATATATGGAAGCATTTCCGGTATTTGAAAAACATTTTGCACCGGATGATACTTACTATGCAAGTCTGTATAAAAATCTGGGACTCTTATTTCAGGAGACGCAGGAGTATGAGCGGGCAGTGGAATGTCTGGAAAAGGCACTTGCGGTTATTCAGGGAAAGCCGGAATATCAGAAACAGACCATGGTGATACGCCGGCAGATCGACAGGCTGCTTGCAGTAATCCGGAAACAACAGCAGGAGCAGTTTGACAGACAGGAAGCGTCTGCAGAAAAGAAAGAATTAATAGAAGCTCTCATACATATGGAATGCGAAGCATTCCGCCAGATCCGGGAAAATCGCTACGCAGACTGGGATGTAGAGAGCCTCAAAGAATATATTTATGAATTTAAGATGACCCGGGAGCAGGGTGTGAATCCACTTGCACTGGAATGGGCTGATAAAAACGAATAAGCTGAATTTGGATATGTATTCGTATTCTTTTTATTCGTATACATATTCCTTGATACCATCCATCCAGATCGCATAGCCTTCACCGGTCGGATGCACACCATCTGCTGTATAGGTGAAATTGTTATCGTCTGTTACCATCAAAGAATACAGATCAATATAAGGCAGAGCAAGACCATCACAAAGCTGTCTGAGCTCTGCATTAAAAGCTGACACATCGCTGTTGTCAATACCGGTAGAGGTATTGACCGGAAGAACGCTCTGGACGTAGATCTTACAGTCCGGAAGCGCTTCTGAGAGCTGTGTCAGTATTTTTTTGTAATTCTGCATACTCACATCCGGAGGCAGCTTGTGCATGATGTCATTAATGCCGATCATCAAAAAGATTTTTTTCGGATGCTGGTTTTCGACCGTATCCAGACGGTTTAACACACCTTCCGTCACATCGGAATCAATACCGCGGTTTGCTACTGTAAGGTCAGAGAAGTATTCCTGCCATTCGAATCTGGCTGTGATGGAATCGCCTAAAAAAACAATATCTGTATTTCGCTCCGGCATCAGCTCAAACTGCGTCTTTCTTTGTATGTAAGAGGCATTGTCCGTATACTGAAAGGTATGATCGCTCATAGCATCCTGCAGCATGGAGAAATAGTTACCATGCTTTAGCAAAACAAGTACCACGGCAAGCAAAAAAAGTATGCACGCGAGCAGAAGGTAACTGATCGCGCGATAGCGGCGAACTGCTTTTTCTGTGTCCCTATTATGAGTGGCTGCTCCATTCCGGGAATTTGTGTCCGGCTTTGTAAATATGCTCATGTTTTATGATCTGCTCCCTTTTCTTAAAGCTTAATGCCGTTTAAATCAATATCATCGTCATCTTCCACAGGAATGATAAGGCATTTCTGTCCATCGATCATCTGCTCTGTAACAAGACTGGCACGCTCCGGTTTCATACGCAGGAATACATCACACAGCGCGGATTGCCCATTTATATCACTATTTCCGGTAAGATCTGTTTCGGAAGCTGCATCATCTGTTATATCCCCCATATTTCCGCTGACAGCATCTGATACGTCATCCATATAGTTGCCTGCTGCTAACTGTTCCGGATCGATCTGTGCCTTGGAGAGTGCTTCTTTTAGAGTGGCAACTTCTGTGATCAGAGCCTTTTGTACCTTGCGCTGCTCATTTTTTGCAACTGCTTTGTTATCGAGCAGTGCATCGGCAGTAGGCAGGGCATCTGTAAATTCTGCGGCAAATGCTTTTTCAATCTTTGGTGCCAGTGATTCGGAAATGTCGCTGTCTGTAATGACATCATGGAATACATCCTGATTCAGCTCGATCGGAGTATCCTCGTTGCCTGCTTCTTCCTGTCTGTCAAGCATGGTGCAGAGACTATCCTGCAGCTTTAAGAAAACTTCTTCCGTTGCTTCGTCATCGCCGACTGCCTGCTTTACGATATTTTCAAAAGCCTTTTTCTGCTGCATGCTGGTACGCTTAGCCGGGCAGCCAAGACCATTTTCCATAAAGGCTTCATGTGGCTCTTTTGTATTCTTTGTAAAATAAAGAAGAGAATGGATATCGCTGCTTCTGTCAGTAAAGGCCGGGAATAAAAAGCCGTTTTCCGGTGGTGCCACGATCCAGTCACGCAGACGGACACCGATCTTATTTTCTTCTTCCAGATAGCCAAGTCCCGGTTTTGAAAGCGTTACAGGGCAGAGTGAGCACAGGATATATTCATATACTTCCTCGGATTCGTCCAGCTTTAAATTATCCTCTGTCTTTGTGATGACATCATAAGCATCATGGAAGAGCAGGATCAGGTAATTGCCTGTATAGTCATAGCTGTCGATCACCAGATCGTAGAATCGTTCCAGCAGTCCTTCATCCTTTAAGGCACTAGCCTTCAGTCCCATAAAAAACTGCTGTTTGCTCATGGCACCGGATTCTTCTTCCATTGGGAAGGACAGCTCTAAAAGCTGGTTTCCGATCGTTCCCGATAAAGTCTTTTTGGCAATCTCCAGATATTTATAATATTCTTCATCCGGCAGATTCAGAAAAACATTGCTAAAGCTTGTCACTTTTTCCTTTGTCGCATTCACATAGCATCCGGTCATGCGGGTGAAAGTACATTCATTTTTCTTAAAGCGTTTCTTTATTTCCAGTAAATCTTTGCGTTGCATTTTCGTGATTCCTTTCATTTGACTTATGGAATCAGTATAGCATAGAAGAGAAGGATTTGTCACAGGGAAATCGGTGGTGCGGATGTATGAATATTTTTACAGTTTAATTGCGGCTATATGCAGTCAATACCTGTGTTCGGGCAGGATATCAGAAATAAATTGTCAATGCTTTACAATAATGGTATAGTTATTGCAAAGCATATTTTCTTTTATCATGTCTATGGCGCTGAAAATCTGAATTCACTACAGATTCCATTGGATGACGCGCTATATCTGAAACATATCTTATTTCAGGAAATTCATGCTTTATTTCACACAAATCATTTATAAAGCAGGGGTTTCGGAAGATAGGATAACTTTATTGATCACTCCTGCGGTAAACGAAGGAGGTCATACAGATGACAGAAAAGAGAAAATTTTATGGGATGCAGAATGACTATATGTTTCATGCTGTACTTCAGAAGAATGAAGAGGTGTTACGGAATCTTCTGGCAACACTGCTTGAAATGGATGAGGCGGATATTGTAGATTGCCATTTAGAAAATCCAATCGAGCTTGGCAAGGAAATTGAGGGCAAAGAGTGCATTCTGGATGTTAAGCTCACATTGAACAATGCAAAGATCATCAATATTGAACTACAGGTGTATAAGCAGACATATTGGGTGGAACGTTCCCTTTTGTACTGGGCAAGAGCATTTGACAATTTAAAGAGTGGAGAAGATTATAGTAAGCTGCTTCCGACGTATCAAATTGGTATTTTAGATTTTACTTTATTTGAAGATCATCCGAAATTCATGGCACAGTATCAGATCATGGATGTGGAAGATCAGTTCCTGTATTCAGACAAGCTGTGTATTAAGGTGCTTGATCTGACACAATTAGAGAAAGCTCAGAAGCGATCAAATGTAAATAAAAAGCTTCTGAAATGGGCAAGTATATTTAAAGCCGAGACGCTGGAAGAACTGGAACAGCTGGCAAACGGAGAGGAGGTATTTGAGAAGATGGTAGTAACAATGAAGAAACTGAGTGAAGATGAAAAAATCCGTATGCAGTGTGAAGCAAGAGAGGACTATGAAAGATGTCTGCTGTCTGAATTCAATGCCGGAAAACGCGAGGGTGAAGAAATTGGCGAGCAGCGTGGCAGAGCCATGGGCGAAGAAATTGGCGAAAAACGTGGCAAAGATGAAACAGAGAAGAAGCTTGTGCAGCATCTTATGCAGTCAATGAAGCTTTCAGAAACTGATGCCAGAAAAATGCTTGGATTATAGCAGAAGAACCTGAAAGGGTATCATATTTTTACCGGGAACAGAAAAGGAACCAGAAGATGATGGATGTAATCTTTTGGTTCCTTTTATTTTGTCTTATCGTGTTCAATTACATCTGAAACAGAACAGTCCAGTATATAGCATAGGACATCTAATGTTTTGGTAGTAATCGCTTCTCCTTTTTTCATACGGTGGATGGTATTTGCCGATATTCCATATTTAAATA